>Ga0070666_10001247_pt1 | contig 15395 bp, 13 predicted proteins | sample KBSS23metaG_FD_64677 | JGI IMG/M metagenome (GOLD analysis project Ga0070666, IMG submission 64677) | Switchgrass rhizosphere microbial communities from Kellogg Biological Station, Michigan, USA - KBS S2-3 metaG | ecosystem: Host-associated > Plants > Roots > Rhizosphere > Soil ... | reverse complement strand
ATCACGCCGATCGACGTCAGCTATCTCGCCGACGCGGTGATCCTGCTGCGCTTCTTCGAAGCCACCGGCCAGGTTCGCAAGGCGATCTCGGTGGTCAAGAAACGTTCGGGTAGTCATGAGACGACGATCCGCGAGCTGCAGATCGGCCCGAACGCGCTGCGCGTCGGCGCCGCGCTCACCGATTTCCAGGGCGTGCTCACCGGCGTGCCGCACTACATCGGCCCGACCGGACCGCTCCTGAAGAATGACTGACCCCTCCGCCGGCAGCACCGCCGACGACGAGCGCGTGCTCGTGTTCGCGCCGATTGGCCGCGACGCGAAACTGACCGAGTCCCTCCTTTCGGGCAACGCGATGCGGTGCAAGAGCTGCGCGAGCATCGGCGAGCTGGTCGAGGCGTTCGATGAAGGCGCCGGCGCGATGCTGCTCACCGAAGAGGTGCTCGACGATCGCGCGCTTCCGGATCTCGCATTTGCGCTGCAGTCTCAGCCGGCATGGTCCGACATCCCGGTGCTGCTCTTCGCCGGCGGCGACCGATCGCAGGCGCTGCTGCGGACGTTGACGACACTCGAAACGCTCGGCAACGTCACGCTGCTCGACCGTCCGATCCGCGTCGCCGCCGTGCTCAGCACGATCCGCGCGGCGCTGCGCGCCCGGCGCCGCCAGTACGAACTGCGCGACGTGCTCATCGCACTGCGCAGCGCCCGCGACGACGCCGAGCGGGCCAATCGCCTGAAAGACGAATTCCTCGCCACGCTGTCGCACGAGCTGCGCACGCCGCTGAACGCCATTCTCGGCTGGGTCGCGATGCTACGGCAGACCGCGGTGCCGGACGAGCGGCGGCCGTACGTCTACGAGGTGATCGAACGCAACACGCTCGCGCAGGCACAGCTCATTGCCGATGTCCTCGACGTGTCGCGGATCGTCACTGGCCGGCTGCGGCTGACGCGAACCGACGTCGCGGTCCCGGCACTGGTGTCGACGGCCGTGGACAGCATCCGCCCTGCCGCGGACGCGCGCGGGCTGCGTCTCGCCGTCGGTATCGATCCCTCGGTGCGCAACATCGTTGGCGACCGCGACCGGCTGCAGCAGGTGTTGTGGAATCTGCTGTCGAACGCAGTGAAGTTCACGCCGCCGGGCGGCATGGTGACCGCACGCGTCGTAAACGTCGTCGGCGGGATCGAGATTTCGATTGCCGACACCGGCGCCGGCCTGTCGGCCGAGTTCCTGCCGTTTGCCTTCGACCGGTTCCGGCAGGCCGATCAGAGCTTTACGCGCGAGCATGGCGGCCTCGGTCTCGGGCTGGCGATCGTCAAGCACATCGTCGAATTGCACGGCGGCCGCGTCGCGGCTGAGAGCCCGGGCGTGAACCAGGGCACGACGGTTCGCGTCTTTCTGCCGTCGCGAACCGAGGCCGCAACCGACGAGCCTGACCCGCCGGCGGCTGGCTCGAGTGCACTGCCCGATCTCGATCTTGCCGGCCGGTCGATCCTGGTGGTCGACGATGATCCGGCCACCCGCGAACTGCTGTTCGAACTGCTGACCCACTGCCGCGCCACCGTGTTCACCGCCGCGTCGGCGCAGGCGGCGGTCGACGCGATCGGGCGATCGGTGCCGACGCTGGTCATCGCCGACATTGGCATGCCCGGTCAGGATGGCATCTCGATGATGCGCGAGATTCGGCGCCTGCCGCCGGAGCGCGGCGGCCGAGTGCCGGCGATCGCGCTGTCGGCGTACGCGCGGGCCGAAGACCGATCGTCGGCGCTGCGGGCTGGATTCAGCGACTTCGTCGCGAAGCCGGCACGACCGGAGGACGTGCTGCGCGCAGTTCAGCAACTGCTGCCCTGATCCGAGGACACGGCTGAGCGCACCGCCGTAAAATGTTCGAGAATTCGCGCAAAAATACTGGCAGGAACCTTGCGCTACGGGTGGGCATGACGCTCACATCCTTCGGCTTAACCGCAACGCTGCTCACCGTTTTGGCGGCGACGCCAGCATTTGCACAGGAACGGAACGCCCAGCGCCGCGAGGCGGCGCGAGCTGAGCAAAACGCTCAGCGCCAGGCGCAGCCGCAGCGGGAAGCGGCGCGCAGCGGCGAACAGCCGCGCGCAGCCGAGCAGCCGCGGCGCGCGGAACAGGCTCGTCCCCGACAGGAGGCGCCGCGCGTGCAGGCGCCGGTCCAGGCACCCTCCGTTCAGGCGCCGGCCGCTGCGCCGCGCGTTGAAACGCGCGGCAACAACGTTGTCGGCCGCGCGGTCCCGCGGACCTCGCCGTCCTACAACAACGGCCGCTACGACGGCGATCACAACGATCGCTACTACGGTCGTGACAACCGCTACTACGGGCGCGACAGCCGCTACTACAACTACGCGCCGCGCTACTACGCGCCGCACGCTTATATCGCGCGGCCGTACATCTTCCGTCCGCACCTGTCGATCGGGTTCGGGATCTTCGCCGGCTATCCGGTTCCGTACGCGTGGCGGTATTCAGCGCCGGTGTATGTCTACGGGTATCGTGCGCCGCGGGCGCCGGTGTACATCGCGCCGGGCGCGCCGCTCTACGGCGGCGTGGCGCTCGAGATTTCGCCGTACGATGCCGACGTCTACGTCGACGGCAATTACGCGGGCAAGGTCGCAGACTTCGACGGGACGGTGCAACCGTTGACCGTCATTCCCGGCACGCACCGGATCGAAGTGCAGGCGCCCGGGTATGCTCCGCTGATCTTCGACGTGACGGTTGAAGGCGGGCAGGTCGTTCCCTATCGCGGCGACTTGCGGCCGTTCTAAGAACGCCGTACTTTCGTGATCGACGTAGCGCGAAGCCTTCAGGCGAGCGATCACCGCGACCGCTCGGCTGAAGCCTTCGCGCTACGTTTGTACGCGGAGACTCTCGCCTTACGAAACGCGCTGCAGCTGGCCGCGCGCGAACCCGCCGGGGTTTAACGTCGAGTGCACGTTGAAGTAGAAGCCAGCCGGGTTGCCCAGGATCCGGTTCGCAACCTCTGCAGTGACCGGAACGTTCGCCTTGGTGAACGAGGCCACACCGTTGGTCACCGTGATCTCACCCGGAGTAAGACCGGTGCTGACGACGATCGAGCCGTTCGTGCCGGCCGGGGCCTCGTGGATGTGTGCGATGTTCACGGTCGATCCGGCCGGCAGGTTCGTGATGTTGACCACGAACGTCGCCGTCGCCGCGGTGACGTTACCGCCGGCGTCCTTCGTCGTGACCAGCGTGATCGACGCGTTCCCCGTCACGACCGACTCGGCGTTGGTGATCGGCGGGTTCTCGTTCGCCGGCGAGATCTGAGCGGTGAAAGTGGGGTTGGTCGGCGTCGTCGACGGCGACGTCGAGGAGGAACTGCAGCCCACCGCGAAGAGGGCGGCCGCGACGGCCAGTGCGGACAGACGTGTCATCGTCAGATTCTCCTTTGATCAGTAGAACTTCCGAGCCAGGTTGAAGCCGATGTAGAGCGTTTCCGGGTTGCCACCACGGGCAATCTGCCCGAAGGTGGTTGCCTGGGTGTTCGCGAAGACGAGCGAGAACATGTGCCCGCCGACGCGCTTTTCGAACGAGAACGCGAACTCCGCGTCGCCCGGACCGTAGCCGCTGACACGCGGCGACACTTCGCCGACGACGTACGTGCCGGGGACGATGCGGACGCGGGCGCCGAGGCCGACGTAGAACGTGTCCTGGCGGTCCGGGTTGCCGTCGTGGACCGTGTTGTGGACCCAGATCGGATCGACATAGAGCGCCGCGAATTTTCCGAGCGTGTGCGACAGCGAAGCGCCCAGTGCCGGGCTGTAGCCGATGTCAAGATTGTTCGCATCGTGCGCCCGGAAGTTGTTGCTGCCTTCGACGCTGGCGATCAGCGACAGACCACCGCCGAACAGCCGTCCGCTGTCCTGATGGACGGCGTCGTATTTGGCCGAGAACTGAATCGTGCGATCGAAGTTGGTGCGGGCGACGATCGCCTCGAGGTGCTTCATCACCGCGATGCGATATTCCAGCTGGATGACCGCCGGGCCGTCGAAGCCGAAGAGGTTCTCGGCGATCTCGCTGAAGCTCTGTTGCGCGTAGTTGACGCCGACGAAGCGATGCGTCAGGTGGAAGTTGCCTGCCGCGCGCAACGGCAGCGGCAGCGTGGTCGGCAGGTTGATGACAGTGAAATCCGGTTCGAGCGGCCTGAGCTTCGCATCGTCGTCGTCGTTCGGTGCGGCCTGCGCCGCTGTCGCCGCCGCTTCGGGCGGCTGGGCGTTGGGCGGATCCGCAGGCGTCTGCGCGTGAGCCGGACGAGGCGCCACGAGAGTAAAACCGAAAAGCAGAGCAAGGAAAACGGAACTAGAGTGTCGCGTCACGGTGCGGCTCCCAGAGCAAGGTCGGGACCAGCCGTAAATCGTTGAATCGATTGCCGTCCGGCCCGAACAAGTTACCCGATGCGTAAGGCCTTACGGTCTGCGATAGACGATGCGGCCTCCGACCATCGTCATCGATACGGGCATCTGCTCGATCTGCTTCTCGGGACAGGTAAGGATGTCCTCAGGAAGCACAACCAGGTCGGCAAGCTTACCCGGTTCGATCGAGCCTTTGATGCGCTCCTCGAACGTCAGGTACGCGTTGTTGATCGTTTCGACCTGCAGCGCCTCCTTGCGCGAGATCTTTTGATCGCCGCCCATCACGCCGCCGCTGATCGTGTCGCGCGAGACGAAGTGATAGAAGACCCACAGCGGCGGATACGGCACCACCGCCGAATCGGTGCCGCCGGCGACGACGAACCCCTGATCGAGATAGGTGCGCATCGGCGTCGTGCGCGCGGCACGGGCGGCGCCCCAGTAGTTCACCAGGCTCGGACCGGCGAGATAGAGATGGTCCTGGGCCGAGATCACGAGGTCGAGCGCTTTCATGCGCGGAAATTGATCCGGCTGCGGAATGAAGCCGTGCTCGATCGTCCAGCGTTTGCCGCGGATCGAACGCTCGGCGTTCGCCGCTTCGTACGCGGCGAGCACTTCGTCGATCGCGGCGTCGCCCACCGCGTGCGTCGCCACGCGCCAGCCGAGACGGTTCAACTCCTTGACGACATCGGTGTAGGCGGCCGCCTTCATCGTGTTCACGCCGAAGAAGGTGCCGTGCTCGCCCCACGGCTCGGCGTACGGCTCGCGCATCCAGCCGCCCTCGAAGCCACCGTCGACGGCCAGCTTCATGCCGCCGATCCGCAACCATTCGTCGCCGTCGTCCGGCTTCAGGTGCGATGCCGCGATCGCCTCGCGCATTGCCGCGGCGTTGTCAGCGCCGAACCGGAGCAGCTGGTTGACGCGGATCGTCAGGAGGCCGCGCTGCTCCATCTGCTGCAGCAGGTGGTACTGCTCGACCGAGGCGCCTGGATAGCGGATGCTGGTCAGCCCGGCGGCGTTCAGTTTTTTGTGCTGGGCGACGAGCGCGTCGATGGTCAAGGGCGGCGGCGGCGGCAGCTGCACCAGCGACTTGGCGCGATCGATCAGCTCGCCGTTCAACTCGCCCTGAGCGTCGCGAGTGATTCGCCCGCCGCTTGGCTGCGGCGTGTCCTTCGCAATCTTCCACTTCGCGAGCGCGGCCGAGTTCAGGATGTACTCGTGTCCGCCGCGGACAAGCACGACGGGATTGTCGGGCGACACCGCATCGAGGTCGCGCCGATACGGCAGCCGGTGCTCGTTCAGTTGCGCCTCGTGCCAGTCGCTGTTCGAGACGACGATGTCGCCGGGCCGGCTGGCTTTGACGCGGGCGGCGATCGCGGCGACGACATCGGCGAGGCTCCGCGCCGCTGACAGATCGACGCCGGGTCCGCCGCCGGCGTCGTGCAGATGATCGTCGGCGAGGCCGGGAACGACCGTCGCGCCGTGCAGATCGATCGTCTGCGTCTTCGCGTCCGCGAGTTTGCGGATGTCGGCGTTCGTTCCGACCGCGGTGAACTTGCCGCCGCCGATCGCCACCGCTTCCGCGATGGCAAACCGCGTGTCGACCGTGATCACGTGGCCGTTGACGAGGATGGTCTCGGGTGGCGATGTCTGGCCGAACATCGTCGGCGCGATCAGCGTCAGCGCCGCGACCGTAGCGCAGGCCTTCAGGCCTGCCCTTGCGGCAGCCCGAAAGGGCTGCGCTACGTCTAGGTCAATGGAACGAGATGCGGTACGACGCCAAATCATTGCGCCGAACCTGCCGCCGCGGCCTTCATCGGCGTGCGCAACGTGCCGATGCCCTCGATGTCGATGGTGACGACGTCGCCCGGCTTGACGAACTCGGGCGGCTTGCGGCCGGCGCCGACGCCGTCCGGGGTGCCGCTCGAGATCACGTCGCCCGGAAACAGCGTCAGGATCGACGTCAGGTAGCGGACCATGTGCGCCTCGTCCCAGATCCAGTTGGCGGTGTTGCCGTCCTGCTTCACCACGCCGTTGACTTTCGTCACGATGTGAAAGTGCGGCGGGTTCGGCGCGAACTCCTTCGGCACGATGAATGGTCCGAACGGCGCGCACTTGTCGCGGCTCTTGCCGGCAAACCAGTTCGGGCCCGGGAACATGCCGGTGAGCGGACGGCCCTGGCCGCCGCGATCGCTGACGTCGTACATGATGCTGTAGCCGAAGACGTAGTCGTGGGCCTGCGCGGTAGTGACGTTCAGCGCCTGCTTGCCGATCACGATCGCGAGCTCGCCTTCCCAGTCGATGTTGCGGCCCGGCGGCATGACGTATGGCTCGTCCGGGTCGATGATGCAGGATCGCGGCGACTTCGCGAAGAACACCGGGTCTTCCTTGTCCTGATCGGCCTCGAGCGCCGCCTTCTGTTGCGCGCTGCCGGGCGGAAACATTTCACCGGCGTGCAGCTTGTAGTTCGCGGCGATGGCGAGCAGGTTGTACGGATACTTGATCGGCGCGACGATGGCGACGCGGTCGACGCGGAAAGCAAACGCCGGGGCCTCGGCGCTCGCGTCCTTGAAGCGGTTGGCAATGCGGTAGAGATGCGGTGCCAGCCGGCCATAGTCCTCGATCAATGCCCGCATGTCGCGCGGCATCGGCGGCGTTCCCCGCAGACCCAGTTCCTGGACAACCGCGGTGTGCGCCGCCTCGATGTCGAGGATCCGCTCGCCGAGGACGAGCCCGAGCCGCGTCTTGCCTTCGGCCTGAAACGTCGCCAGCTTGAACGGCGTCTCTGGAGTTGTGGAGATCAACGGCCGCTGCGCCCCCGCCGGCATCACCGTCAGCAGCACCAACGCGATCATCACCGCACGACGCATGCACCCTCCACCGGAAAGGCGCCATCATAGCGCCTTCGTGCCCTCGCCCGTGCCTACGCTTATGGGTGATGTGCACCGTCAATGGCTCTGCGACGATGAGCGCATGACCACCGACCTTCTCACCACGTTTTCCAATCAGCTCGCCGACGCGGTTGCCGCCGCGGCGCCATCGGTCGTCCAGGTGCAGGGACGCCGCCGCCCCGCCAGCGGCCTCGTCTACGCCGACGACGTCGTGCTCACCACCGTGCGCGCGCTTGGCCGCGAGGACAACCTCCACGTCCGCCGCGGCGACGGCGAGACGCTCGACGCCGAGCTCGCCGGCTGGGATCCGACGACGAGCCTCGCAGCGCTGCGCGTGCCGCGGCTCGGCCTGGCGCCGATCCGGCGATCGACCGCCGACGCGCGCGTCGGCCAGCTCGCGCTCGCCGTCGCCCGCTCGTGGAGCAACGTCGTCACCGCCAGCGCCGGCCTCGTATCGGTGATCGGCGGCCCGCTGCCGACCGGGCGCGGCCTCGCCGTCGATCAGGTGATTCGCACCAGCGCGCCGATGCACGACGGCTTCGCCGGCGGCGCGTTCCTCGATGCGTCCGGCGCGCTGCTCGGCGTCGCCACCGCGTCGGCGATTCGCGGCCTCGGCGTCGTGATTCCGGCGGCGATCGCCTGGAGCACGGCCGACGCGGTACTGCACGGGCGGCTGAAGCGCGGCTACCTCGGGCTCGCCGGACAGCGCGTCGAATTGCCCGAGGCGCAGCGCGGCGCCGACGGGACCGAGCATGCGCTGCTCGTCATCGGCGTGACCGCCGGCGGTCCGGCGGCGCAGGCCGGCGTGCTCGTCGGCGATCTACTGCTCGCGTTCGACGGCCAGCCGGTCAGCTCGCCGGAGCAGCTGCTCGGGCGTCTGCTGGGAACGGCTGGCCGCAGTGCGCCGATCAGCGTGTTGCGCGGGCAATCACGCGTCGAGCTCACGGTCACTCTTGGAGAGCGTCCACAGGCTGGATTGAGACATGGCTGATGGCCGTTCGTAGCGCAGGCCTTCAGGCCTGCTGAACGGCCGTCGGGCAGCCCTGAAGGGCTGCGCTACGTTAATGTTGAAACGCACTCTAACTACGTAGATGCGCATCCTGCTCGTCGGCACTCTGGCAGAGCGCGCGCGCCTGCGCGCGCAGGTGAACGGCTCGATGGACGTCGTCGGCGAGTACGCCACGCTCGCCGCTGCCCGCGCCGCGGCGGGCGCCGCCGATGCGATCCTCGTCGGCAGCGCCGGCGGCGGCAACGACGCGATGCTCGATGTCGGTGAGGACGAACTGAAGAACGAGCCGCTGACATCGCGTGAGGTGCAGGTGCTCGAATTGCTCGCCGAAGGGCTGGCGAACAAGGCGATCGCGGGGCGGCTCGGGATCAGCGATCAGACCGTGAAGTTTCATGTCGCGTCGATTTCCGGCAAGCTCGGCGCCGTCAACCGCACGGACGCCGTCCGCCGCGCCGTGCGGCGAGGCCTGATCACCTTGTGACTGATCAGCGACCGCTCGCCATGTCATGCGGATCGCGAGATCAAAGCACAAACGCAGAGAACGCAGAACCCGCAGAGACCGCAGATCTTTTTGTTCCAAAGACAAACCCAAAACAGATCTGCGTATTCGGCGATCTCTGCGATCTGCGCGTTTTGCTCTAATCTCTCAACCGGCGGGCCGGAGCGAATCGCGGTCAGCGTGGTTTCTCGGCGGGAATCAGCGTCATCTGCCGCCGAGCACCGCTTCGCAGGATCGTCATCGGCGTCTCGATCCCGATGCGCGCGTCGGTGAGCAGGCGATGCAGATCGTCGACGCCGGTCACCGGCTGGCCGGCGAACGCGAGCACGACGTCGCCGTCGCGCAGCCCCGCGGCGGCAGCCGGACTTCTCGCTTCCACCGACACGACGAACACGCCGGATGTGACCGCCAGCTGGTTGGCACGCGCGATCGGCCGCGGGATTGGAACGGTCTGGCCGGCCAGCCCGATGTAGCTGCGGCGGATCCGCCCGTCGCGGATCAGCCGCGCGGCGACGTACCGCGCGGTGTTGCTCGCGATCGCAAAGCACAGCCCCTGGGCCGGCTGGATCGTCGCCGTGTTGATGCCGATCACCTCGCCGCGCGACGTGACCAGCGGCCCGCCCGAGTTTCCGGGATTCAGGCTGGCGTCGGTCTGGATGATGTCGTCCATCAGCCGGCCGGTCCGCGACCGCAACGATCGGCCCAGCGCGCTGACGACTCCGGCGGTCACCGAATGGTGAAAGCCGTACGGGTTGCCGATCGCGATCGCGAGCTGTCCGACGCGGACCGCGCGCGAGTCGCCGAACCTCGCCCACGGCAGCGGCGGCTCCGACGAGGCGTCGGCGCGGACCACCGCAAGGTCGGTGTCGGCATCGTCGCCGACCAGATCCGCCGGCAACGACCGGCCGTCGGCCATCACCACGCGGACGTGCGCGGCGCCGTCGACGACGTGCCAGTTGGTGAGGATGAGACCGTCCGGCGTGAAGATCACGCCGGACCCGCTGCCGCGTCCGGCGTCGATCCTGACCACCGAAGGAGAAACACGGTCGACCGCCTGCGTGACCGCCGAAGAATAGGCGTCGAGCAGTTCGCGGTCGTCTGGCTGTGGGATCACAGCTCGATGCTACGCTCCGCTCGCCGGCGCCGAGATCACCCAATCGGGTGGCTTCACTTCACCCACGCCATCCCGTCCGGTCCAGGACCAGTCTGAAGCTTCTTGCTGACCGCCCACGTCTTCACATCGACCACCGCGACGTGATTGTCGCCGTTCACGGCGACGAACGCCCGCGCGCCGTCTGGCGCGATCAGGATGCCTTCCGGTGATTTGCCGAGCGCGACGCGCTTGATTTCCTTTCGCGCCGCCGCGTCGACGACGACCAGGTCGCCGGCTTCGAGGTCCGAGACCAATGCGTACTTGCCGTCCGGCGTCAGCTTGATTCGATTCGACCGCTTGGTGCCCAGCGCGATCGTCTGTGTGACTTTTTTCGACGCGACGTCGATCACCGAGACGCCGCCGTCACGCGAGTGCGCGCTCCACACCTCGCGGCCGTTCGGCGACAGGTCGATGCCTTCCGGCCCCTGGCCGACGGCGATTACCGTCTGGTTCCACGCGCCGCCGCTGCCCTGCTCGATCGCCGAGACACTGTTCGACGCGATGTTCGACGTGAAGATGGTGCGGAGATCTTTCGTCGGCAGCACCATGTGCGTAGCGTTCTGGCCGGTCTCGAACTGCCAGTCGATCTTGTTGGCGGCGGGATCGTAGCGGGCGATCTTCTTGTCGGCTTCGGCGGTGAAGTACAGCTTGCCGCCGGCGAACGCGAGGCCGTGCGGGCGCGACAGCGGCGCCACGTCGATGCGGCGGAGCTCCTTCTGCGCGGCGATGTCGATCATCGAGATCGTGTGGCCGGGCGCCGGACCGCTGCCGTAGTTGCTGGCGAATGCGTACTTGCCGTCGCTCGAGGTGATCAGCTCGTGTGGTCCGTCGCCGACCGGCACCTTGCCGAGGATCGCACCCGAGTCCGGGTTGACGATCACGAACGTCGCGTCCTCCTTGTTGAGGACGAGCAGCCGGCCGGACGTCGTCTGGCCGGCGAGCAGCACGGTCGCAACGGCGACGCCTGCAACCGCATACAGCATTTTCGTCATAGCGAGTCGATTCTATATCGCGGTCAGCCGCGCAGCGCTTTGAACATCGCGTCGTAGCCGCGCGGATCGATCATCGCCTCGATGAGCGACGGGCCGTCGGCATCGCGAGCCGCAGCAAGCGCGGCGCGCAACTCGTCCTCGGTCGACGCGACATGTCCGGCGAGGCCGACGCTCTCCGCCAGCGCCCGCCACCCGACCGAACCGAGCGCCACGCCGGCGGCCGGATGTTCACGCTGGCGCTGCTTGATGTCGATCAGCGTCAGCGCGGCGTCGTTGAACACGACGACGACAATCGGCAGCCGTTCGCGCGCGGCGGTCAGCAGTTCACCGGCGCACATCAGCAGCCCACCATCGCCAGTCAACGCAACGACATGAGCGCCGCTATCGACGACGGCGGCGCCGATCGCCGCCGGCAACGCAAACCCCATCGTCGAGAGACCGTTCGAAATCAGCATGCGGGCCGGCTCGGCGACCGGCCACAGGAGAGTCGCCGGGAACATGTGCGCGCCGGCGTCGACGGTCACGCGCGCGTCCGGAAATGCGCCGGCGACAAGCTCCACGACACGGCCGGGCGCGAGCCCGGCGCGGGCCGCGGCAGTTGCAAGCCGAGTCGGCGGCCGCCTTCGATCGGCGGCGGGACGAAGCGCCTTTGCGATTCGTCGCACGCCGGCGTCGACCTCGCCGACCCACTGCGCTATGAACGGCACGTGCTCGCAGGCCACCTCGTAGGGCGTGATGTTGACGATCGGCTGCCGGTACGGCCACGGCCGCGGCAGCAGCTCGATCGGATCGAGCCCGATGCCAATCAGCGCATCGGCGCCGGCAATCGCGTCCGCTTCAGCGACGCCGTGGGTGAACACGCCGGCAAAATGCGGATCGCTGTCGGGCACGACGCCTTTGGCCTTGTAGGTGACGAGCGCGTCGAGGTTGTGCGACACGCACAGCTGGCGGACGGCGGTCGCGGCCTCGCGGTCGCGCGCGCCCAGACCGACGAGCACCAACGGCCGGCGCGCCGCCGCGACAATTGATTCGATGGCCTGCGCGGTTTCGACCCGGCCAACCTGCCCGACCTGCCCGACCCGCGCGACTTGCCCAGCCTCTTCGCCGCGCGCCGCCTGGCCCAGAACATCTGCAGGACACTCGATGTGCACCGGACCGCGGGGATGCGCGAGCGCACGCGCCACGGCGGCGGCCATCACCGCGTCGGGCCTTTCTGGTGTGAGCGTAGCCGACCACTTAACGACCGGCGCCAGCAGCGCGTGGTGATCGAGGCGCTGGTGCGCGAACGCCGCCATTGCCGCCGGCGGCGCATCAGTGAACACGATGAGCGGCGCGCGATCGAGCGACGCACAGGCAACGCCGTTGACCACCGACGCGACGCCTGGCCCGAGCGTGGTGAGACACGCGCCCGGCCGGCCGCCGATCTCGGCTTGCGCGATCTCGGCTTGCGCGATCGCGGCGATCGCTGCGGCGGTTTCGGTTGCAGTCAGCACGAAGCGCAATCCGGCGCGGCCGGCGGCGGCGATCAGATCGAGATTGCTGCCGCCGCCGGGGACGCCGAAGATCGTCGTCACGCCGGCGTCGACGAGATGCTGGACGATGGCGTCGGCGACGGAGCGCATCGAAGACGTGGACTATTATGGCGCGGTGCCTTCGGCCGATCTGCACGACGACCTGCGGCGCGCCGTCCGCGATCTCTGCAAGGCGTTCCCCGATGCGTACTGGCGCGAGCTGGACGCCGCCCGCGCCTACCCCGACGCATTCGTCAAGGCGCTCACCGATGCCGGCTATCTCGCGGCGCTGATTCCGGAAGAGTACGGCGGCTCCGGCCTCGGCGTCACCGAAGCGTCGATCATCCTCGAAGAGATCAACCGCAGCGGCGGCAACGCCGGCGCGTGCCACGCGCAGATGTACACGATGGGGACGCTGCTCCGCCACGGATCGGAGGCGCAGAAGCGCGCCTACCTGCCGAAGATCGCGACCGGCGAGCTCCGCCTCCAGGCCTTCGGCGTCACCGAGCCGACCACCGGATCGGACACCACGCAGTTGAAGACGACGGCCACGCGCTCCGCCGACGGCTACGTGGTTCGCGGCCAGAAAGTGTTCATCTCCCGCGCCGAGCATTCCGATCTGCTGCTGCTCGTCGTTCGCACCACGCCGATCGAGCAGGTCAAGAAGCGCAGCGACGGCGTGTCTATCCTGCTCGTCGACCTGCGCGACGCCGTCGGCCATGGCCTGACGATCCGTCCCCTGCGGACGATGATGAATCACGCGACCACCGAGCTGTTCTTCGACGACTTGCACGTGCCGGCGACTGCGCTGGTCGGTGAAGAAGGCAGGGGATTCAGGTACCTGCTCGACGGCTTGAACGCCGAGCGGATCCTGATCGCCGCGGAGTGCATTGGCGACGGCCGCTGGTTCGTCGAGCGGGCCGCCCGCTATGCGCGCGATCGCGTCGTCTTCAACCGGCCGATCGGGCAGAACCAGGGCGTGCAGTTTCCGATCGCGCGGGCGCACGTAAACGTCGAAGCGGCGGACCTGATGCGGTTCAAGGCCGCGGCGCTCTTCGATCGCGGTGCGCCGTGCGGCAGCGAAGCGAACATGGCGAAGCTGCTGGCCGCCGATGCGTCGTGGGAGGCGGCCAACGTCGCGGTGCAGACCCACGGCGGCTTCGGCTTCGCGGAGGAATACGACGTCGAGCGCAAGTTCCGCGAGACCCGGCTGTATCAAGTCGCGCCGATCTCGACCAACCTGATCCTCGCCTACGTCGCCGAGCACGTGCTGGGGTTACCGAGATCGTATTGATGGCTCGCCTGAAAGGCTCGCCCTCCTGAAGCTCGAAGGAGCGCGAGCCTTTCAGGCGAGCGCTGAACTGCATGCATCCACTCTCCGGCATTACCGTCGTCGCACTCGAACAGGCTGTCGCGGCGCCGTTCGCGACCCGGCAGCTCGCCGACCTCGGGGCGCGCGTCATCAAGATCGAGCGCCCTGACGGCGGCGACTTCGCACGGCACTATGACGCGACCGTGAAGGGCCTTTCGAGCTACTTCGTCTGGCTGAACCGCTCGAAAGAATCGCTGACGCTCGACCTGAAGCGGCCGGAAGCGCGCGACGTGCTCGATCGGCTGCTGCGGCGCGCTGATGTCTTCGTCCAGAACCTGGCGCCGGGGGCCGCCGGCCGACTCGGCACCGATCCGATCCGCTTGCGTGAGCGATTCTCACGCCTCGTCGTCTGCAGCGTTTCCGGATACGGAACGACGGGACCGTACGCCGCGAAAAAGGCCTACGACCTGTTGATCCAGGGTGAAGTCGGGCTGGTCTCGATCACCGGAACCGCCGACGCGCCTGCCAAGGCCGGCATGTCCGTCGCCGACATCGCCGCCGGCATGTACGCGTATTCCGGGATCCTCGCCGCGCTGCTGGCGCGTGCGGCAACTGGCGACGGGGCGACCGTCGACGTGTCGTTGTTCGACGCGCTTGGCGAGTGGATGAGCCACGCCGCCTACTACACCGCCTACAGCGGCGCATCGCCGCGTCGCACGGGCGCGGAGCACGCGTCGATTGCCCCGTACGGCCCGATCCGCGCCGCCGACGGCGAGGTGTTCGTCGCCGTCCAGAACGCGCGCGAGTGGGCGCGCTTCTGCGCCGGCGTGCTCGCGTGGCCGGAGCTCGAGCACGACGATCGCTTCCGCACCAATGCCCTGCGCGTCGCCAACCGCAACGCGCTGCGCCTGGCGATCGAATCGACGCTCGGCCCGCTGGCGCTTGCCGACATCATCGTGCGGCTCGACGCGGCCGGCATCGCCTACGCGCGGATGAATTCCGTCGCCGAATATCTGCAGCACCCGCAGATGATCGAGCGCGATGTGTGGCGGGAAATCGATTCGCCGGCCGGTGCCCTGCGCGCGGCAACGCCGCCGGTCCGCATGGCGGGTGTCGATCCGGTGATGGGCGCAGTGCCCGCACTCGGCCAGCACACCGACCTGATTCTCGGAGAACTGGACGTTCCGCGCGACACGATCGACGCGTGGCGCGCGGATGGAGTGATTTGAGATGCCGATCAAACCGGGCTGGACCGGGCGCGTGTTCGAAGACTTCGCCGTCGGCGACGTCTACGAGCATCCGCTCGGTCGGACGATTCTCGAAGCCGACAACATCTGGTTCACTTGCCTGACGATGAACACCAACCCGATCCACTTCGACGGCGAGTACGCAGCGCGGACCGAGTTCAAGAAGCGGCTGGTGAACTCGTGCTTCACCCTATCGCTCGTCACCGGCCAATCGGTGACTGACCTGACGCTGAACGGTGTCGCCAACCTCGGGTGGGACGAGGTCAAGCTGCCGCACCCGGTGTTCGAGGGCGACACGATCTACGCGCGCAGCGAGGTGCTCGAAGCGCGTGAATCGAAGTCGAGGCCGGCCGCCGGGGTCGTGCGCGTGAAGACCACGGGCTTGAACCAGCACG
>Ga0070666_10001246_pt1 | contig 15404 bp, 14 predicted proteins | sample KBSS23metaG_FD_64677 | JGI IMG/M metagenome (GOLD analysis project Ga0070666, IMG submission 64677) | Switchgrass rhizosphere microbial communities from Kellogg Biological Station, Michigan, USA - KBS S2-3 metaG | ecosystem: Host-associated > Plants > Roots > Rhizosphere > Soil ... | reverse complement strand
GCGCGGTACATCGCCACCGGCATACGGCCGAAAGTCGCGATTCTGCGCGACCAGGGTGTCAATGGGCAGATCGAAATGGCCGCAGCGTTCACGCGCGCCGGTTTTGACGCATTCGATGTGCACATGACCGACTTGCAAACGGGCCGCTACCGCCTCGGCGATTTTGACGGCTTCGCGGCCTGCGGTGGATTCTCTTACGGCGACGTGCTCGGCGCCGGGCGCGGCTGGGCGACTTCGATCCTGTTCAATCCGAAACTGCGCGATCAATTTGCCGCATTTTTCGCCGATTCCAGAAAGTTCGCTCTCGGCGCCTGCAACGGTTGCCAGATGTTGGCGGCGCTGAAGAGCATTATTCCGGGCGCCGCGCATTGGCCGGGCTTCGAACGCAACGTGTCGGAGCAATATGAAGCGCGCCTGGTCACGCTTGAGGTGCTCGAATCACCGTCGGTGTTCTTCAAGGGCATGGCCGGCTCGCGCATTCCGGTCGCCGTGGCGCACGGCGAAGGCCGCGCAATGTTTGCCAGCAGTGGCGACCTCAAGCGCTCGGGCGCGTGCCTGCGCTTCGTCGACAACCACGGCCGGGCCACGGAAAACTTCCCGCTGAACACGAACGGTTCGCCCAAAGGCGTCACAGGCCTCACCGCCGCGGACGGTCGCGTGACGATTTGCATGCCGCATCCGGAGCGTGTGTTTCGCAGCGTGCAGATGTCGTGGGCGCCGCGCGAGTGGGGCGAAGATTCGCCGTGGATGCGGATGTTCAGAAACGCCCGCGCCTGGGTTGGCTGAGTGGGTTTGTCGCCGCTCAGGCATTTCATGCTCGGCGCCCTGCTGTGGCTGCCGCTCGCGTTCTTCATCTGGTTCTGGTTCGCCGGTCCCCTGGTGTGGCCGGTGATCCAACTCGCCAAGCTGGTGCTGCTGAAAGCCTGGCCGAGCCTGTTCACGGCCGTCAGTCAAGGTGCGGATCTTCTCGATGCCCAAGGCCACGTGCTCGGACATCCGGGTTATCTCATGCAGCTGTCCAGCGGTGTGCTCGTCAATGCGGCCGCACCGGGCGCGCAGCCGCAATTCGGCTTTCTCGAGCCGGTGGTCAATCCGATGATCTACGGCTATGCGCTGCCGCTGTTCGCTGGCCTCGTGCTCGCCACGCCATTGTCGCGCGCGCAGCGCGCGTTGCAGATCGCCGCTGGCGCGCTGCTGATCTGGCTCGCGCAGGCATTCGGAGTGATCGCGGAAAGCCTTAAAAGCGTGGGTCTGGATGCGGGACCCAGCGGCATCGAGGCGATACGGCGCGCCGGCCTGCATCCGGAAGCGATTGCGCTAAGCTATCAGTTTGGTTATCTGATTTTGCCGGCGCTGCTGCCGGTCGTGTTGTGGATCGCGTGCAACCGGTCGTTCATCGAAAGCCTGATCCGGCCGGCGGTTGGGGAACCGAAGGGTGAGTACGCGGTCGAACACCCACCAATACAGGGGTCAACAGGTTAAATGTCCGTTGTGCAGTCCGAAATCACGGCGCCGGATCTGGTGCCGGCGCAGCAGTCGCTCGATGAGCGTATCTGCGAGCATCTTGTTACGCGCGGGCGGCTGAAGGAAGCCGACTTGGCGCGCGCGCGGCGCCTGCATGAAGAAAGCGGCGAGGGCAACATGGTGCCCTTGTTGACGCGGCTCGGGCTGGTCTCCGAGCGCGAAATGGGCGACGCCTTGTCCGAGGTGTTCAACCTGCCATTGCTCAGCATCAAGGATTGCCCGGAAGCACCGCCGCCGAACGTGCAGATGTCGGTGCGCTTTCTCAAGCAATACCACGTCGTGCCGATCAGCGAGACCGATACCAGCATCGGCTTGCTCATGAGTGATCCGGCCGACGAGTATCCGCTGCAGGCGGTCAGTCTCGCGACCGGCAAAGCGATCGAGCGCAAAGTCGGTTTTCCATCCGAGATCGATGACCTGATCGAGCGTTATTACGGCCAGGGCCGTTCGGCGATGGGCACGATCGTCGAGAACCTCACCGACGAGCAGGGCCGCGGCGAAGACGACATCGAACATCTGCGCGACCTGGCTTCCGAGGCGCCGGTGATCCGCCTCGTCAACCTCGTCATCCAGCGCGCGGTCGAGCAGCGCGCTTCGGATATTCACGTCGAGCCGTTCGAGAACCGCCTCAAAGTGCGCTATCGCATCGACGGCGTGCTGCAGGAAGTCGAATCGCCGCCGGCCGCATCGACCGCCGCGGTGATCTCGCGTATCAAGATCATGGCCAAGCTCAACATTGCCGAGCGCCGCCTGCCGCAAGACGGCCGCATCATGATCCGCGTGCAGGGCAAGGAACTCGACCTGCGCGTCTCAACCGTGCCGACCTCGTTCGGCGAATCGGTGGTTATGCGCATTCTCGACCGCGAGTCGGTCGTGTTCGATTTTCACACGCTGGGTTTCACCGACCAGTTCATGTCGCAGTTCATGAAAGTGCTCGAACTGCCGCACGGCATTCTGCTCGTCACCGGTCCGACCGGTTCGGGCAAGACCACCACGCTGTATACGGCGCTCTCCAAGCTCAACACGCCGGACGTCAAGATCATCACCGTCGAGGATCCGGTCGAATACCAGATCGAAGGCATCAACCAGATCCAGGCCAAGCCGCAGATCGGCCTCGACTTCAGCCACGCGCTGCGCTCGATCGTGCGCCAGGACCCGGACATCATCATGATCGGCGAAATGCGCGACCTGGAGACCGCAAAGATCGCGATCCAGTCTGCATTGACCGGACATCTGGTGCTGTCGACGCTGCACACCAACAACGCGGCCGGCGGCATCACGCGCATGCTCGACATGGGCGTGGAAGATTATCTGCTGACCTCCACTGTCAACGGCATTCTCGCGCAGCGCCTGGTGCGGCGCCTGGAAGCCACGCACGCGGAAAAATACGAAGCGCTGCCGGAGGTCGTCGAGGAATTTGGCCTGCGCCGATTCCAGCCGGAAGGAAAAGTGCAATTGTATAAACCGATGCCGTCGCCGCTGACCGCGACCGGTTACCTCGGTCGCACCACGATCATGGAATTCCTGGTCATGAGCGACCCGATCCGGCGCATGGTCATGCAGCACGCGGACATGGGCAAGATCGAGGAGCAGGCGCGTAGCGAAGGCATGCGCACGATGTACGAAGACGGCCTCGTCAAAGCCATGCAGGGCACGACCACGCTCGAGGAAGTACTGCGCGTGACGCAGGAAAGCTAGGGTCTGGTATCGCTATCGGGATAGGCCGCGCCGCGCTTGAGCGCATGCGGGGCAAGGAAGAACGAGGGAATTTATGTCGATAAATGACCGAGTGATGACGCCGCAGCGCATGCGCTCAAGCGCGGCCCTTCGGGTTGTCGTGTCCGGTCGCCATGCGGCCGCGCGCGGCTGGAACAGGCAGCCAGCCTGTCGCAGCGCCACGCGCGACCACCTAACAACCGGACACGACAACGTGACCTGTCCCGATAGCGATACCAGACCCTAATGGCCCTGTATCACTACAAGGCTGTCACGCCTGCCGGCGAGATCGTCACCGGGCAGATGGACGTCGCCTCGAACGACGACGTCATCGCCAAAATCCAGGATGCCGGCAACATCGCGCTCGAAATCAGCGGCGCGGGCGAGGGCAGTGCGGGCGGTGCCGGTCTGGGCGGCATGTTTCAGCGTTCGGCAATGGGCCCTACGCAGGTGCTGCAGTTCACGCAGCAGCTCGCCACGTTGCTCGGCGCCGGCCAGCCGCTCGATCGCGCGCTGCAGATTCTGCTGGAACTGCCCGAGAGCGAGAAGGCGCGGCGCATCATCGAGCGCATCCGCGACGTCGTGCGCGGCGGCGCGCCGCTGTCCGAAGCACTCGAAGCCGAGCCCAGCGTGTTTTCGCGCTTGTACGTGAACATGGTGCGCGCCGGCGAAATCGGCGGCTCGCTCGACAACACGCTGGCACGCCTGGCCAATTATCTGGAGCGTTCCAAGGCGCTGAAGGAAAGCGTGATCAACGCGCTGATCTATCCGGCGATTCTCGTCGTGATGGTGTTCGGCGCGCTGTTCGTGCTGCTCGCGTTCGTCGTGCCGCGTTTTGCGCCGATGTTCCAGGACATGAACGTCGAGCTGCCGCTGATCACGCGCATGGTGCTAGTGTTCGGCATCGCATTGCGCGACTGGTGGTGGGCGATCGCCGGCGTAATCGTCGCCGGCCTTGTGCTGTTGCGTCGCCAGCTCGCCGACCCGCCGACGCGGCTCGCATTCGATGCCTGGACGCTGCGCCAGCGCGTGTTCGGCCCGCTGATCGCCAAACTCGAAACCGCGCGCCTCGCGCGCACGCTCGGAACTTTGCTCAAGAACGGCGTTCCGTTATTGACCGCGCTCGGCATCGTGCGCAACGTGCTCGGCAACAGCGCGCTGACCGAAGCCGTCGACAAGGCCACCGAAGAAGTCAAAACCGGCGGCGGCCTCGCGTTTGCGCTCGGTCACAGCAAGAGGTTTCCGAAACTCGCGCTGCAGATGATCAGTGTCGGCGAGGAATCCGGTTCGCTCGACGAGATGCTGCTCAAAGTCGCCGACACGTTCGATGTCGACGCCAAGAACACCGTGGATCGCATGCTCGCCGCGCTGGTGCCGATCCTCACCGTGGTCATGACGTTGATGGTCGCGATCATCATGATGGCGATCCTGCTGCCGATTCTCGACCTTACCAGTCACCTTCAGTGAGTAACTTATGACAATGTATACAATGCAGCGGCGCGGCATTCCACTTCGCGTCGCCGGCTTCACCCTGATCGAAATGATCGCCGTGCTCGTGCTGATCGGCGTGGTGATGGCGATCGTCGGCGGGCGCGTGATGCAGAACTTCCAGAGCGGCCAGTACAAAGCCGGCGTGGCTGGCGTGAAATCGCTCGAGATGAAAGTGCAAGCCTACAATCTGGACAATGGCAGCAATCCGGCCAGTCTGAACGATCTCGTAGCGCGCCCCGGCAACGCCAGCAACTGGAACGGTCCTTATGCGAAGGAATCCGATCTCAAGGATCCGTTCCAGCATCCGTATACATACAAAGCGCCGGGCGATCACGGCGATTTCGACATCATCTTCCTCGGCAAAGACGGCCAGCCGGGCGGCGACGGGTTGAACAAGGATTATGGAAACTGGCAGTAACGCCAGGCGCGTGCTGTCGGGGTAATTGTCATGCTGCGCGCGCGCCAATCCGGTTTCACGCTGATCGAACTCGTCGCGGTCGTCGCGCTGATCGGCATCGCGCTCAGCGTAATCTCGTTGTCGTTCACAAAAAGCCTGAACAGCGCCAAGGTGCAGGCGGCGAGCCGCGATCTCGTCGCCGCGCTGCGCTACACGCGCGGGCAGGCGATCGTGAAGAACAAGCAGGCGGCGCTGGATCTGGACATGCAGAACAACACGTATCAGGCGCCCGGCAAGCCGCTGATGAAATTGCCGAAGGAAATGCATATGACGCTGTTGACCGCCGACAGCGAGCAGACCGGGGCGACGTCCGGGCGCATCCGCTTTTTTGCGGACGGGGCATCGACTGGCGGGCATGTGTCGATCTTCGCCGGCCAGCGCGAGTGGCGGGTCAACGTGAACTGGCTTACTGGCCAGGTCACGCGCGAAGAAGTCGCCGCACACTAATTTGCGCCAAAGTATATTTGTCATAAATGTATAGAAGCCGCTTGCCAATCCGGATGCCGCCGCGCCAGCAGGGGTTCACTCTTGTCGAGCTCGTCGCTGCCTTCGTGATTTTCGCGATCGGCTTCGGCGTGCTGCTGCAGATCTTGAGTACCTGCCTGCATACGACGGCGCAGGCGTCCGACTACACACGCGTCGCGCTGTGGGCGCAATCGCTGCTCGACACCCAGGGCATCGGCGATGCGCTGCAGGAAGGTTCGAGCAGCGGCAAGTTCGACGATCGCTATCGCTGGCAGTTGAACGTGCAGAAGATGCCGCCGCCGGAGGAGCCGGTCGCGCAAACCGCGCCGGCGGCCGGCAATCCCGACATGCCCCAGGCGGATGTCACACCGGTCGGTCCGAACAGCATCGATCTTTACCAGCTCGAGCTCGTCGTGAGCTGGGGCGGCTATTACCTGACACACAATGCCCGTTTCGTCACGCTGCGCGCGCAGAGCGCGGATGCGGGCCAGGGCGGCAATCTGCTGGCGCAGCCGCGCGTGACGCGAGGCAAGCCATGAAAGCCAGCAGCGGGTTCACGCTGCTCGAAGTGCTGATGGCGGTCATGTTGCTGGCCGTGCTGATCGGTGGCGCGTATGGCGGCTTGCGCGCGTCGGCGAACGCGATGCGTGCGGGCGAAGCGGCGATCGATCGCACCGACCGCCTGCGCACCGCGCAGGAATTCCTGCGTCGGCAGATCGGCGACATCGCGCCGCTCGCCTTTGCACACGACGACAAGGAAGGGCTGAACGTCGTGTTCGAGGGCGACGATGCGTTCATGCGCTTCGTCGCGCCAATGCCGGGCTATCTGAGCCACGGCGGCCCGTATGTGCAGACGCTGGAACTCGCGCGCGGCAAGGATGGTCTGCAGTTGCGGTTCACCGACGCGATGCTCAATGGCTACGACGCTGACAAGCCCGGCAAGGACGATGTAGAGCCGGTGGTGTTGCTCGATCGCATCGCCTCCGGCCGCTTCTTTTATCGCGGCCTCGACGAGGAGGGCCGGCTCACCGACTGGAACAGCGATTGGGCGAGCACGGAAATCACGCCGTTGATGGTGCGCATCGAACTTTCCATGCAGCCCGGTGTGCAAATTCCGTGGCCGACACTCGATGTGCCGCTGATGCTCAATGGCGGCGCCGCCAAGCAGATGCTGCGCAACGGACCGGGGATCATGCATGTCGGTCGGAGGCGCCATTGATGTCGCGCAGGATTACGGCGAGGTCGCATCAACGCGGCGCGGCATTGATTCTCGTCATCTGGGTCATCGCGTTCATGGGCGTGCTGCTCGGCAGTTTTTCGCTGATCGCGCGCACCGAAAATCTGCAGTCGCGACACCTGTTCGACGCGACCACGGCACGCTACGCCGCGCAGGCGGGATTGGAGCGTGCGGTGTTCGAACTGCAGAGCCGCGATATGTCCAAGCGTTGGGTCGGCGACGGGCGGCCGTACGATTTCGATTTCGACACGGCCCACGTGCACGTCGAATTGACCGACGAATCCGGCAAGATCGATATCAACACCTCCGACGACCTGCTTTTGCAGAGCCTGTTCACCTCGGTCGGCGTGGATCCGGCGCGAGCGACAGCGCTCGCCGACGCCTTGCAGGATTTTCGTGATCAAGATGACATCCCGCACCCGCAGGGTGCCGAGGCCGACGCCTACAAACTCGCGGGTCTCGCCTACGGGCCGCGTAATCAGCCGTTCACGTCTGTAGCGGAAGTGCAGCAGGTGCTCGGCATGAATTACGAGCTCTACAACAAGATCGAACCGGCGATCACGATCTACGCGAGTGCGCCGAAGCCGAATCCGGCGTACGCGCCGCTGGAAGTGCTGATGACGTTTCCGGGAATGACGCCGGAGCTCGCCCAGCAGATCATCGCTGCGCGCCAGCAGATGCAACCGGGACAGCCCGCAGCGCAGCCCCTGACTATGCCCGACGGTACGCCGATCGTGGCCAATGCCGGCGGGAACACGTACACTATCAAATCCCGTGCCACGCTCGCCAACGGCGCCAGCGCCGTGCTCGACGCCAGTATCCGCCTGGGCGGCGTCTCTGCAGGCGGACGGCCCTATGCGGTGCTGCGCTGGCGCGACGACGAAGCTTCGCAATAAATGACCACGATCACACAAGCGCTCGACATCCGGCTCGCCCGCTTGCGGACGCGCTACGCCAGAACGCCCTTGCCGCGATTCTTCGCCTGGTGGGGACGCGAACTCGTGTCGCTGCTGCCGGCGCGCTGGCGCGCCTTGCTCGCCGAGCGCTCCGATGCGCTGCTGTCCGGCGTCATCGGGCGCGAACTGGTGTTGTGGCGCAATAGTGGCGAGCACAGCATCGAACTCGGCCGCGTTTCGCTCGATGAACCCGCCGAGGGGCAGCAAACGGCGTTGTCAGATTTGTTTGGCCAGCTCGACGACGCCGATCTGCGCCGCTTCTACTGCATCGACAACCGCCGCACGTTGCGGCGTTCGCTCACACTGCCGGCCGCGGCCGAGGACAACCTGCGCCAGGTGCTGGCATTTGAAATGGACCGGCAGACGCCGTTCAAGGCGGATCAGGTTTATTTCGATTACCTGGTGGCCGCACGCAGTGCAGCCGAGCGCAATCTGCAGGTTGAACTCACCGTCGTGCCACGTGCACAACTCGATGCGGAACTGGCGGTGTTGGCGGCCAGCGCCACCGCGCTCGACGGCGTCGATAGCTGGCGCGACGTTCCAGGCGGGGCACGCGCGGGTTTGAATCTGCTGCCGGTCGAACGCCGCGCCAAACGTAAGAACCTGGGGCTGCGCTTGAATCTCGCGCTGGCCGGCGCCGCGATCGTGCTGTTGATCACCGTGATGTTGTTGTCGTTGGCCAATCGCGAATCGGCGCTCGCCGCGATGCAGGCCGACGTGCAAAAAGCGGGCAACGAGGCGAAACAGGTATCCCAGTTGCGCAAGACGCTGCAGGACACGCTCGACGGCGCGAATTTCCTCACCCGCAAAAAGCGCGAAACGCCACTGATGGTGGATCTGCTCAAGGACCTGACCACGCGCCTGCCTGACGACACGTATCTGGAGCGTATCAACGTCGATGAGAAGAACAAGATCGAGATGCAGGGGCTGAGCGACGACGCTTCCAAGCTGATCGGCCTGCTGCAGAAATCCGAAGTGCTGGTGAACCCGGGCGTGCAGGGCACGATTCAACCCGATCCACGCACCAAGAAAGACCGCTTCAACATTACGCTGGACTTCCGCAAAATCGCTGACGCCTCCGCTGCAGCGGACAAAGCCGCGGCCGCGAAGAAGGCAAGCGAGCACAAGCCGCCTGGAGGCGACAATGCGCCCGGCGCCTGAGACCCGCAACAGCCGCTTTCTTGCCGTGGTGCTCACGCTGATTGTGGTGCTGCTCGGCTATTTGGTGTTCGTGCATTGGTGGTTCGTGGCGCCGCACGTCGAAATCAGCGACCAGATGCAGGATCTGCGCGAACAGCAGCAACGCTTTGCCGGCATCGTTGCGCAGAAGCCCCTGATCGACAAACGCCTGGCTGAAGTGCGCACCTACGAACAGAATAATCAGGCCTTCCTCGCCGACGCCGACGCGAACAGCGCGTTTTCCGATCTCACGCAGCGCCTCAAGCAGGTCATCGGCGCGCGCGCGAAGAACGAAAACCAGTGCGCGATCGTCAGCAACTCGAACTTCAAAGGCGGCGAGGATGAACTGTACGAGCGCGTGACGATCCAGGTGCGCATGCGTTGCGCGCTCGAGCCGTTCGCCGCCATTGTCTATGACCTGGAAAACAGCAATCCGTATCTGTTCGTCGATCAGTTGATGATCTACCGCCAGTTCGGCGGTTACGTGCCTCCGGGCCAGAAGCAGAAACAGACCTCTGCGCTGGAGATCCGTTTCAATTTGTCCGGCTACCTGCGCAAGGCCGGGAAGAAAGGCGCATGAGTACGCGTGGCGCCAAGTTGCTGAGCCTGATTCTCGCCGCTGCATGCGCCGTGCTGTTCCTGCTCGCGCTCGCACTGCAGATCGGCTTCGGCCGGGGCTACAGCTGGTTGCCGCCGGAAGGCGAAGCTGCGATCGCCGAGGCGGGCGCGATCGACCGCACGCCGTTCAAGCTGCCGGCGGAAAACGAATTTGCCGCAACGCAGGAGCGGCCGCTGTTCAACGAAGACCGCAAGCCCTCGCCGGACGAACCCGACGATACAAATGCCGCGCCGGCGGCACCGCCCGTACCGCTCAACATTGCATTGACCGGCGTAGTGCTGACGCCCGACGTGCGTGTGGCCATGGTGCAGGACAAGGCCAAGAATGCTTCGGTGGCGCTGAAGGAAGGCATGCCGATGCCCGGCGATCAGGGCGGCTGGACGCTGACCAAGATCAACCCGCGCAGCGCGATTTTCCGCGAGATGTCGGGCGAGGAGATCGAAGTGGAACTTACCACCGCGGTTGCCAATCCAAAGGCGAACGCGTCCGCGCACCCAGCACCCGCGCGCCCGGCGAACGCGGCGGCGCACCAGGCGAACGCAGCGGCGCCAGCGCCGACGCCACATGGTGCGCCGAATCCGCCGGCCATACCGATGGTTGCGCCGCCTGGGGGCGCGCCGAATCAGCAGCAGGAAGCGTTGCAACGTCGCATCGAGGAGCGCCGCAAGCAGATGCGCGAGGAAGCCGAACGCATGAAGCAGCAGAATTTGTCACCGGACCAGATGCGCCAAGAGATGCAGCGTCTGCAGCAGTCACAACCGCCGCAACAGTAGAGCGGTCGCTCAGGGAGTATTTCAGTGATCCTACGTCCACGCATTGTCCTCGCCACGCTGCTCGCCGTCATGCTTGCCGGATGCGCCACGCTTCCCGGCGGCCGCGACGACATTACGCACGAAATGGCGGCGACAGCGGCCGTTCCTACGAAGTTGCCGCGCGCAGCTGTTAACGAAGAAGAGCCGATCAAGATCACCACGGCGGAAAAGGCCAAGAGCCTCACCAAGCCCGAAGTCGAGCCAGGCAGTGGCAGCTTCATCAACGAGCAGGCGGCGAAAAAGCCCGTCGCTGGCATCGTCAACGAGGAAGGCCAGATCACGCTCAACTATGAAAACGTGCCGATCCAAGGCGTGGTGCAGAACATTCTCGGCGCGTTGCTGAAGGAGAACTACACGATTGCGCCGACCGTCACCGGCAACGTGACGTTCTCCACCGCCAAGCCGATCACGCCGGCGCAGACACTGCCGATTCTCGAGATGCTGTTGAGCTGGACCAACAACGCGCTGATCGTCAAGGACGGCCGTTATGAAGTCGTGCCGACCAAGGACGCGCTTCCCGGCAATCTGACCCCGCGCATGGCGCCGGCGCAGATTGCCCGAGGGTACGAAGCGCGCGTGTTTCCGCTCAAGTACATCGCGCCGCTCGAGATGCAGAAGCTGCTCAAGCCGTACGCGAAAGCCGATGCGTTCGTGTCGGTCGACAACGCGCGCAATTTCATTGTCATGGCCGGCACCGCATCGGAACTGGCGAACTATCAGCACTCGATCGAGGTGTTCGACGTCGACTGGCTCAAGGGAATGTCGGTCGGCGTGTACGGCCTGCGCAATCTCGACGTCGACAAGGTCATGCCGGACCTGGAAAAGCTGTTCGGTCCGACCGGGGAATCGCCGCTGGCCGGCATGTTCCGCTTCATCCCGATGGCGACGACGAATTCGGTCGTCGTGATCACGCCGCAGCCGGATTACCTCAAGCAGGCGGAAATCTGGCTGTACCGGCTCGACGCCGGCGTCGGCGAAAACGGTACCCAGCTGTATGTATACGATGTAAAAAATGTAAAAGCGGTCGACCTGTCCGATCACCTCAACGCGATCTACACCGGTCAGGTCAGCCAGCGCTCCTCCGGCGGCAATGTCGCGCCGGGGCTCAAACCGGTCAGCATCGGCCAGTTCAATTCCGGCAATAGCGGCCGCACACCAATGGGCGGCAAGAATGCGCAGCAGCCGCTCACCGACAAGACCGGTGCCTCATCGAATCTGAGCACCACCGGCACCGGCGGCGCGGCGGGCACGAATGCAAACGGCAAGCAGACCGACATCCGCATTACGCCGATCGAAGAGAACAACCAGCTACTCGTTATGGCGACTCCGGGCGAATGGGATTCCATCCTCGCCGCGATCCATCGCCTGGACGTCTCGCCGCTGCAGGTGCAGATCGAGGCGAAGATTCTGGACGTTACTTTGGACGGCGATTTGCAATATGGAGTGCAATGGTGGCTATCGGGGCTGATCAATACCGGCGCCGCGGCCACGGGGATTCAATATGGGCGCACCCCGAAATATTCGCGGGATTTCACCGGCAACCCGCAGGACCGTCATCGTGCATCGCTCGGCCCCAGCTCCACATCGCCAATTACCAATGCTGGGGGGGTCTTCTGGAGCTTCCTCAACCACGATTTCCAAGTTGCGCTGGATGCGTTGCAGACGAGCGGAAACACCAAGGTGCTATCAACGCCCTCGCTGGTGGTAATGAATAATCAGGAAGCGCAGATCACCGTCGGCACGCAGGTGCCGGTGATTTCCACGTCGATCGTCGGTATCAACAGCACTAGCACGCTGGCGAATAATAATGCGACCAATGTTGCGAACACCGGCATAGGGCAAGCGTCGTACATAAGCACCGGCGTCACTCTGGACATTACGCCGCGTGTAAATCCCGGCGGTTTGGTCTACATGGACGTGAGTCAGGAGGACAGCACGCCGGGTAATGCTGACCCCGGACAAAATCCGCCGATCAGCCAACGAAATCTGAAGACGCAAGTGGCTGTGCAAAGCGGCGAAACCGTGCTGCTCGGCGGCATGATTCAGGATCAGGAAAGCGACGGAAAATCGGGCGTACCGCTGCTTAGCAGCATACCGATTGTCGGCAGTCTGTTCGGCAAGACTGAGAAGAAGCGCCATCGCACCGAATTGATCGTGCTGATTACACCGCGCGTTCTGACCAATCCCGACGAAGCGCGCGAAATGACGCAGGAATACCAGCAGAAGTTCGAATCGCTGAAGCCTTTGCACGCCAAGCAGGCCGAACCGCCGGTTGAAGGCGCACCTGCACCGGCGCACCCGGCACCTGCCCAACCTGAAGCCGCGAAATCCCAGGAGAGTCATCAGTGAAAAGTAAAAAAGTATATTTTGTACAAGCTGGATTCATGCTGGCCGCGCTGGCGTTGGCCGGCTGCGGCATGGTCAAGAAGGACGAAGATCCGTCCGTGATCAAGGAAAAGGCCGTGCAGCGCTGGGATTTGCTCATCGCGCACCAAGCCCAGAAGGCCTGGGACTTCCTCTCCCCCGGCTATCGCCAGACCAAGTCAAGGGACGCCTACGCACAGGAGATGAACGCGCGGGGTGTACGCTGGAGCAAGGTCAACTACGGCTCACAAGAGTGCGAGGCGGATCTGTGCAAGGTGCATTTATTGGTAGACTACAGCCTTACACTGGGTGGGCCGGCCGGCACGGTGAAGTCGATGGCGCCGCTGGCAGAGACCTGGGTCCGCATCGACGGCAAATGGTATTATTTGCCCGATCCGATGTACACGAAGCCTGGGCAGACCAAGGAATCCTGAGCATTTTCGGGGTTTTGTGATGGGATTGCATTGTCTTTACCTTTGCCTTAGGATAGATTCGCTGTTGCCCATCCTGTTTACAGTGGCGTTAGGGGCCCCTCTGGCTTGCCCGGGCAGGTTGGCGAAAAAGCAAAAAGCCCTGTAGTCAAATTAGGAGTGTTGTGATGAACAGAAATAGCTTGACGACTGCCGTCATCGCCGGTATCGCCGGCGTAGCGGGCATCGCCAATTTGGCGAATGCCGTCAATATCAACCCGGATGGTCTGGGTCAGGTTCTTATCTATCCGTATTACACCACCAATGCCGGTCAAGCCACTCTGCTGTCGGTAGTCAATACCACCGCAGTCGGCAAGGCCGTCAAGGTGCGCTTCCTCGAAGGCTATAACAGCCGCGAAGTGCTCGACTTCAACTTGTTCCTGTCCAAGTACGACGTCTGGACTGCCGAAGTGTTCAAACTGTCGGACGCTGGCGTTGGCGGCGACGGCGCGGCGATCTTCACGACCGACAACAGCTGCACGTACCCGTCGTTCTCGCAGGGTCCGCTCGGCAACGGCGCGATGTATGAGCCGTTCAAGAACTTCGCGTACCAGGATGACGGCGGCCCGACCGACGACACCCGTACGCTCGAAGGCTACTTCGAGATGATCTCGATGGCCGACGCGGTTGTTGACAGCAATCTGGAATTCGACATCACCCACGTGGGCGGTGTGCCTTCGGATTGCGGCTCGGCTGAGAGCGACCTGCTCGGCGACAGCACCTACACCGCGCCGACTTCCGGCCTGTTCGGTGCCGCATCGGTGGTGAACGTTGCCCAGGGCACGTTCTATGCCTATAACGCGGATGCCATCGACGGCTTCACCTATGTTCCGCTCGTCACCCCGTCGGGCTCGCTCGATCCGAGCTTGCTTGCGGTGAACGATCCGGCTTCGCTGACCACCGCGACGTCGTATGTGTTCAACGACGGCGCCTTGCTCACGTCGACCTGGCCGAGCATCGATCCGAACTCGCGTCCGATCGACGCGGTCAGCTCGCTGTTTGACGCCGCGAACATCTACAACGAGTACGAGCAGTCCGCCGGCGCCGTAGGCACCGACTGGGTTGTGACGTTCCCGACCAAGCGTTTCTACGTAGACGCCGCGACGTACGGGTTCACCACTGTGATCCCGCCGTTCGAAGAGCTGTTCAGCCAGACCACCGATGGCAAGTCGTGCACGATTCTCGGCATCGGCGTCTATGATCGTGAAGAACGTACGACGTCGACCCCGACCTGCGGCTTCTCGCCGTGTCCTCCGGGCCAGCCGCCGTCCTCGATCTGTCATGAGGTCAACGTCATCACCTTCGGTCCGTCCGGCACTGCCAGCATTCTCGGTTCGACAACTCTGAACCAGAATATCGCCACGCCGTTCGGCGCGGGCTGGGTGAACCTGACGCTCACGGGCAATGGCCACGATCTGCCGGCTGCTTCCAATGGCAACATTTTCCACGGCCTGCCGGTTACCGGGTTCCAGGCGCGGAACTTCATCAATGGCCAGGTCTCCCCGGGCGTGTTGGCGAACTACAGCGGCGTGTACAAGCACCGCATTTCGCGCGACTGCACCAACGTCGCGGGCGCTTGCTCCTGATCGAAGCAGTAGCACTGCTATAGAAGTACCGAGGGGCCCGCAAGGGCCCCTCTTTTTTTTTATGTCCAGGGACGGACGGTACGCCGGAAATGCAGGAGCATTTTACGGCGATGTCCAGGATGGACGGTACGCCGGAAATGCAGGAGCATTTTCCGGCGGCCTGTGAACGATTTAATGCAAAACTTGCACTCGCTACTTGCGAGGCCGTTACAATGAGGCGGGTTTTTTTCCTCGCCGGGGCTCTCCACAATGCATAGATTCGCTGTTTCCCTGTTCCTGTTCGCCATGCTCGGTATCGCCCAGGCACAGACGATTAAGCTCAATACCGCCAATGGTTCTTGCATCTATCCGACGGGTACGGTGACTTCGGATCCGGCGACCCCAGGGCAGCTGGTAGCAACGGTGCCGAGTGGACAAACGCCCTCTGGCGCAGGTTGTGCGAGCACGACCACCTCTACCAGCCCTTCCGTGGTTTTTGGTCCGGCATCGCCCCTAACTGCCACTGCATCTTCCCTACCCGGTGGCACC
>Ga0070666_10001243_pt1 | contig 15409 bp, 6 predicted proteins | sample KBSS23metaG_FD_64677 | JGI IMG/M metagenome (GOLD analysis project Ga0070666, IMG submission 64677) | Switchgrass rhizosphere microbial communities from Kellogg Biological Station, Michigan, USA - KBS S2-3 metaG | ecosystem: Host-associated > Plants > Roots > Rhizosphere > Soil ... | reverse complement strand
GCAGGTTGCACGTAATCGCCTGAACCCGTCTTGACCGTGTAATGCGCAAGCGGGCGGCCCTGCGCATCGAGCACGCCGCGCAGCGCGCGCAGCGGCACGGCATGGCCGTCGGCGGCGAAGTACTGGTACATCTGCGCGACATTGAACGGCGACAGATCGACCGCACCCAGCAACAGCGACGGATTCGGATTCACCGCGGCGAGCCCGAACGATTCGAGCAGACCGCGCACGCGCTCGACGCCGAGCTCGACGCCGAGATGTACCGTGGCAAGATTGTACGAGTGCGCCAAAGCGTCGATCAGCGCAACGCGCCCGTGCGATTCGTGATCGTCGTTCTGCGGCGTCCAGCGCGTTCCATTGGGTTGCGGCATGTCGACCGGCGTATCGTCGAGCAGGCTCGCCAGCGAATATTTCTGCGGTTGCGCCAGCGCGATCAGATAAACGAATGGCTTGATCAGCGAACCGATCGGCCGCTGCGCTTCCAGCGCGCGATCGAAGCCCAGATCGGCCGGATCGCGTGCGCCAATCAGCGCCTGCACTTCGCCATCGCGTGCGCCGCTGACAACCATCGCGCCTTGCAGCTCCGGCTGCTTCTTGCCGAGCGTATCGAGCGTCTGGGTGAGCGCCTGTTCCGCCAGCGCCTGCGTCGAGGGCGCCAACGTCGTATAGATCGACAATCCCGCGCGCTGCAGTTCCGTGGCCGGATAATCGCGCTGCAACTGCGTGCGCACGAGATCGAGAAACGCCGGCGCCTGGTTGCGCGGCAGACCGGGCGTCTCCGCCACGCCGAGCGGCGCCGCACGCGCGGCGGCGAGCGTGGCATCGTCGATCAGACCGGTTTCGTAAAACTGGTTGAGCACCAGATTGCGCCGCGCCAGCGCCAGATTCGCGTGCCGGCGCGGATCGTACAGGCTCGGGCCGCGCACGAGACCGACCAGCAAGGCCACTTCGTCGGCGCTCAGGTCGCGCGCGTCCCGGCCGAAGTAGAACTCCGCCGCGGCCGCGAAGCCATGCACGGCTTGGCTGCCTTGCTGGCCGAGAAACACTTCGTTGCAGTAGGCCTCGAGGATGCGGTGCTTGTCGTAGCGCGCCTCGATCAACAGCGCCAGCAGCGCTTCGTTGAACTTGCGCGTGAAACGCTGGCCGTGATCGAGGAACAGATTCTTGACCAGCTGCTGGGTCAGCGTGCTGCCGCCCTGCACGACGTGACCGGCGAGCGCGTCGGCGAACGCCGCGCGTAAAATTGCCGCGACCGCGATGCCGTGATGATGTTTGAAATCGCGGTCCTCCACCGCTTGCAAGCCGGCGACGAGCAGCGGCGGCAATTGTTCGAGCTTGACGATGCGGCGCTCCTGCTGTTCGGCGCCATACAACGTGGCGATGCGCGCCGGTTCGAAGCGCGCTTCGTCCAACGCGACGTTGCTGTCAGCATCGGCAAGCGCCGCTATGCGCGCCGCGGCGATCGTCATCGTCACGCGCCGCGCAGGTACGCGACCGTCGGGATCGACGAATGCCCGGCGCGCGATCGTGAAGCGCCCGCCATTTTCCGCGAACGTGCCCGGCTGTTTTGCAGCGTCGCTCTTGGCGTAGCGGGCTGCAGCCAATTCCAGGCGCAGCGCCTGCGCAGTCATCGGCACGCCGGGCTGCAACAGCAACGGCCGCGCGTAAACGCGGCTGGGCAGATCCCACGCCAGGTCATCGAAACGCGCGCGAACCTGGCTGTCGAGCCACACCGAATAGGGCCCGAGAAAGCCCAGAGCGAAGCCGGCACCGAGCCAGAACGGCACGCGCAACACGCGCCAGAGTGCACGCAAGGTCTGTAGGAAAAACGGGCTGGACAAGGATTTTGATCGAAACCGCCAACTGCCCACAGTCTAGCCGATTGCCGGCGGTCGCGATGACAGGGCGGCGCGCATCCGCGATAATTAGGCAATGCATTCGTTCAACGCGCCGGGCCGCGCCCTCGATCACTCAACGTTCGCCACGGCCGCGTTAACTCATGCGTCAAGATAGCCATTCCACCCCGATGCGCGTGTGCATCTTCGGCGCCGCCGCGAATGCGGAATGGCAGAACTCGATCACGAGCGCGCTGCCCTCCGGCGCCTCGATTGAAGCGTTCGCTGGCTGCACGGATGCCGCCAGCACCGTACGCGCCGCCGCCGCGAAGTTTCCCGGCGCTGACCTGATCATCCTGCGCGCCGGCACGGCGTTGCCGGATTTCTGGTACGAACGCCTCGTGCGCGCGCTGCGACGGACCGATGTGCTGGTAGCCTCGCCGCTCGACAACGCCGACCCGGAGCGCGTGCCGCTACCGGCCGGCGTGCAGTGCACCATGCAACCGGTGGACGTTGACTGCCTGTGTTTCCGCTACGGCCGGCATGAAACGTATCCGTGGCCGACTTTTTCGGCGCTGCTCAGCGCCTGGTCCGGCAGCGCGTTGGCTGGTCTCGATCTGGAAAAAATCCACAATTGCACTTTGCCTGAACTCTTCGCACCGCTGCGCGCCGTACTGCTCGATCACCTCTACGTCGCCGAGCCAACGCGCGCACTGCGTGGCCCAGCCGCAGCCGATGCCGAAGTAGCGCCGCCGTCCGCGCTCGGCGAACTGCGCGAGTGCGTCGCCGCAGCGCTCGGCCGATCCGCTCGCGCCGACGGCTACCCCGGACTCGATGCGAAGCCGGTCGTGCTGCACGTCCTGCACGGCTGGGGTGGCGGTGCCGAACGCTTCGTGCGCGATCTCGCGGCAGCGGACACCGAGCGTCATCACCTGATCTTCATCGCGCGCGGCAACTTCGACCGGCGCCGCTACGGCGAAGTGCTCGAGCTGCTGGACGGCTCGCTGGCCCGGCCGCCCCTGCGACAACTGCAGCTGTCCGATCCGATCGCGAGCACGCGCCTGCGCGATCGCGTCTATCGCGAGTTCCTCGCGGCGATCGTGCGCGACTTCGGCGTCGACGCGGTGATCGTATCGTCGCTGATCGGCCACTGCCTCGATGCCCTGCGCAGCGGCCTGCCGACCACGTATTTTGTGCACGACTTCTATCCACTGTGGCCACTGCTGCACCGTAACCTGGACGACCCCGCGATCGTGTTCGACGCGAAACAGCTCGCGGCCGATCTCGCCGGCGCTGACGCCGGCTTCGAATTCGCCGAGCGCGATCCGGACTACTGGCTGCAGTTGCGCGAAGCATTCGCCGATGCTGCCCTCGATGCGCGCGCGCAACTGATCGCGCCGAGCCGCGCCGCACTGACGATCTTCCTGCGACTGCAGCCACGCCTGTCGACGCTCGCGCAAACGGTGATTGCGCACGGCATCGCGCCTTGGACCACTCCGGTGGTTCTGCCGCTAGCGGCACCGCCGACACGGTCGCGCCTGCGCCTGGTCGTGCTCGGTCGCGTGCGCCGCGGCAAGGCCGCACATCTGTTGCGCGAGGTGCTGCCGCAGTTGCGCGAATATGCTGAAGTATTCCTGCTCGGCGCCGGCCCGGAAGTGCACGAATTCTTCGGCTGGCCCGACGTGCACATCGTGCTCAACTACCACATCGATGACCTGCCCGCAGCGCTCGAGGGCATCGGTGCCGACGCAGCGCTGATCCTGCCGAATTTCGCCGAGACCTTCAGCTATACCCTGTCGGAACTGCGCAGCTTCGGCTTGCCGGTGATAGCCACCCGGCTGGGCGCGCTGGCCGAGCGCATCGACGATGGCGTCGATGGCTTCCTGGCCGCACCGAATGCCGCCGATATCGCGGCGACCATCGCCCGTTTGTGCGGCGATCGTGCGGCACTGCTGCGGGTGCGCCGCGCATTGGCGCAAAGTGGACAACGCAGCCTCGCCGACATGGCCGCCGATTACCGCGAGCTGTTGCCTCAAGGCGAACGCGCCGGAGCGCGCTATCGCCTCGCGGACGCGACGACGGACGGCATGATCGCGCAGACTCGCGCGGGCGTGATCGGTGCGCAGACGCGCGCTATCGCCGGGCTCGAGAACGATATCGCCGAGCAACAGCAAGAGCTGGAGCGGCGCGCGCACTGGGGGCATGAACTCGACACCCAAGTGAAGCGCGCGGGTACCGCGCTGCAGCGCTTGCGCACCGAGTTCGATGAGCGCAGCGCTTGGGCGCTTGCGCTGAATGCGGAGCTGGAGACGCTGCGCCCACAGTACGAACATGTGCGCGACGAGCGCGACCGCATCGTCGGCAGTCTGTCGTGGCGTATAACCAGGCCGCTGCGCTACGCCAAGCGCAAGCTGTCCGGGCTACGCATGCGCCTGCGTTATGCGTACGCGCGCCTGCGCGCGATCAAGCACCGCACGCGCGGCAGCCTGGCCAGCCGCGGTTTCATCGGCACGCTCAAACGCATCGTCGACGAATTCCGGGCGCCGCCCACGCTGACGCAGCCGCTGGCGATCGGCGCACCGGACGCCGCGTTCGAGCCGTTTGCGGTTCCGTCGAGTCCGGCACCGCGCGTATCGATCATCATTCCGGTGTACAACAAAATCGAGTACACGGCCGCGTGCCTGCGCTCGCTGGCTGAACATGCCGGTGCCGCTGCGTTCGAAGTGATCGTGGTGGATGACTGTTCGAGCGACGCGACCGCGGAACGCCTCGCCCAGATCGCCGGCATCCGCGCTATGCGCAACGAACACAACCTCGGCTTCATCGGCTCCTGCAATGCCGGCGCGCAGCACGCGCACGGCGAATTCCTGCTGTTCCTCAATAACGACACGGTCGTCACCGCCGGCTGGCTGGAAGCCCTGCTGCGCTGTGCCGAGGAAGAGCCCCAGGCCGGATTGATCGGCGCGAAGCTGGTCTATCCCGACGGCCGCTTGCAGGAAGCCGGCGGCATCGTGTTTGCCGACGGTTCGGGCTGGAACTACGGCCGTTTCGATGACCCGAACGATCCGCGCTACAGCTTCCGTCGCGAAGCCGATTATTGTTCCGGCGCCGCGATCGCACTGCGCCGCGAGCTGTTTCGCGAGCTTGGCGGGTTCGATACGCGCTATGCGCCGGCCTACTACGAGGACACCGATCTCGCCTTCGCCGTGCGTGCTGCGGGCAAGAAAGTGCTGTACGAGCCACGCTCCGTCGTCGTGCACTTCGAGGGCATCACCTCCGGTACCGACACCGCGAGCGGCATCAAGCAGCATCAGGTGCTGAACCGAACGACCTTTGTGGAAAAGTGGAAACCGGCGTTGGCCGCGCAGCCGGAGCCGATTCATAGTGCAAAGCGCGCCGATGCCGCCGCGAACTGGCGCGCATGCGGCCGCGTGCTGATCGTGGATGCCTACACGCCGACGCCGGATCAGGACTCCGGCTCGCTGCGCATGATCAACCTCATGCGCCTGCTGCGCGAATCGGGTTACGCGGTGAATTTCCTGCCCGACAATCGCGCCCACGCCGGCCGCTATACCCACGACCTGCAGGCGCTCGGCGTCGAGGCGCTCTATCACCCGTTCGTCAGCGACCCGATCGCCTGGTTGCGCACGCGCGGCGCGGAACTCGACGCCATCATCCTGTCGCGCCACTACGTCGCGACGAATTACGTCGGTCTCGCGCGACTCTATGCGCCGCAGGCGCGGCTGATTTTCGACACCGTCGACCTGCACTATCTGCGCGAACAGCGCGCCGCGGAACTGGATGGCAGCGCGGATATGGCGCAGCAGGCCGCGCGCACGCGCGCGCAGGAGCTGAAACTGATGCGCGAATGCGACGTCACGCTCGTCGTCAGCGCGGCCGAAAAGGACTATCTGGCGCGCGAGCTGCCGCAGGCGCGCATCGAAGTGCTGTCGAACGTGCACGCAGTGTACGGACGCCGCCGTGAATTCGCGGAGCGGCGCGACCTCGTATTCGTCGGCGGCTTCCAGCATCCGCCGAACATCGATGCCGTGTTGTGGTTCCTGCGCGAAGTGTTTCCGCTGGTGCGCGCCCACGCGCCGGACGTGCAGGTCCACGTCATCGGCAGCAAGGCGCCGAAACAGATTCTCGAGCTAGCCCACGACGGCGCGACGATTCACGGCTATGTCGACGACATCGCGCCGTTCATGGACGGCTGTCGTCTGGCGCTGGCGCCCTTGCGTTACGGCGCCGGCGTCAAAGGCAAGGTCAACATGGCAATGAGCTATGGCCTGCCGGTCGTCGCCACCACGCCGGCCGTTGAAGGCATGCACGTGCGCGACGGCGAAGATGTGCTGATTGCCGACATTCCGGAAGCGTTTGCCGCGGCGATTCTGCGCGCCTACAACGACGCGACTTTGTGGACAAATCTGTCCGACAACGGTTTGGCGAACGTGCGCCGGCATTTCTCGTTCGATGCCGCGCGCACCGCGTTGACGCATATCCTGCCGCCGCGGCGCAAATAAGCGCACGTAGCTGTCTGTTCGCGTTCTGAATCAACCGGCTGTGTCAATCCGCGTCTCACCTGCGAGCACGGCATTCGGGCCGAACCGCCGCTCGATCAATACCAGCGAATTGTCGGCCCGGGCGTACGCCAGCGAGCTCGCCCGAGTTCCATACGCATCGCCGACGATGAAAATCGGCGCGAGCAGGCGCTCGAGTACCGGCCCGACACCGGTATCGGGCAACTGGGTTGCGTCGGGCTGATGGGCGTCTTTGAGCAGATCGAGCAGCGCCGAGTCCGCGGGCGTTCTGCTCGCGAGCAGTGCGGAAAAGCCCTCGCGCAGGCGGCGCATCTTCGGCCATTCGTCCTCGCGCGAGCCATTGCTGAAAGCGTGCACCCCGTCGTGCAAACGGCGCGGCACGCCGTCGATGCTGCTGACGAACAACGCTTGCTCACGATCGCCGATGACGAGATTGAACGGCCCGTACTGTTCGCGTTGTGCGGCCACGTCAGCGGCGTAGCGATCCGCAGCAATGGCCGCATCGACGAAAGCGGCGACGAGTGCGCCGCGTGAACGCGGTGCCGCCGTTTGGCGGCCGGTACGCACGTTGGTGACAGCAGCAAAACGGCCGTTACGGTGCAGCGCGAGCCAGCTGCCGCCGGCCACGAGATCGCGGCCGCCGAACACGCCCGGTTTATCGGCCCAGAACGCGGCGGGTGCGCTGGCGCGGACGTGGAACTCATCGCGATTGGCGAGCAGCAGCCAGGGTTTACCGGGGACGACGTGTAACGCAAGAAGTAGCAGACACATCAGACGCGTGTCGCGAATCAGCCGCCGTTGACCGTTGCCGGCGGTGTTGGTGTCGGCGCGGCCGCCGACCCGGATGGAGCCTGCAGTTTGGCTTCGATCGGCGCCAGACGCGGATTCAATGGGCTCAATTCACGCGCCGCTTTTAGTGCCCGCTCCGCTTCGGCACGCCGGTCCTGGCCGAGCCGGGCATCGGCCTGATCGAGGTATGCACTGGCGAGGCGGTCACGCAGTGCAGGCAGCGCGGCGTCCCCGGGGTCGGACTGCGCAATTGCATCCAGGTGCGCGCGCGCCTGGCGCGGATTGTCCTTGACCGTCTGCGCGAACAGTTCCTTCGCGCGACCGGGAATGCGCGCCAGTCCCGCCATCGCTTTCGCGTTGTCGCGATCGATGCGCAGGATCGCGCGATATTTGTCGTAGGCACTGTCGCCCGGTGGCTCGATCAGATTGCCCTCGATCAACGCCTTGTCCGCATCTTCGAGCAGGGTCGCGATTCGCGCCTGATCGGCCGGGGTTACCTGCGCCTGCTGCTTGGCGATGTCCTGCTGTTCGCGCACTTCACGCAGACGCGAACGCGCGGCACGCAACTCGGCCAGGTCGGGCGCCGCGATTTCGGCTTGCTGCAGCGCCTTCTCCGCCTGCGCGGCGTTGCCGCCCGCGAGCGCCTGGTCGGACTGCACGACGAGCATCTGTGCAAGCTTGCGCAGGCCGCTCTTCGCGCGCGCGTTGTCGGGCTGTTTCTTCAGCACGCCCTGGAACAGCGCCAGTGCGCCTTCATCGCCGCCAATGCGACCGGCACGCTGCTGCGCCTCGCCTTTGCTCAGCGCTTTTTCCAGCGCCTCATTGTCGCTGGTGTGCAACTTGGCTACATCGGCGCGCAATTCCGGAATTGCCGCATGATTCGGCGACAGCTGGGCGAGTTCGGCGATGCGCTGATTCGCCGCGTCGACCTTGCCGTCGGCGATCGCTGCCCGCGTCTGCTCGACGAGGCGCTCGGCGACTTTCTTCAACCCGTTCGTCGCCAGCGCGTTCGTCGCATCGGCATCGAGCACCTGCTGATACGCTTCCGCGGCGCTGCCGTTGCCGACCAGCTTGCCCGCGCCAAGCGCGGCATCAGCCTTCGCCAACGTCGCACCGCTCGCCGTACTGCGCGTTTCCGCGGTGTGCAGCTGGGTTCGGAGTTGTTCGATCTCGGCACCGCCGCCGAGCACGTCGTTGGCGGCGTCCAGGTCTGCTCTCGCGGTCCCCAGCTCGTTGCGGCCGAGTGCCGCACGCGCCTGTTCGAGCAGTTTGGCGCCGACTTTGTTCAAGCCTGCGCGCGCCTGCTCGTTGTCCGGATCGAGTGCACGCGCGGCCTCGAATAATTCGCGCGCGCTGCCATTATTGCTGCCGATAAGCTTGCCGTCGGCGAGCGCCTTGTGCGCACGGCCGATCAGCCCGTTCAACTCCGTATTCGGAATCAAGGAGCGCAAGCGGCCCTGAAACTGCCAGGCGCCGGCTGCGATTGCCGCAATGAGCACGGCGCCAACCGCGAGCCAGGTTCCCTTGCGACCGCGCGTGCCTTGGTTGCGCGAACTGCGCCGACGCAGCGGTTCATTCGCGATGTCGTCCATGCGGCCGAAACTCGGCTCGGCGCGATAACCCAAGCCCTCGCTCGGGGTCGCGATCGTCGGCCGCGGTTGCGGCGGCGTGCCGGCGGCGGGGCGCGATTGGGTTGGCGTGTTCGCGCCGAGGATCTGTCGGCGATAGCCTTCATCGAGCCGGCCCAGCTCCGGCAAATCTCCGCGTGCGAGCGCAATCTCGATCTGCTCGATCGCGTCGGCCACCGCGGCGCCATTCTGGAAGCGGTCGTCGGGCTGCTTGGCGAGCATCTTGCTGATCAGCGGCTGCAAGGCCTGCAGTCGTTCGGGCAGAATCGGGATCGGCTGCGTGATGTGCATGATGCCGACGGCGAGCGAATCGTCGGCATGGAACGGCACGCGCCCGACGAGCAGCTCGTAAAGCACGATGCCCAGGCTGTACAGATCGGCGCGACCGTCGAGTGCACGCCCGCGCGCCTGCTCCGGACTCATGTAATGCGGCGTGCCGATCACCGTGCCGGTGCGCGTCATGTGCGTGGCCGAGTCGCTCGCGCGCGCGATGCCGAAGTCGGTCAAAGCCGCGGAACCGTCGTCGCGCAGCAGGATATTGTCGGGCTTGACGTCGCGATGCACGAATCCCTTGGCATGCGCGTAGTTCAGCGCCATCGCGATCTCGCGGATCGCGCGCAATGCGAACGGGGCCGGGCGCGGCTCGCCATCGTTGTTCAGCAACGAGCCGCCGCTGAGGAATTCCATGGCGATGTAGTGGTGATCGCCATCGCGACCGACATCGTGCACGCCGACGACGTGCCGATGATGCAGCTTCGCCGCGATGCGTGCTTCGCGCAGGAAGCGCTCGCCGAAATCCGCGTCGGCCAGCAGCGCCGGCGACATGACTTTCAACGCCACCTCGCGCTGCACCGATTCCTGCATGGCCAGATACACGGTGGCCATGCCGCCGCGGCCGAGCTGGCGCAGGATCTTGTAGCCGGGAATCTCAATCATACGAATCTCGCGGCGCGCGCGAGGACGGCCCATGCGCTGCTATTGCATGCCAAGCATAGCATGCCGGGATGTCAAAACCGCGAGGTAACTTGAGAAAACCCCGTGCAAAACAATGGATTGGGCGCTCCGGCGAACTCTATGGTCAGGCCAACCGCCGCGCCTCGATCACATTCGGCACGCCGGACAAGCGCCCAAGCAGCGTCGACAGCTGCTCGAAATCGGCCACGCGCACGGCAAAGTTCATCGTTGCCATGCTGGTGGCGGGATCCACGCGCGACTCCACCGCGATCAGGTGCACATTCGCCGCCGCGATGACGTTGGTGACGTCCTTGTGCAGCCATTTGCGGTCGTAGCCGCGGACGCGCACGTCGACCTCATAGGACTGCGATTTCGCCCCGCCCCATTCCACCTCGATCGCGCGGCCGGCGTCACGCGCGCGCAGGCGCGCAAAACTCGCGCAATCGGCCCGATGAATCGATACGCCGCGGCCACGCGTGATGTAGCCGACGATCGCGTCGCCCGGCAGGGGCTGGCAGCAGCGCGCGAGCGTGGTGAGCAGGTTGCCGACGCCTTCGATGACGACGGCGTCCTTGTCGCGCTTCGGCGCGCGCGGTGGCGCAGACACGGGCGCTGGCGGCGGCGCATGCATCTCGTGCAGTGCGCGCGCGATCTGGCCGGCACTGACTTCGCCGAGCGCGAGCGCGACGAGGAAATCCTCGGGCGTTTTCTGGTGAAACTTTTGCGGCAAAGTATCCAATTCCACATTGCCGAGCGCGAGGCGCTTCAATTCGCGCTCGAGGATCGCACGGCCGGCCGCCAAGTTTGCGGCGTGGTCCACGTGCTTGAACCACGCGCGCACCTTGGCTTGTGCGCGCTGCGTGTGCAGGAAGCCATGCTGCGCGGAAAGCCAGTCGCGGCGCGGCTCGGCGGTCTTGCCGGTGAGAATCTCCACACGATCGCCGCTGACCGGCTGATAGGTCAGCGGCACGATGCGACCGTTCACCTTCGCGCCGCGGCAGCGATGGCCGACATCGGTATGCACGTGATACGCGAAGTCGAGGACCGTCGCGTCGCGCGGCAGATCCATGACCTGGCCCTGTGGCGTCAGCAGGTAAACGCGATCTTCGAGGATGTCGGTGCGAAAGCCGGCGAGCAGCGCCGCGTCATCTTCGACGTCGTCCTTGGTTTCGAGCAACTGCCGCATCCAGGCGACTTTGCGCTCGAACTCGCTGTCGCTACCGCCGCCTTCCTTGTAGCGCCAGTGCGCGGCAACGCCGGCTTCCGCGTGTGCGTGCATATCGTGTGAGCGGATCTGCACTTCCAGCGTCTTGCCTTCCGGACCGACCACCGCGGTGTGCAGTGACTGATAATGATTGCCCTTCGGGCGCGCGATGTAGTCGTCGAATTCATTTGGCAGCGGCGGCCACAGTGTGTGCACGACGCCCAGTGCGGCGTAGCAAGCGGCGACGTCGTTCACGAGCACGCGCAGCGCGCGAATGTCGTAGAGATTTGCGAAGTCGCCGTCCTTGCGCTGCAGCTTCTTCCAGATGGAATAGATGTGTTTGGGTCGGCCGGCAACGTCGGCGGCGATACCGGCGTCGTGCAGCGCGCCGCGCAGCGTGTCCATCGCGAAGGCAATGAAACGCTCGCGATCCGTGCGACGCTCGTCGAGCAATCTGGCAATGCGCTTGTAGGTATCGGGCTGCAGGTAACGGAACGCGAGATCTTCTAGCTCCCACTTGAGCTGCCAGATGCCGAGCCGGTTCGCGAGCGGGGCATGGATGTCGGCCGTCAGCTGGGCGAGCACTTGGCGCTGCTCGGGCGGCACGTGCGCGGCAGCGCGCATGCGCGCGAGCTGGCGCGCGAGTAGGATGAATACCACGCGCAGGTCGCGGATGATCGCGAGCAACAGGCGGCGCAAGCCTTCGGCGTGACCGGCAGCCGTGCGCGCGGCATACAACGACCAGACTCTTTCCGCAGCCTGCTGTCCATCCGTGAGATCGCGCACGCGCGGCGCTTCGCGCACGATCGTATCAAGCAAGGCGGCAACGCCGGTGATACCCGCCTGCTGTAGCGTGTGCAGAACGCACGCGGCGAATGTCTCCGCATCGGCGCGCAGCTGTTCCAGCAGATCGAGTGTTTCCAGCAGTTCCGGTTCGACCAGGTGCAGCGCGGGATGATCGTGCTGAGCAGCGGCGATTTCGCGCAGACGCGCAGCCCATGCCGGGGCGCCGCTGGAACCAGAATACTGATCGAGCCAGCCACGCAGGCTGCGCTCGGCGGGAGCTGCCGCTTTCATGCGGCTACTGTGGCATGCGGAACTGGCCGGGACAATCCGGCCGCTGCGGGTTCAGTTGATGGTGATCGAATTCGAAGTGCCGCTGATCGAGGCCGACGCCGCGTCGGTTGCGGTGATCGTGGCCGACGTTCCCATCGCGTTGAGCGTGACGCTCGGCGTGCCGACGCCGAACGTCAGCGTCATGTCGGCGGGCAATACGGCGGAACTGTCCGTGCTGGTGAAGTGCACGCTGCCGCCATAATTGGTGTCGGTGTTGTTGAACGCATCTTTCGCGTCCACCGAGATGCTGAACGCCGCGCCCGCATTCGTCGTCCCCGGCGCGCTCACGACATAATGCGTCGCCGCGGCCGGACTCACGTTGATCGCACCGGACGTACCGCTGATCGATGCCGTTACGGTGTCGGCGGCGCTGATCGTCTGGCTGCCGGCACTTTTCAGCGTCGCGCTGAACGTGCCGCTGCCGCCGTTCAGAACCGCGTTCGCCGGCAACACGGCAAGGCCGTCCGTACTGGAGAAATGTACGATGCCGCTGTAGTTGGACACGATGTTTTCAGCGGCGTCCTTGGCCATGACAACGAGGCTATTGAACGCGCTGCCTGCCGTAGCCGTGCTCGCTGCGCTTACCGTCAGGTGCGTGGCCTGCGCCGGCAGCATCGTGACCGTGAACGTAAGCTTGGTGGCCAGCGCCCCGGGCGCCCGGTTCGGTGCGGTCACGGTGGCTGTGCAAGTGGCCGTTCCCGCCACATATAACGCCGCCCCGGCCGCCTTGAACGTAAACGCGAGCTGCAGCGCTCCGGTGGCGCCGGTGGACGTCGTGAAACTGCCCGCGGCAAGCGGATTGGCGAGAATGCCGTTCGGATCGCTGCAAGAAACATTGGTGATGCTGGATTGACTGAGCGTATCGACAGTACTCGGCAAGGTGCTGCCGCTGTACGGATTGACGTAATACGTCAGCGGATCGACGTTGACGAGGCCGCTGCTGTTGATCGAATTGTGATACTTCACCTGCGCGGGCACGGCGCCGCCATCCACACTGGACAATGTGCACGCCGTCGAGGTCTTGTCGTTGGCGCAGACGATCGCGCCGATATTCTGTGCCGGCAGATTGTTGCCGCTGGCCACTGCGGCCTTGTCGTCAAAGCGCTGCGGATACCGGCCGAACGGCGGAAATACCGCGGCGACCGTCGGATAGAACGCGCTGGTCAGGTTCGGCCAGTTTGCGGAAGCCGCGCTCGAGCCGGTATTGTCGACGAAGATATAGATGGAGTTCGTCGCGCTTTGCACGTCCGCGGCTTTGAGCGTGTACGGCAGGCTGATCGGACTGCAGGTGCCCGTCGTGGAGCCAGGCTGCGGGATCGAGGAGCCGAGCAGGCACGCCCACGGCGCATTGCCACTCATCGCGGCACTGAAATACTGGTGGTCGTAGCCCAGGCTCAAGCGCCAATTGGCCGCGCTCGACGCATTGTGAATCTGCACGACGTAGGCCATGGTATTGCTCGGCGTCGCGCTCGGCGTGCCCGACGTCGAACTACCCGACCCGCTGGGCGCCGACGGCGCAGTCGCATTCGGCGAATTCACCGTCTGCACCGAAACCCAGGGTTCGCCGGAAACGTGATCTTCGAATACGCTGCGGAAAATGCCGTTGGGTCCTTGTGCGTAATTGGGGGCACCGCCGCCCACCGCGGCGACTTGGTAGCAGGTGACCTGAGGCGGCAACGCCTGCGCGCCGAAGTTGCTGTAGATTGTCGCCACGCCTGCAGGGCTGTTGCCGTCGAAGGCGAGCGAATTCAGGTCGATGATGCTGTCGCCGCCGGCGTTGAAATCCAGCGCGCCGCCGGCCAGCGTGGTATTGGCGAAATGCGGCGCGGCGCGGGTGGCGCCGACAGCACCGCCCGTACCGGACTGTGCGATCTCGTCGCAAGCCATTGGCGCAGTTAGCCCGAGTGTCGCCAGCCCGTACGCGCCGTGGCTATCGCTCAGCGCGGCGTAATTGAAGGTACCGGCCTGGATCTGAAATCCGGCGTCGGTCGGATGGGTGCCCGAACAGGTAGTGGCCGAACACGGCGCGAGCAGGTCCAAGCTGAATTCGATGGGAGGCGCTGCCTGCCCGAATACTTGAGAGGTGAAGCCGCATGCGGCGCCCGTGGTGCACAACAAAATAAACAGATGCCGCATTTTCTCTCCAGGGCAACGCACCGGCACGCGCTCGAATTGGCCCCAGCCGGCGGGATTACGACAAACAAAGCGTTCGGATATGATAGGACTTTGATCTGCTAAATGTGTTAACGACCGGTTAGCCCGAAACTAGTGTGACCGGCGTCGCAGATGCTTCCCGTAACGGCGTTTCGCCGCCCGCTTCATCCCTGATGGGCAATTATTATATATGTACAAGTGTATAGTTGTCACCTTTTTAGTCATGGCGTTTACCGCGGCAGGCAGCGCCGGCGCCGCTGGCTTTTCCTCGCTCGAGGAGCGCATGTCACAGAGTGAGTTCCACGCCGCTGGCCTCGACAAGCTCAGCCCCGCGGAACTGAAGACGCTCGACGACTGGCTGGCCGCGCATTCCACTACCACGACCACGTATATAACGCCCGGCGGCAGCCCGGTGTTCTACCCGCAGGACAACGCGCGCGAAACGATCGAGGCGCATATCAGCGGTCACTTCACCGGCTGGTTCGGAAACAGCGTATTCACACTCGACAACGGTCAGGAATGGAAACAGGCCGAGTCCGGCAGCCGTTCCTGCGGATCGGTCCAAGACCCGAAGATCAAGATCAAGCCGATGCTCATGGGCAGCTGGCTTGCCTACATCGAATCGTGCAGCGACAGCGTGCGCGTGATGCGCGTGAAGTGACGTCGAAAGGTTGGGCGCGTTTCGGCTCCGCCGCTGGGCGGGCGAGGCTTAACGCGAACGGTCTTTTGCGATCTCCTCGACCAGCTTCGCCAACCGCTTCGGCGAAACCGGCTCGGCGGTTTTAAATTCCTGCGCGAACAGCGACACGCGCAGCTCCTCGATCAACCAGCGCAGTTCCGCCAGCGCGGCATCTTCGTTGCCGCGCTCGGCCTTGAGTTTCAGATATTCGCGCCAGTAGCCGCGCACCGTGAGCATGCGCGCCTGATCGCGCGTCGCGTCGTGCCGCAAGCGTTCTGCGCGCAAGCGCATCGCTTTGAGATAGCGCGGAAACTGTGCCAGTCGCGCTTTGGCAACGTCGCGCACAAAACCGGGATAGACGAGCGCAGCGAGCTGCTCGCGCAGGTCGTCGTAATTGGCGCGCGCGTAGCCCAGCAACGGCGGATCGAGCCAAGGGGTCAGGTCGGCGTACGCCGCCAGCACGTCCTCGACCAGCGCCAGGCGCTCAACCGCGGCCGCAAACAGCGTGC
>Ga0070666_10001238_pt1 | contig 15441 bp, 12 predicted proteins | sample KBSS23metaG_FD_64677 | JGI IMG/M metagenome (GOLD analysis project Ga0070666, IMG submission 64677) | Switchgrass rhizosphere microbial communities from Kellogg Biological Station, Michigan, USA - KBS S2-3 metaG | ecosystem: Host-associated > Plants > Roots > Rhizosphere > Soil ... | reverse complement strand
CGGATGATCACATTCCGGCTGTAGCAGGCTTCATTCCACCAGAATTCGGGCGTTAGAACGATGCCGCCCATCGTGCTGCCGTCTACAGTGTTGCCTTCGACCAGACCGCCGTCGGCTTTCAGCAACATGCCTCGAGCCCGGTGATTCCGAATCGTGTTTCCACGCAGCAGGTAGCCACTGCCGACCGCCGCCGGATTGCTCGCCAGGTAATCGAAACCGGCCACCAGCGGCCGATCGAGCGTGACTTCAAAAAACGGACCTTGGGTGTTGTCCGATAAGGTGACGCGCCCACTCTTTCTTCTGTTGGTGAATCCATCGAGCGGGCGCACCGCTTCGACCACCGCCTCGCCCGCAGGCCGCCCACCTTGATCGAAGAGCCGCAGTGGATCGCCGCGGCGGAAACTGTTGTGGTTGACCACCAGCGTGTTGCTTCGCGCTTGAAATACAAACGAGTAGATGCCATGAATGGCGATGCCGTCGTCTCCCATCGATTCGAATTCGCAATGTTCGAGTACCGGCCCCTTGCGCATTTCCACGCTGTGAAACGCGTCTGCGGTGGAGGAGAGCAGTGGGTCCGTGCGCGCACCCGAAGGGCGGGGTCCTCGTTTGACGCCTACCGTATAATGATTATCGCCGTCACCCTGGGATTCCCACACGGCGAAGCTCCCGGCGTTGTAGATCGTCACACCGACGATTTCCATCCGCGTGCAGTTTACAAGAGTGACGTTGTGGGGGCCAGATCCGCGAAACGCCACGAGGTCGCCCGGAGTAGCGGGTTGGGAGCGGTTCCAGTCCACTCGAAAGCGGTCCTGCCCGAGCCGCTCGATTGCTGTTCCATAGAGGTCGTAGGTTCCAGGTTTCCACCAGCGGGTCTTGGCATCGAAGAGATATCCGATGGGATGGGCGGGGAAATATCTCGCATCGTCGAGGTTGGTGGGGTATCCCTTTTCAATACGCACCACATAGGACGAGCCGATGCGATTGGTGGATTCGACGATGGCCTGAGTGAACGGGGGCGTCTGGTAACGAATGGAAGCGCCGGAAAAGCGCACGTTCCGGCAGTTGCGAAAGTCGATGCCGCCGCGGGTCTGGTCGGTGAAGACAAATTGGACTCCGCTGGCGTCGATCGCAAAATCTGAAATGTCGTGGAGCTCGAGATGAGCGCCGCCACCGCGCGGCGAGAGCTGGTAGGTCCCGGGAGGGACGACGATGTGGTGTTCGCCAGCGCGATAGGCTTCGAGGATTCCCTCTTGTACGGTTTCGGGGTGGAGCGGAGTGATGCGGATTGCGCCGGCAGCCAGCGTGGAGGAGAGCGAGAGTGCAACCGCGACGCTAAACCTCATGCGCAGCATACCGCGAGCGTGAAGCGGAACCGAGTTTCCATCGCCATGCACTTTCCACGATTTGATCGAGACTCTTGCGTGTCTTCCAATTGAGATGGAGAGCGGCAAGGTCAATTGCCGCCATGAGGCGAGGTGACGGTTCGATCCGTAACACGTTCGACGGTGGCAATGACCTCCCGCACGGAATGACCATGCCCGGCTCCGAGATTAAGCCCGCGGACGTGAGCATCAGACAGGGGCGATGCCCGCGGCGGAAAGCGCTTTACACGTATGGCTAGCGATATAGCCTGCTCCGCCGGTTACCAGAACATTCATTATGTCGACTCCTTATGCAAAGAGCATCTGCTGAAACTCGTCTCCGCCGACATCGGGCACCTGCAGGCGACCCCATCGGCAGGGGTCGTCAGATCTTCGGATTGGCCGGGAAGTTGTCGTACACGCCATCAAGAAGCCGAGATCGCGAACAGCCTGCACGGTGGTTGGAGTGTAATGATGAGTGCCGCCGTAGGGATAGGAAAAACTGGTCACCGGCCGGTTCAGAACTTTCTCCAGCCATGCTTTGCTTCCGCCGATTTCGTTATACTGCTGCTCGACCGGTAGGGCTGCTAGAAGCGGATGCGTAATGGTATGAGCGCCGATCTCGAATAACTCATCCTTGGCCAGCATTAGCAACTCTTCGATTGTCAGGGGGCGATGCGACGGACGGCACGAGACAACCGCGCTGGACTCCCTCAAGATCGCGTTCAAGATTCGTCTTCGATCGGTATGGGCTAACGGCTGGAGCTTTTCATAAAGCGGTAAATACTTTTCGGCAGGAATGATTCGCTCTAGTTCATCCCACCAGAACTCGTGGTCCGCGCCGACATAGCCGGTGGTGATGAAGAATGTCGCCGGCGTATCGTATCGCCTCAGCAGCAGTGCGGCCTCGTGAAGATTGTCGGCATAGCCGTCATCGAAAGTGATGGCAACCGAAAGCTGGGGCTGGATGGACCAGCCGCCGGGGCTTAACTGATCCAGACGAACCCGTTGGTATTTCTGCAGCACGTCCAAGTGTTCGACAAAATGTTCCGGCGAAACGCAGAGAGACCAGGGATCAGGCCGTACGCTGGCGACCCGATGGTACATGAGAACAACGCTTCTTGACTGGAACATCAGTTCGCCTGCTTGCGGGCCGCCACTGCGATGGTGAGCTGGTAATCGGGGTCGCGATGGTTGAGTTCGTCGCGCGTCAAATCCTCGGAGGACAATCCTTGCAGGAATGCGATCGATGTCAGAACGTTTCCGTAGGTGCACACGGTGACGTTCTCGCTGCCGAAGCGCCCGCCAAATAGACGTGCGGCGGACGAGGCGGTGAAGCGCCAGCAATCGCTTTCCCGATTACTTTGATCCCGGCAGATCTGGCTGATCCCCGGGAGCGTGACGAGAAGCATCCCACCCGGCTTCAATACTCGGTAAAGCGTCGCGACGGCGGCGCGCAAATCAAAGATGTAGTGCATGGTTTGTGTGAGGATGATGCAATCGAAATGGGCAGAAGGAATCTCCGGCGCATCCGAGAGGTCGGCGATGATCGTCGTTCCGGGATGCCCCGGCACTACGTGCAGAATTTCCTGGCGAGTGACACGGGCTGCGCCGAACTGCCGCGAGTAAGTATCGTCGCCGATCTCAAGAACGCAGCCAGTCACCGCGTCTGCGTGGACGGCAAGAAACGCCTCGATGTAGTAACGGTCGATCGGCTGTCCTCGATCAAACCCAAAGCGACGGCTGACGGGATTCAATTTGCGGAAACTGCCGAAGCGTATGCGGCGCCGTGGAAGCCGCTGTGCGATGGCGTTTGCCGCGAACACGAGCGCCTGGCGCGGACATAGCCGCACAATCCGAGCTAATTCACCTATCCGGCGCGACCTCTTCCAGTCATCGAGGAGCAGTGTCCCATAGTAGTCTTTCCAAACGCGGCGTCCGCGCCTGAGCGCATTGCGTTGGCGCCGATCGCGAACCTGGCGGCGCTCGAGATCGAGAACAGAAAGCGCAGATTCGAGCATCATCGCCCGATCCTTACTCATGTTGGTATCGTGTTGGCGATACTCGGCCACCACTCCCGAGTGGACACGAACCGGCCATTGCCGAGCGATCCGGAGGTAAAGTTCGTAGTCCTCACAGGCGCGCAGAGTTTCTCGGAACCCTCCCGCGGCGGCGATCGTCTCCCGGCGATAGAGCACCGCAGCGTGCATGCCGATATAGTTCCCCTGGAGCATGCGGCAATAATGGTCGGCTTCGACGAATTGCGGCGGATCCGTCGGAGCCGGTGAGCCATCGCTGAACACGTTCCGATAGGCCCCGGAGACAAAACCACACTCCGGAAATCTTTCGAAACAATCCATCCCTTCTTGGAGCGCCTCTGGAAGCAGCCGATCATCAGCGTCGAGGAAGACGATGTACTCACCGCTGCTGTGTCCGAGTCCCGTATTGCGCGCAGCGGCCAGACCGCGATTGCTTTGAGGGATGTAATGGATCTGATGAAACGTGGCAGCGACCATAGCAGTCTCGTCCGTAGACCCATCGTCGACGACCAAGATTTCGACAGGCTGATATCTTTGCGCTAGCGCACTCTCAACCGCCTCTCGCAGATATTGGGCTTGGTTGTAGCAGACGACGACGACCGAGACGAGCGGATGGAGCCGCGCGGCGGAGCGGTTCAACGAAGCAGGGTGAAGGAGAGTGGTTTCCATGTCTTTCAGGCTTGTTGCGGTTTTCTGAACGCAAAGCGCAGTCCGGCAAGACAACCGAGCGCCCCACGCAACAGGATTCGCTGATCGAGGGCGAATCCGGTGACGATCAGTCTCAGCACCAGGACGGCGTACTCGGCGGGCAATCGCAGTAACAGCCGGCGCAGGTTCCCGAAGTCCCGGTATTTCGCGAACTGCAAAAGGAGGGCTGCGACATGACCCTGCATGTACTGATAAACCAGGCGTCGCAGGTCGTTGAGCTCCCGGCGATGATAGTGGAACACACAGGCCGAAGGCTCGTACACGCAGGACCACCCAGCCGCGAGTATCCCGTACCAGAATTCGGAATCCTCTCCGCAACCGCCGAATACCCCCGGTCCGAGTCGAGTGTCGAACCGGTGGCCCAATTCGTATACCGTGCGCCGGACAGCCATATTGGCACCGGCCCCGATTTCCCAGACCGGAACGCCCTTATTTCGGGTGGCGGAGAAATATTTGGCATCGAAGCGGCGATACCGATAGCCTTGGTGAAAGAAATGAAAGCTCTCCTCAAAGATCATCTGGGCCTGGGTTTCGAGCTCCGCGGGAAGAACCAGGCCGGTTGCTACCATTACGTTCGAATCGCTGAAGCATCGGCGAATCCGCCCTAGCCATTTCGGGTGCACCACTGCGTCGTCATCGACGAACGCAACGACCGCGCCGGAGGCAAGAGCCAACGCAGTGTTTCGTGCCGTGCTCAATCCTTTTTGCGGTTCGCAGACGTAGCGGACACCGGGAAAAAGTTCCACAACTTCACGAGTTCTGCCCGATTGTGGAGCGTTGTCGATCACTAGTACCTCGACTGCAGGCTCCGACAGTTTTGCCAATGACGCGAGGCAACGCGCCAGCGCTTCAGGCCGTTCTCTGGTGCACACGGCAATTGAAACAGTCACGGTTGACTCCACTTGTGCCGACAAACGGTGGGCTAGCTCCTGAACTGGATTCTTCAATCGAACGAGAGACCTAAGCGCGCGCCCAGGAGATTCCGGCTGCGGCTCTGGGACTCCCGGCAGTGCCGAGCGAAAACCTTCCTCAAGAAGGTAATCGCCCACCGCGAGCGCGATCGCATTGGATGCCTGATTTGCCAGGTGCTGAGGCGACGCGGGCAGTTGTGCGGCTGCAAGGCGGCAATGTCCCAAGGGCACGCCGTTCTGAAAGAACACCACGCGCACACCTTCGTAACCTGCGCACGCTGGAAGCTCTGCGAGCGGCTCGCTTAGCTCGATCGAAATGACTCTCCACTTCATGCGGCCTCCCTCCGCACTCGTTCTACGCGGGCAATTGAGCGGTCATACTCACCGCACAGGCCGACGATTGCCCCCGCCACCTCGGCGACTACCATGTCCCAGGGCCAGTGAGCGCGATTCCGCCGCAGGAATGGGGCGAAGAGTTTGCTGAGTTGGTAGCACAGCCACCACCAGACCCACCGCCGGATCTCGGGCCGATGTGCTGCGTCATGACGCCACGACTTGTTGATATAGGCCATCGTCCCGAGGCCCCAGGTCCACATTTGATGGCGCAGGCGGCCGTATTCACGACGGTGCTGGTGATACACGAGCAACTTCGGTTCACGGACCAATGGATAACCCGCTCGAACGATGCGATAGAAAATGTCGAGATCTCCTCCTCCGGGGAGAGGAGCGCCGGTATCCAGCGCGTCATCGAATCCGCCGAGTTGGTCGAGCGCCAGGCGTCGGAACACCATGTTGGCGCCCGCTCCGAACACGCCCGCGCCGACTGGATAAGTCGGCGATTCCGGAAGGACATTGGCAAATCGTACGCGCTCGAAGCTTTTCCCAAATCCGCCCATGCGCTCAAAAACCACTTGCGACGTGGTTTCCAGTTCCAGCGGCAGAATCGGACCAGTGAATGCTCCCGCATCGGGATTAGCGGCCCAGGCTTCGCGCAACCCCTCCAGCCAGCAGGGGTCCACTACGACGTCATCGTCGAGAAACGCGAGCAGTTCGCCGGTGGCTTCCGAAATGGCGCGGTTGCGGGCGAAATCGAGGCCGGGCTTTGGTTCCACAAGATAGTGCACGCGTGGAAACTCTTTGACTGCCGAAGCGGTTTGCTGGTCTCGCGGCGCGTTGTCAATCACTAAAACGCGTATGCCGTCACAAGGTAGGCCAATCGCATCGAGACTTCGCAGACATCGGGCCAAAGCATCCGGACGGCCATGTGTGCAGATCGCGATATCCAAAGGCGGAAACGGGCTCGTGTCGAGAGATCCACGAAGGTCTGCGTAAACCTTTTCGCTCAGGATCTGTTTTCCTGCATGGCGGAAGATCGCGGTGGCAAGTTCATCCGCGGCGATCCCTGCGCCTCCTTGCATAAAAAAACCTACGGGACGGCCAAGGAAACGCAGTACCACCGCGACGCCGGTATATCCGTCCGGAGCGACAACCGCTTCGAGTGGTTGTTTGATCTCCACGTAGGCGATGTAATAGCGTTCCCGAACCTTATTCCACATGTTGAACCTCACGAAGTCTAGACAAATATCCGTGGCGGGAAAGCAGATCAACAGGAGTCCCTTGCTCTGAGATGCGGCCGTCGGCGAGAACGATGACGTGGTCTGCCCAGCGCACCGAAGAAAGCCGGTGCGAAATGATGATCACTGTGCGTTCCCCGGCCATTCCCTGGAGGTTGCTGCGGATCAAGTCCTCCGAAAGACCGTCGACGGCATTCATCGCTTCGTCCAGCAATAGAATCGCGGGCTTCCGTACAAAGGCTCGCGCGAGTGCGAGCCGCTGTACTTGGCCGCTCGAGAGCTGCTGGCCTCCGTTGCCGATTCTGGTTTCGTATCCCTCGGGTAGATCACGAATGAAGCCGTCCGCATCGGCTTCGATCGCAGCATTCAGAATCTCGCTGTCAGATGCGTCCAGGCGCCCATCGCGGATGTTTTCGCGGATGCTTCCGCTGAACAGATACGCATCTTGACTCACCCAGCCGATACGCGAGCGCCAATCGTCGAGATCGATGTCGGCAAGGGAACGGCCGTCCACGCGGATCTCACCGCAGGTGGGTTCATAGAATCGACACAGCAAACCGATCAGCGTCGTTTTGCCAGAACCGGACCGGCCGACGATCGCGGTGGTCTTGCCGAACGGAATTCGGCAGGTAACATTCATTAACGCGAATTCCCGTTCCGCCGCGTAGGAAATGGACACGCCGTCGAAATCGATCGCCCAGCGAAGATCGCAGGCGCCGTTTTTCGCGGGTAGCTGCTTCGGCAGTTCGAGATCGGTCGCAAAAAACGCCATGACTTCCTCGACCGAGCTGGTCAGGGATACCACACTGAGGCGCGCGCTGTCCAGTTGCCGGATCTGCGGCTGCAAGCGGTACAAGACTAGTAGGAACACCAAGATGCCCGACGCCGGCTGGCGCCCCACAGCGACCAGCAACAACCCGAGGAGCAGCCCAACGTACAAAATCTCCGATAGTGGCGCCACCGAACGATGTAGCAGGTCCAGACGGAAATAAATCGATCTGACCTTTTCCGACACGGTTACGAATAGTTTCTCGCGATGCGACTTCAGCGAAAAGAGCTGGATCTCGCGGAGTCCGTCGAGGGCCTCAACCATGTGCTGGCTCTGGACGGCATTCGCTTCCAAGCCTTCCTCGCCCAGACGGCGCGCGCCCAGCGTTACGGATCGCAACAAGAGCGAAACCGCTGAGACACCCAAGACCACAAACAGAGTAAGTTTCCAGGAAAGCGCGACTAGCAAGGCAGAAAACACCAGAATGGAACACAGGTTGATGATCAATCCAATGAAGAGAGAAATCGCATCGCTGGTGTGCCAGGTATCGGTAGCGAGAAGATTAATCAGCCGTCCGGATCCACTTTGGTCAAGCGTCCGCTGACTGATCCCCATGAGCTTTGAAAACATCCGCGAGCGCAATGTGTGGGTTACACGCGCGTTGATGCAGGCCGCAAGGAGCGAGTGGCCGAATGTGAGAGCCCCTTTGCAGATCGTCATCGCCAGCACTAGTCCGACGATATAGGGGAGCGGGTTGCCGGCGGGCAAGCGGGTGAGGACGAAATGAAAAATCTCTCCAGATAGTTTCCGTCTCCGCCGTGGTAAGAGTTGTGGTCCAGGCTCTGCAGAAGTGGCACGAACAGACTGAGACTGATGCTTTCGGCGAGCGACGAGACAATTCCCAGAATGATCGTCGCCGGCAAACCCCACGCGGAGGTCCTAAGCAGCGGTAGCAACAGCCGTACTGTTCGTACCTCTCTCAATACGCCCCCTTGCGAAGAAGAACAATTTCGATGGTGCGGAACAGGATGTAGAGATCCAGCCATACCGACCAGTTGCGGACGTAAAACGCATCCAGTTGCACGCGATCCTCGTAAGTCGTATCGCTGCGCCCAGAGATTTGCCACATGCCCGTCAGGCCGCTTTTGACCTTGGTGTAAAGGCCAAACTTGCTGCCATACTTTTGGATTTCGGCCTCCACAATCGGTCTGGGGCCAACCAGGCTCATCTCACCTTTGAGGACATTCCACAACTGGGGCAACTCATCCAGACTCGTAGCTCGTAAGAATTGCCCGGCACGGGTGATTCTAGGATCTTTTCGCAGCTTGTGGGACTGTTCCCACTCCTGCCGCAATGCGGGATTGTCTTCCAGATACCGCTGCAAAATCCCATCCGCGTTCTGGACCATCGAGCGAAACTTCCACGCCTGGAAAGCCTTGCCATCCTGGCCGATTCTCTGTTGGGAATAGAAAACCGGGCCGGGTGAATCGGCCTTAATCCACAGTGCCATGATCGCGATTAAGGGCAGAACGAAAAGCGCACCCAAGGCCGTCAAGCTGAGGTCCAGCACGCGCTTCGGCCACTGCCGTTCGCGCAGGAAAGCTTCCTGGCATACTTCTAGGCCCAGCATTCCTCCCACGTTTTTCGGACTCACCCAAAGACTGCAAAAATTCGACAGATTCGGGATCATCAGGATGCGCGAGAAATGGAGCCCGTATTTTTCGATCATGGCCAGGAAGCCGGAGGTAGGCACGCCGGGCATTGCGACCACTGCATACGCGTTTTCGTACGATTCCACGCCCATCGCCGCCAACTCGAAACCTCGCATGATGGGAACGCCCTGTACGAATCCGCTATGTTGAGGATCGTCATCGATTACGGCCACGGGCTTGAGGCCCAGACCGGGTTGATCGACCAAAGCGGTAACGATTCGACGGCCCGCCTCGCCGGCTCCGAACACAACTGCCGGACTTCCCCACCAAGGTTCGTGAGCGAATTGGCTGCGGGCGACTGCTCGCAGAAGAGGCAGAAGGATCACGCTCAGCAAGATTGCCAGAAACATCACCCAAGTAAAGTACTTATTCGCGCCACGGAGAGATACAGTGGCGGCTCCCAAAACGACGAATACGATGACCGAGGAGAACGTCGCTCGCTTTAACTCTTCCGGCGGACTGAGAGCAAGGCCGCTATAAAGTCCCGCCAGTGCATACACGGCTAGAAAGACAAAGAGAAACGGCCACATACGCAGATAAGGGATCCAGGTCTGAATACCGCTCACCAAGGATTTAGAAAAAAGGCTGATTGCAACCGACACGAGCAGGGTGACGATGTCCGCAGCCACTAGACAGAGCGCCATGTTCGTAATACGACGGGGACGAACGGTAACGGTATGAATGTGCTGAAGTGCTGTTGTTGCCATAACTGTTTCCGTTAATAATCGACGCGCGTACTCGGTAACTGCGTCGCGGGATACGCGAGCGTGCCTGCTGCGCGAACGCCGAGCACTGCCATCTGATAAACCGCCAGAGTTTTTCGCAGCATGTGATCGAGCGTGAAAGCATTTTCATACCGATCGCGGCCGGCGGCGCCCATTCGGCGTCGCAGTGTAGCATCGTCGAGAAGCGAATTTAAGCGAGTTCGAAATGCGGAGACATCGCCGCGCTCTACTAAGAAACCCGTCTTCCCGTCGGTCACGGCCTCGGAGATGCCACCCACGTTGGATGCGATAACGGGGAGTCCGGCACGCATCGCCTCCAGGATGCTCAGCGGGAATCCCTCCCATTTCGAAGCCAGTGCAAACACGTGACTATTGGACAGAATCTCGGCGATATCGAAACGGTCTCCCAAAAACTCGACTCGATTCGCGACGTTCAAGTCATTCGCTTCCAATTGCAAAGTGGCGAGCTTTGGCCCGCCACCCACAAAGATCAGCTTCGCCGGTTGCGTCATCCGGGCGAACGCGCGCAAGAGCAAGGTATGATCCTTCTGTTCTGCGCAACGCGCTACCATGACGATCCTTGGAACGCCGGAAGCGCCGGGGCGCGCACGATGGGGAGTGTCCGGGATCCCATTCCAGATGGTCAGCATCCGCCTAGGGTCGGATATGCCGTGGCGGAGAGCGAGTTCTCGGTTGGCATCGGAAACGTTGATAATGGCCGCGCTGAACCAGCCAGCAAGCCGCTCCGCTGGAATCCCACCTAACCGCCATTTCCATGACGTTCCTTCGGCGAAACACCAGGTATGGGCCGTGAAGACCGCAGGCACCCCGGCCGCTCGCGCCGCGAATCTGGCAATGATGCCAGCTTTAGAGGTATGGGCGTGGACTACATCGGGACGGATCTTGCGAATCAACTGCGCGATCTGCAATAGTGCCCGGCAGTCATCCGCTGGCGCGATCGGATGAACCAGACTCGGCACGATTTCGCAGGGTACGCCTAGTTTCTGCACGGCAGCGGTGAAGTAGCCTTCGGCACCAACGGCTACTACCGGTTCCAGCACGCTTTGGAATCCGCGAAGGAGATCGAGAATATGAACCTGGGCGCCACCCAGATCGGCTTTAGTGACTAGATAGAGGACTCGCAATTGGAAACTCCGCGTAGCGGGGAGTACTAGGTTTCGCAAGCAAACGGTCGCGTAGGGAGAGGGATGGGCGCTCCACGCCGAAATGTAGAAGACCTGCAAACAACAGGATCAGAGCCATCGCTGTCAGCGCCGCGGGAAGCGAGTGGAAACCATCAAAGATGTGTCCGGTAAGCTCCAATGCCAGCGAATGCGTCAAGTAGACCGAATAGGACAGCAGTGCGATCTGCTTTGCGCCCCATACATGAATCCGCGCCAGAAGACTGGTATGGCTCAGGGCCGAAGCAGTGAGGAAAGCAAAGGACAAATTCAGTAAAGTAAACCCGGTGGTTGAACACAAGAACGAATAGTGCTTCCACAGTCCGAGAACCGACGCCGCAAGCAGTACACCGCTGGCACACAGAAGTTGGTTTCCGCGCGCCATCAAGCTCATCCAGAGCACCGGGCGAAACCACTTGAGGGCTGCGATGCCGACACCGAGAACAATCCCATCGAGTCTGCAGGTCGTTGGGTAATAGAGATAGCTCATGTAGGTTTCGAGCGCGTGCGGTTCCGGCAGAAGATCGGGCCTTACTTGGAGCCATGTCACGGCGCGAATCACAAACTCCAGACCCAACATCGCGGGGATCGACCAGATCAGCCATCTAGAGCGGTGGAGCAGCCAAACGAACAAGGGAAACACAAGGTAGAACTGCTCTTCGACGCACAACGACCAGGACGGAGCGAACGTCTTCGGATTGTCGAAATTCTGCAGGAAGACGAGATACCTCCAACCAGGAGCCGGCGAGAGCAGGAAATATACACCCAAAACGACGTAATAACTCGGCAGTGTCCGGAGCAGACGCCGTAAATAGAAGATGCCGTATCCGACTTGCTCCCCCTCAGCGAGCGATTTGAAAAGCTGCCCGCCGATGAGGTATCCGCTGAGCACAAAAAATAAATCGACGCCGGTCCAGCCGAGATTCAGCGCACGGGTAAAGAGGCCGCTGCCGGTTTTGGGATAATGCGCAAGCAGGACTAACAGAATCGCCAGTGCGCGAAGCAGATCGAGCCCCGAGATACGTTGTGAACGCGTTGTTTCCATGAAATCAGGCTTGTTGAAGCAGTACCTCAAGCGTTTGCCGAGCGGCACTTTCCCAAGTGAAGGACTTCGCCCGGGCGAGGCCGTTAGACCGCAGCGTATTCCGCAAACTAGCGCTCGAGACAACCTGAAGAATTCCTTCGCTGATCGATTCCACATCATACGGATCAACCAATAGGGCAGCATTCCCCACAACCTCGGGCAGCGAAGTGTTCATGGACGTCACCACAGGTGCGCCGCAGGCCATCGCTTCGAGCGGCGGCAATCCGAAGCCTTCGTACAGTGACGGATACAACACCGCCATGGCACCCGAATACAGACTGGGAAGAATTTCATCCGAGACGTAGCCGGTGAAGTGCACGCGCGGCGGCACTGCTCCAAACTCCACGCTTTCAAATACCCGCGCGTTCGCCGAACCACCGGCCACTACCAGGATCAAGTCGTCGGGTGCCGCGGCTTGCGCCTTCTGCCACGCCGCCAGCAGCCGGCCGAGATTTTTGCGTGGCTCGAGCGAGCCGACACAGAGGAGATAGGGCGCGCTGCCGATCCCCAGAGTTGCTCGTATGGTTTCTACTTCTCTATCAGTTCGCGGCGAGAATCGCGCGTCCACCCCGTTCGGAATCACCACGACCTTTTCCGGCAAAACACCCAGCCGTTCGACAACGCGGTTCTTGGTGAACTCCGAAATCGCGATGATCCTGCATACCCGCCTCGCCAAACGCGGGAGCAGCCAACCGTACCACTGCGCGAACTTCCGGTTGAACCACTCCGGGTGATCGAGCGGGATCAAATCGTGAATCGTGCACACTTGCTTGACGATCGCCAAAGGGCCCGTATTATTCGGGCTCCATAGCAGCCGTCCTCGCACCGCCGAAGGCAGGTAAAGCTGTTCCCAAACGTGACCCGACGGTCCACGCAGCGGCTTCCCAGGCTTCAGCGGATCGAGGTAATCGGCAAAGCGGCTGCCGAGTTCCAGCGCATACCGCTGCATCCCGGTCGGGCGGTGCGAATAAAAGCGAGCATTCAGTGCGATTTGATTCATTGCGCTTGGCAAGTAGCGTTGGGTAGAGTGGCGGTGAAGGAGCGCCGCAGCCAAATGACCACGGGCGTAGCCGCCAACAGACAGAGCGAAGGAAAAGCACGGCCTTCACCCCAATAGAGCGCGAGTGGCAGTTCGAGGAGTCCCAGGTAAAGCATCGGATATAAGAGCAGACCCGATAATGCCTGGCGCCGGTAAGCGTCATAGATCAAACCACACAGCACGCCGATGAGGAGCCAATAAATCAGACCGCCCGCGATGCCATAGTCCATCAGTGGAAAGAGCATCCCATCGGCATTATTGAACTCGACGTTGGCGTCGGCTTCAAGGAACGGAAAGTAGAACCATTTGTCGCTCGAATCGAGAAGCGGATCGGGAAACAGGCGCTTGATGACGGGACTCGAAAGCGGAAATCCCCACAAAAAATGAAGTGTGAAATACGGGGCGTTCAGCGGATCCAAACGATTCAGGAAATAAGCACCGTTGTTGAACGATGTCACATAATAGCCCAGCAGTCGAATCGCGCCGAACTCCCAAAGGCTGAGATCCCGGCCGGCATAATAGTTCGTCCAGGAACGGAAGTATTCAAAGCCGGTAAAGAGGAGAAACAGAGCGATTAACCCCACCGGCGGAGCCAAGTTAAGGGCCACCCGCGCGAACTTGCTGATTCGGGGTCGTAGAGCGAGGCTGCACACTGCAAACGGGACTGCCAGTTCGATAAGCGCGAAGCGTTCACTATTCAGCAGCGCCCGCAGGACTGCCAATCCGACCACGATCCCAAGTTTCCAGCGCACGGGCTTCCAGCCTTGCCCGAACCCGAGTATTGCTCCCAGGATCATCGCTGCTGTGCCGAACTGCGTTAAGGTAGTTACTCCGCCGACGGTCGGCAGATAGGTAAAGCGCGCGTCGTACATCGCCCCCTTTTCTCCAACCAGAATTTCAGTCACGTTGGAGAACGTCATTCCCCGCTGTAAGGCGAGCCCCATCCACAGTGCATATCCGAGCAGGCACAAATAAAAGCTCACCTGGAACAGAATTGCGATCAAGGGCCACGGTATCGCTTCGTCCGAACGGCCGGTGGCGCCATCCAGTTTCGTTCGTGAAATAAACGCCTGGCCCAGAAGCGCCCCGAAAACGAATACAGCGACGCATGCCAGAGTAATTTCGAGCGCGCTCAGATCGAAGAACTTTGGCGTTCGCCAATAGTTCCTGTAATTCGATTCCGAAATGAAATAGGCAGCGATCGCAATCAGCAAGCCAGATATCCCAAAGACGGAGCCGGGATGCAGCCACCACGTGCCGGAATCGGGTCTGCGAGTCATTATGCCAGGAACCTCACGGCAGGTCGCGCCGCACGCAGAAATACTTTCGGCTCTGCCAGCCGGGTGGGCCACTCTGGTTGTCCTCCACGCGGAGAACCGCGCCCCCCGATTCTTTGACCAGATGGATCACCTTTGTTTCGGCCATCGAGTACGACTCCATCGCTTCCGGACTTCCCGTTCGCAGGCGCCATACGATATTCGAGAGCCAAACCGGCACCATGCTTTTGATCGCGTGCCACACGATCGATCGGGGACGGGATGGAAGCTGGAAGACGACCAGAGCGCCGGGCCGTGCAATGCGGAAGAACTCGCGGATGTAGCTTCGTGACAGCGCCGGCACGACATGCTGCAGCGTGATACTCGAGTAGACCAAATCCGCGGACTGGTCAGGCAAGACGGAGAGATCGGCCTCGACATTGTGCACGTATTTGCAGCGATCCGGAAACCGGTTCAGTTCGACGGCGGTGCGGATCATGGACGCCGCAATGTCCACGCCAACCACCCGCTCAAAGTGTGCCGCCAAAGCTTGGCTCAGACGGCCGACGCCACACCCAAAATCCACAGCCGAACCATAGTGGACTGGGGAAAGAGTGCTTGCAGTACACAGCACCTTGTCGATCTCGTCGACACCCGTTTGGAAGAACGCGGCTTGATCCCAGCCGCCGTCTTTCTTTCCCGTATCAGAGAGAATCGCCCAAAACGGGTCTCGCTCCCCGAGTATGGTCCACTGGTGTCGAACCCGGCTGAGTGCGTTCATAGGGTGATTTCTCCCGTCGTCGCCAATTCACGCAAACTCGCTGGTTTCACCGTTCCCATCAAGTCAGACGGAGACCGCAGGACGGCGCGGATCATGCTGAGACTGACAAACATTTCGGCCGAGACCACGACCCACGCCATTCCGGTCTGCGCAAAGCGCGGGGCGAGCACTAGCGCAAGCGCGACGTTCAATGCGCCCGCCTGAAGAATGATGCGATTCACATCCGTATCCCGCCCCAGCGGAAGCAGCCACTGCATTCCTGCCGACTGCGTGATGGCCAAGAGCACGGGAAGCACGGAGA
>Ga0070666_10001229_pt1 | contig 15476 bp, 17 predicted proteins | sample KBSS23metaG_FD_64677 | JGI IMG/M metagenome (GOLD analysis project Ga0070666, IMG submission 64677) | Switchgrass rhizosphere microbial communities from Kellogg Biological Station, Michigan, USA - KBS S2-3 metaG | ecosystem: Host-associated > Plants > Roots > Rhizosphere > Soil ... | reverse complement strand
CGTCCATGGCCAGCTCCTGTGAGCCAAGCATGCGCCTGCTCCCGCGCCTTGTCGCGCGGATTCTTGATTGCGCAGAGGTGCTATTCGCCAGCGACGCGCTTTGGCGCAGGCGCTCCACTGAGCACTTCCTTCACCTTCGCCGCGAGTTGCTTCAGGCCGAAGGGCTTGGGCAGGAAGTGCAGGTCGGCGGCGTTCTCGTCGTTGCGGCGGAACGCTTCCTCGGCATAGCCGGACATGAAGATCACCGCCATGTCGGGCTTGAGGCGCTTGACGTGCCGCACCAGTGTCGGTCCGTCCATGTTCGGCATCACGACGTCGGTGATGAGCAGGTGGATGGGCGCGGTCTCGCGCTTCATCTTCTCCAGCGCTTCCTCGCCGCCGCTGGCCTCGATCACGTTGTAGCCGCGCATGCGCAGGGCGCGCGCCGCGAAGCTGCGCACCGCCTCCTCGTCTTCCACCAGCATGATGGTGTCCTGGCCCGTGACGTCGCGCAGCCCCACCGCCGCGGCGTCGGCCACCACCGGCGCGCTTTCATCGGCGCGGTGGCGCGGCAGGTAGATCTGGAACGTCGTGCCCTGGCCGACTTCCGACTTCACGTCGATGAAGCCGCCTGTCTGCTTGACGATGCCGTACACGGTGGCGAGGCCAAGGCCGGTGCCCTGTCCCACCGGCTTGGTCGTGAAGAACGGATCGAAGATTTTGCCCAAATGCTCGGGTGCTATCCCGATGCCGGTGTCGGCGACCTCGATACGCACGTAATCGCCCGCCGGCATGACCGCGGTGCCGAACGCCGCCGCACTCACCACGCTTTCGTTCTGGCTGCGGATCGTGACCGTGCCGCCTTTGTCCATCGCGTCGCGCGCGTTGACCACCAGGTTGATGATCGCGTTGGAAAGCTGCGCCTCGTCGGCATGCACCGGCCACAGATCGGCGCCGTATTCCATCTGCACGTCGATCGTGTCGCCCACCAGGCGGCGCAGCAGCTGCCCCAGTTCGCCGATCGCCTCGCGCAGCGCCAGCACCCGCGGCTGCAAGGTCTGCTTGCGCGAGAATGCCAGCAACTGGCGCACCAGATTGGCGGCGCGAAGCGCGTTCTGGTGGATCTCGTTGATCTCCTTGAACGACGGATCGCCCGCCTGGTGCCGCATCAGCAGGAATTCGGAATTGCCGATAATGACGGTCAGGAGGTTGTTGAAGTCGTGCGCTACGCCACCGGCCAGCTGGCCGACCGCCTGCATCTTCTGCGACTGCGCGAACTTGGTCTCGAGCGCTTTCTGCTCCGACACGTCAACCAGATACAGGATCGCGCGGCCGCCGCTGATCGGGCTGGCGAACAATTCGGCCATCTTCTCGTCAACCCCGGCCGCCTTCAGTTCCGCGCTCGATGTGTTGTGCGTACCCGAAGCGGCGCGGGCGATCAGTTCGCCGAGGCGCCCGCGATCCGCCGCATCGACCAGCTCGCCGACGGCGCGCCCGATCAACGCGCCGGAGACGCCGAAGAATTTTGCGAAGGCCGGATTGGCATCGACGATCTTGCCGTCGCCGCTTGCGAACGCCACGCCCACCGGTGCGTCGCGGAACACGTCGCCGATGCCCGCTGCCGCTACCGGGACCGGTGCGGCCGGCGTCGCAACGGCGGGCGCGGCGGTCTTCTCCGCCGCAAGGATGTTCGCCGACGGCGTCGACAGCCGCGGCGTGAACCACCACGCGGTCTGCCCATTGGTGAGCGGACGCACCGCGGCGACCAGTTCGATCCCCGGTGCCACCGCGAAGCTTTCCTCGCGCTGCACGCCTTCCGCCGCGCCACGCGTCAGCCGATAGAGCACCGCCGCCGACGGCTCGCCCGCCAGCGCCAGTTCGGGGGGCGGCGCGGCGTCGCCGTCCTTCGCGCCCGACATCTTGCGATAGACCTCGTTGCAGTCGGCCACCGCGCCGTCGCTGGTGGTGATTGCCCAGGCGATGTTCGCGCGCGCGGCCGCTTCCGCCACGCGCCGCGCATCGCCGGCCGCCAGCTTCTCCTTCGGCCACACCGCGAACAGGAACAGGCTGGCCACCGCGCCGATCGCCGCCAGCAACATCACGCCGGCCCAGCCCGCCGCATTCGGCGTCGCCACCGCAAGCCCGGCCGCGCCCAGCGCCAGTAGCACGAAGCCCAGTGCGGCCCAGCGCCAAGCGCCGGCCGGGATGCCTAGGTTCGAACCGAGGGACCTGGTCGCCATCATCTGATTCGCGAGTCTAGCCGACGCCATCATGTTTTGCTGGACCCTCTGGGACTTCGGGGAGGAGGGAAGGGCGGCGATCCAATACCCGAAAGCCGCAGCGCGCTTTGACATTTCGCAAGGCTGCGCTACCGTTCTGGTAGCGTTATCAATCGTTTAGGGGCAGGCATGCGGCGCTTCGGATGGGTGATGGTAGTGGCGCTTCTGCTCGCCGCGGGAGCGGACGCAAAACCGGCACCCAAGCCGTTGCTGGCGCCGATGCACTGGGTCGCGAGTTGGGCGACGCCGCAGCAAATTCCCGAAGACCGCAACATGCTTCCGGCCGATGCCCTCACGGGCGCCACTTTGCGCCAGGTCGTGCACCTTTCGCTCGGCGGCAGGTCGCTGCGCGTGCACATCAGCAATGTCTTCGGCACCGAGCCGCTGCACATCCTCGCCGCGCACGTCGCGCGCGCCGGACTGATCCTCGGCAGCATCGATCCGAAGACCGACAGGGCGCTTACCTTCTCGGGCCGCGCCGACGTCACCATTCCGGCGGGCGCCGACTACATCTCCGACCCGGTCGCCTTCGACGCGCCACCGCTGTCCGACGTCTCGATCTCGCTTCTCTATGACCAGGCACCGGCGCAGCAAACGAGCCATCCGGGCTCGCGCGCCACCAGCTATTACGCCAAGGGCGATCACGTCTCCGCCGCCGAGTTGCCAACGCCCACGACGGTCGAGCATTGGTATCAGATCGAGGCCATCGACGTGTTCGCGCCGGCCAACGCCGTCGCCGTCGTCGCGCTCGGCGACTCCATCACCGACGGCCACGGTACGACCACCAACGGCAACGACCGCTGGACCGACGATCTCGCGCGCCGCCTCCAGGCGTCGCCTGCCACGGCGCACATCGCGGTGCTGAACAAGGGAATCGGCGGCGGCCGCGTGCTGCTCGATGGCCTTGGTCCCAACGCGCTTGCCCGCCTTGACCGCGATGTCGTGGCGCCTGCCGGCGTGAAATGGCTGATCGTGCTCGAGGGCGTCAACGACCTTTCGGTTCTGACGCGCGACGCGCCGGTGAGCGATGAAGCGCATCGCCAGATCGTCGCCGGCCTGATCGCCGGTTATGAACAAATCGTCATGCGAGCCCACGCGCATGGACTCAAGGTCTATGGCGCGACCATCTTGCCGATGATGGGCGGCGAGTATTATCACCCCGATGCGAAGAACGAGGCGGATCGTCAGGCCGTCAACGCGTGGATCCGCGCGCCGGGTCACTTCGATGCCGTGATCGATTGGGATGCCGCGATCCGCGATCCTGCCGCGCCCAGCTACATGCTGCCGCTTTATGACTCCGGCGATCATCTGCATCCGGGACCGGTGGGCTATAAGGCGATGGCCGACTCGATACCCTTGGCTCTTTTCAAGTGAAACACCTGATCGCTGCGCTGTTCTGCCTGTTCGCCGTTCCCGCGCTGGCCGAACCGCGCATCGCGATCACCTTCGACGACCTTCCCTCGCACGACGTTCTGCCGCGCGGCACCACGCGGGTGAAGATCGCGGAAGAGATCATCGCGGCGCTGAAGGCCGCCAACGCGCCACCCGCCTACGGTTTCGTCAACGGCATCCGCTTCGAAGACGACCCGAAGTCCATCCCGGTGCTCAAGCTCTGGCGCGACGCGGGCTTTCCGCTCGGCAATCACACCTATAGCCACATGAACCTGAGCGAGGAGCCGCTCAGTGCCTGGATGGCGGACACGCTCAAGAACGAATCCATCCTGGCACCGCTGATGCAGGGCGCTGACTGGCGCTGGCTGCGCTATCCCTATCTCTCGGAGGGCGACCGGGTTCTCAAGCACGACAACGCGCGCATCTTCCTTGCGGAGCATGGCTATCGCATCGCGCCGGTCAGCATGAGCTTCGACGATTACCTGTGGAACGGCCCGTATGCGCGCTGCGTCGCGGGGAACAACACCAAGACCATCGCGAAGATGGAAACCGCGTGGATCGCCGCCGCCGACAACAGCCTGACTTACTACCGCGACCTCTCGCAGCAGATGTACGGCCGCGATATTCCTTATGTTCTGCTGATGCACATCGGCGCTTTCGATGCGCGCATGCTGCCGCGCCTGATGGCGCTCTATAAAGAACGTGGCGTGTCGCTGATCACGCTGGAAGAGGCCGTCGCCGATCCCTTCTACAAGGGCGACGTTGACCTTCACGGCCCGTCCGGGCCGGAATCGCTCGAACAGGCGATGGAAGCGCGCGGCGTTAGCGACTATCCCAACCGCAAGGCGGACGTGATGCCGTTCAGCAAGCTCTGCCGCTAGTTCGTCTTGATCTTGCCGGTCAGGCGCATGACGTAGCCGATGACCTGCGCCACGGCCTTGAAGTGCTCCTGCGGGATCACGTCGTCGACCTCGACGGTCGCGTGCAGGGCGCGGGCGAGCGGCGGGTTCTCGACGATCGGCACGTCGTGTTCCTTGGCCACTTCGCGGATCTTGAGCGCCAGCGCGTCGACGCCCTTGGCGACGCAGATCGGCGCCGTCATCTGGCCGCTCTCGTATTTCAGCGCGATGGCATAGTGCGTCGGGTTGGTGATGATCACGGTGGCCTTCGGCACGTCCGCGATCATGCGCTTCTTGGCCCGCTCCTGGCGGACCTGGCGAATCTTCGCCTTGATGTGCGGGTCGCCTTCGTTCTGCTTGTACTCTTCCTTGATTTCCTGCTTCGACATGCGCTGGCGTTGCAGCCAGCGCTGGCGCTGCACGATGTAGTCGGCTGCGGCGATGGCCGCGAGTGCGATCAGCGCCGCCATCAGCACCTTGAACAACAGGTGACCCATATCGCCGACGATGTCGCCAGGCGTCTGTGACAGTACGCCCTCCAGCATGGTCCGCTCCGGCCAGATCTGGGTCCAGATCGCAAAGCCGACGACGCCGATCTTGAGCAGCCCTTTTCCGAGGTTAAGCAGCCCGTCCAGCCCGAACATGCGGGTGAAGGCTGAGAAGATATTGAGCTTGGAAAAATCCGGCTTGATTTTCTCCAGCGTGAAGCTCGGCCGTCCCTGGATCACGTGCCCGCCCAGCGCCGCGACCATCATCACCGCGAAAACCGGCCCCAGGATGGTCAGCAGCGACATCGACACGTAGCGCGCGATCTGCATCAGATCGCCGGGCGCCGTGCCCATCTGGTCCGGCTGTTCCAGGAAGATGCGCATCGCGCCGGCGAGCTTGGTCATCACCGAGCCGCCGAACATCATGATCGCGATGGTGCCGCCGAGCAGCAGGATGAAAGCCGAGACCTCAGGCGACTTGACGATGTCGCCGTGCTCGTGCGCCTGCTCCAACCGTTTTGCGGTAGGGTCTTCGGTCTGTTGTGATGGGTCGCGATCGTCAGCCATGGCGGGTTACAGGAACTGCCCCATTTGCTGGCCGTAGAAGTTCAGGAACAGCGTCATCATCGAGCCGAGCAAGAGCGCCAGCAGGACGAATCCGAACAGGATGTTGATCGGCATCGCGACGAAGAACACCTGAAGCTGCGGCATCAGCCGCGCCAGGATGCCGAGGGCCGCATAAAGCGCGAAACCGAACACCAGGAACGGCGCCGCGAGCTGGAAGCCCAGCACGAATGACGCCGAGGTCAGCCGGATGGTCAGCTCCGCCATATCGCCGGTCGGCAGCGCCGCGCCGGGCGGAATCATCTTGTAGCTGCCGCTGATCGCGCCGATCGCCAGGTGATGCATGTCGGTCGAGAAGATCAGCACCGCCCCCAGCATCGAGAGCATGTTGCCGATCACCGCGCCCTGCTCGTGCTGCGTCGGATCGACCGTCTGCGCATAGGCGAGGCCAGTCTGCGTCGCGATCAGATAACCGCCCATGCTCAGCGCGCCCATGATGATGCGCGACATGCCGCCGATCAGAAGGCCCGCGGTCGCTTCCTGCGCCACCCACAGGAAAAGCTGCAGCTCGCCGTTCGGTGCGGTCTGGGGATAGTTGTGCTGAACCGTCGGCGCCAGCGCCATAGTCACCGCCAGCGCGAGCACCAGCCGGACGCGAGCCGGAATGCCGCCTTCGCCGAGGGCGGGCAGCAGCATCATCATCGTACCCACCCGCGAGAACACGAGCAGGTAGACGAGGATAATCCCGGAAAGCTGTGGAAGATGAACGTGCAGCACGGCGCCCTGTTCTCCGTGCCCGCTAATACGCCGCTATGCGCGCCGCCACGTCGACCATGAACCCGTTCATCGCCGCGCCCGCGAAGGGCAGGGTGATCAGCAGGACGATGAACACCGCCACGATCTTCGGCACGAAGACCAGCGTCTGTTCCTGGATCTGCGTCAACGCCTGCAACAGGCCGATGCCCAGGCCCACGACCAGCGCCGTCAGCATGGCCGGCGTGATGACTTCGAGCAGGACGAGAATCGAGGAACGGGCGAAGTCGATGGAATCGGCGGGTGTCATGTCTGTTCCCTAGATCGGCATGTTCATGATGGACTGGTAGGCCTGCACGACCTTGTCGCGGACGGCGACGACGGTATCGAGCGTGATTTCCGCCTGGTTCACGGCGCTCACGACATCGACGATGTTGGCCTGGCCGGTGATCTGGTGTCCGGCCATCACCTCGCCCTGCTTCATCGTGCCGATGCCGTCCTTGAGCGCGTTGGACAGGAAATTCGAGAAGTCGGAGACGCCGCCCGTCGCGTTCGACGCGGCGGTCGACCCGGCCGAGCCGGTGGATGCTCCGATATTGGCGATCGCCTGATAAGCGGCAGCCGCGGCGGCGGGAAGAGCCATGGTCTAGTTTCCTTTAGCGGCGCAGCAAGTCGACGGTGCGCGACAGCATGTTCTTGCTGGCGTCCATCACCGTCAGGTCGGCCTCGTAGGAGCGCTGCGCCTCGCGCATGTCCATGATTTCGACCAGCGAGTTCACGTTGGGCAGCTTGATGTAACCCTTGGCGTCGGCGTTCGGATTGCCGGGATCGTATTGCAGGCGGAATTCGGTGTTGTCCGCCTGCGGCTTGCCGCTGGTCACCAGCGTCGCATTCAGCTCGCGGTCGAATTCACTGCTCATGGTCGCGATCTTGCGGCGATAGGGATCGCCGCCCGGCGTCGCCGAGGTCGAATTCGCGTTCGCGATGTTCTCCGCGATGGTGCGCATGCGGTCGGTCTGGGCACGCATGCCCGACGCGGCGACTACGAGTGAGGTCGTGAAGTCCATGGTCTATCTCCTTTAGCCGCCGTGACCGATAGCGGTCTTCATCATGCCGATCGCCTTGGCGTAGAGGTTGCTCGCCGCCTGGTATTCGGCCTGCGTGTCCGACACGCGGATCATTTCTGCTTCCAGCGACACGGTATTGCCGGTCGGATTGGCCGCGACGTCGGGCGAACTCACATCGGTATAGTCGCCGCTTTGATGCATGGGCTTGAGCATGATGTGGCGCGCATCCGTTGCCGAAAGGCCGGTCGTGAATTGCGCGTTGCGTGTTGCGCCGTTCAGAAGGTCCTTGAAGTCGAGCGGCTTCAGGTCGCGCGCGGTGTAGCCCGGCGTGTCCGAGTTCGCGACGTTCTGCGCCAGCACGTTCTGCCGCGCCGAAAGCCAGCCCATGCGCTCCTTCAACATGGAGAGCAGCGGCATGCTGCTGAGATCGAGTGCCATCGGGTTCTTTCTCCGCTAACCGAAAATTAGCCCTAACAAACGGGAGAATGAGCGCGAACGATTAAGCCGCACTTAACAGAACCGGACTTTTCTGCCGGGCAGTTTCTTCCGGTCTTTAACTGCCGATTAAGGTTGATGCCGCTTTATGCGCGTATGGATGTGATGGATTTCGTGCGCTACTTCGGCGCTCTTCTTCTGGTGCTCGGCCTCGTCGGCGGCGCCGGTCTCGCCGCGCGCAAGTTCGGTCTCGGCTCTTTCGTCAAACCCGTTGCGACACGCCGTCTTCAGATCGTGGAGACGCTCGGCATCGCGCCGCGCCAGCGCCTGCTCATCGTGCGCCGCGACAATGTCGAGCATCTCATCATGTCCGGCCCCGACGGCACGTCGATCATCGAATCCAACATTCCCGCGCAGCCGATGCCGATCACCGCAGCGTTGATGTTGCCCGAGGCCGCGGAATAATGAAGAAGCTCGGCCTCATCCTCGTCACGCTGACCGTGGCGCTCCTTCTCCTGCCGCACGCCGCTTTCGCGGCCTCGCCGGCGGCCAACGCCATCGTCCAGGCGACCACCGGTGCGACCTCCACGGCGCCCGGCGCCGGCGTGAACATCGATCTTTCCGGCGGCGGCCTTTTCACCGACCGTCTGATGCAGATCATCGCGCTGATCACGGTCCTGTCGATCGCGCCATCCATCCTGATCATGATGACCAGCTTCACCCGCATGGTCGTCGTGCTGTCGCTGCTGCGTACTGCGCTCGGTCTGCAACAGAGCCCACCCAACAGCGTGATTGTTTCACTGTCGCTGTTCCTCACGCTGTTCGTGATGACGCCGACGCTGAAAGACGCCTACAACCAGGCGATCCTGCCGCTCTCCAACAACCAGATTACGACAGAGCAGGCACTCGACCGTGCATCTGTGCCGATGAAGAAATTCATGCTCGGCCACACGCGCCAGTCCGACTTGAAACTGTTCATGGACATGGCGGGCGCGAAGCCCGGCAACAAGCCGCAGGACGCCACCATCACCACGATCGCGCCTGCCTTTATGCTGAGCGAATTGAAGCGCGCCTTCGAGATCGGGTTCCTGATCTTCGTTCCCTTCCTCATCATCGACATGGCCGTTGCCTCGATCCTGATGAGCATGGGCATGATGATGCTGCCGCCGGTGATCATCTCGCTGCCGTTCAAGCTGATCTTCTTCGTCCTGGTCGACGGCTGGCGCCTGATCGCGGGGTCGCTGGTGGAATCCTACCTGCACAGTCCACCGCCAACCTGACGACGTAGCGTCAAGCTCGCCAGCTTCCGGATTCCGTCCTAGGCTTTCACCCAACAGCATTGGGAGAGACGCCATGGACAGGCAGACCAACACCGACGAAGTCCTCTACGAGGTCAGCGAGCACATCGCGACCATCACGCTGAACGCGCCCGACCGCATGAACACGATCAGCGGTCCGATGCTGGCGCGGCTGTCGGAATGTTTGCTCGAGGCCGACAAGAGCAGCGACGTCCGCTGCATCATCCTCACCGGTAAAGGCCGCGCCTTCTGCGCCGGCCTCGACCTGCGCCAGGCGACCGAAGGCACCGGCATGGGCATCGGTTCCGGCGCGGGTGCAACCGACATTGACCTGCGCAACACGCCGCCGACGGTACTGCACGCCATCAACACGCCGGTGATCTGCGCGATCAATGGCGGCGCCGCCGGTTACGGCGCCGACACCGCGATCGGTTGCGACATCCGCATCATGGCCGCGTCGTCCAAGCTCGCGCTGTCCTTCGCCAAGCGCGGCATCCTTCCCGAGTCCGGCGGCACCTGGCTCCTGCCGCGTCTCTTGGGTTGGGAGCAAGCGGCGAAGATCATCTTCACCGGCCGTACACTAGGCGCGGAAGAGTGCGTGAAGCTTGGTCTCGCCAGCGAAGTCGTGCCGGACGCCGAACTGATGACCCGCGCCCGCGCTCTGGCCGCGGAGATCGCCGCCAACGCCCCGCTCGCCGTCGCCGCCGCCAAGCGCATGATGCGCATGGGCCTCAGCGAGCCGTTCGACGAGCACGTGCACCATGTCTATCTGCAGCTTCTCCCGCTCATGCGCACCAAGGACGCCCGCGAAGGCATGCTCGCCTTCATCGAAAAGCGCACGCCGAAGTTTGAGGGCAAGTAGCGCCTTACCTCGCAGATAATGGAAATGCCGCCGGCTGGGCCCTACATTTGAGGGCATGAACGTCCAGCCGGTCGGTGTGCACTTGCGCCAATGGCGGCAGCGCCGCCGCATGAGCCAGCTTGATCTGGCGAGCGAAGCGGCGATTTCCGCCCGCCACCTCAGCTTCGTCGAGACCGGCCGCGCGACGCCCAGCCGTGAGATGATCCTGCATCTTGCCGAACAGCTCGCCATTCCGATGCGCGAGCGCAACGTGCTGCTGGTCGCCGCCGGCTACGCCCCGATCTTTCCCGAGCGTCCGCTCAACGATCCCGCGCTCGGTCCCATCCGCGCGGCCATCGACAAGGTGCTGGAGGGCCTGAGGCCCTATCCCGCCTTCGCGCTCGACCGGCACTGGAACATCGTCGCCTCCAACCGCGCTCTGCAACCGATCTATGAGGACGTCGATCCGCAATTGCTCGAACGGCCGGTCAACGCAATGCGCCTCAGCCTGCATCCGGGCGGCCTCGCGCCACGCATCGAGAATCTTGCCGAGTGGCGCGGCCATCTGCTGCACCGCCTGCGCGCGCAGGTCGAGCTCACCGCCGATCCCACGCTGGTCGCCCTGTTGAAGGAAGTCTCTGCTTATCCCGCGCCGTCCGCCCCGCGCACGCCGTCACCCGATCCCATCGCCATCCCCTTCCGCCTGCGGGTGAAGGGTGGCACGTTGTCATTCTTCTCTACCACGATGGTGTTCGGCACCCCGGTCGACGTCACGCTCAGCGAACTGGCCGTCGAGTCCTTTTTCCCGGCCGATGCCGCGACCGTCGAGCTCGTTAAGCAGCTCGACGCGTAAAGCGCTTTCTTACCTCCCGCGTAATCGAAGCACGGCGCCGCTCGCGCCATCTTCCTTCTCATAGAAGGAGATCAGCGATGCAGAGACGCGAACTCTTGAAAGGCCTTGCCGCCGCGACCGGCGTCACGCTCGCCGCGCACGGCCTCGACTCCGCCCACGCCACGCCGCCCAGGAAAGGACCCATCGCCATGAGCAAGCCCGTCGAACTCTTCACGAAAGACTGGGGCAGCGGCGCGCCGCTCCTCTTCGTGCATTCCTGGGCCGTGACGAACGAGATCTTCCAGTACCAGCACGCACATTTCGCCGGCGCCGGCTTCCGTGTCGTGGCCTATGACCGCCGCGGCCATGGCCGCTCCGCCCAGCCCGGCGATGGCTACGACGCGGACACGCTGGCCGACGACCTTGCCCGCGTGATCAAACAGCACGACCTCAGCGGCATCACCCTGATCGGCCACTCCATGGCGGGCGGCGAGATCGTGCGCTATCTCTCGCGCCACGGCGCGGCCAAGGTCGCGCGCGTTGTCCTCGTCGCGCCGACCACGCCGTTCCTGCTCAAGACCGCCGGCAATCCCGATGGCATCGACGGCGCGATGTTCGAGGGCATGCGCGACACCTGGCGCAAGGACTTCCCCGGCTGGCTTGCCTCCAATGCGCGCCCGTTCTTCGCGCCCGAAACCTCGCAGGCGATGGTCGACTGGGGTGTGCAGATGATGAGCCGCATCCCGGTCCACGTCGCGATAGCCTGCAACAAGCACATGGTCGAGGCCGATTTTCGGCCCGACTGCAAGGCTGTCACGGTGCCGGCGCTGATCCTGCAGGGCACCAAGGACGCGTCCGCGCCGCTCGTGCTCACCGGACAGCGCACCGCCGCGCTGATCCCGCGCGCCCGGCTCACCGTCTATGACGACGCCCCGCACGGCCTGATGCTGACCCACGCCGCGCGACTCAACGCCGACATCGCGGCCTTCATCGCGAGCACCTAGCGCGGCCGCGGCGTTGACACCCGCATCGCGGATTAGCGCTACTCCGCCGCAATCTTCGTCTCGACCAGGTTGCGCGAGCGATGGTACGGCCGGTCGCCCAGGATGGTGGCGCGGTTCATGATGCGCCGGTGCGGCAGATAGTCGTTCACCGCATAGTGCTGCGTGATGCGATTGTCCCAGAACGCGATCGAGTTCGGCTTCCACTTCCACCGCACCTGGTATTCCGGCTTCTGAATGTGCACGAACAGCATGCTCAGCAGCGCGGTGGATTCCTCGCGCCGCAATCCCTTGATGCGGTCGGTGAAGCCATAGTTCACGAACAGCCCGTCGGCGCCGGTCTCCGGATGCGTGCGCACCACCGGATGGAGCACCGGCGGGTGCTCCTCCAGTGCCTTGGCGTGCTTGTCGGCGCCCGCTTCCTTCGCGACGGTGCCACGTGCCGGAAAGCCGCGCGCGAAATCATGCACCGCGTCCAGCTCGCTGAGGAACCGCTGGAGCGGCTTCGACAAACCCTCATACGCCGCCTGCATGTTGGCCCAGCAGGTGTCGCCGCCTTCCGGCGGCAGCAGCTTGGCGTACAGGATCGCGCCCAACGGCGGCGTCTGGATGAACGTCACGTCGGTGTGCCACGCGTCGTTGTCGGTCGGATTGCTGGCGTGGTTGTCCAGGACGAACATCTCCGGCGCTTCCGGCACGCCGGGATAGAGCGGATGGGTGTGCAGCTCGCCGAACCGCGCCGCGAAGTCACGATGCTGCACCGGCGTGATGTGCTGGTCCTCGAAGAAGATCACCTTGTGCTTCAAGAGCGCCGCGCGCACGTCCGCGATCTGCTCATCCACCAGCGGCTTCGACAGATCGATCCCTTCGACGACCGCGCCGATGGTCGGCGTCAGCGTGCGTGTGGTGATCTTCGGCATTGGGTACTCCACGAAAGGCTGGCTGGAAGCTTAGCGCAACCGGCCACCCTCGCGAAGATCACCAGATATGCACCCGCTTCTGCGGCTCCAAATACAGCTTGTCGCCCGGCTTCACGTCGAAGATCTGGTACCAGAGGTCAATGTTCCGCACGACGCCGTTCACGCGGTACTGCCGCGGCGAGTGTGGATCGCTCACCACCTGCCGCCGCACATAGTCGTCCTTAACCTTGCCGCGCCACGCCTGCGCCCAGGCCAGCATCACGCGCTGATCGCCCGTCAGCCCACCCAGCACCGGCGCCGGCTTGCCGTGCAGCGACGCATGATACGCCTCCAGCGCCAGGGTCAGCCCGCCGAGGTCGGCGATGTTCTCGCCCATGGTCAGCTCGCCGTTCACCTTCGCGCCCGGCACCGGCTCATAGGTCGAGTACTGCGCCCCCAGCATGGCGGCACGCGCCTTGAAGATCGCCGCATCCTTCGGCGCCCACCAGTCGCGCAGCGCGCCGGTCGCATCCAGCTGCCGCCCCTGGTCGTCGAAGCCATGCGTTAGCTCGTGTCCGATCACACCGCCGGCCGCGCCATAGTTGATCGCGTCGTCGGCATTGGGATCGAAGATCGGCGGCGTCAGGATCGCGGCCGGAAACACGATGTCGCGCAGGCCGCCATTGTAGGCGTCGTTGGTCTGCGGCGTCATCGACCAGTCGCCGCGGTCCACCGGCCCGTTCATCCGCGCGACATAGAAGTCCCACGCATGCGCCGCCGTGCGCCGCACGTCGCCGACCAGGTCGTCGTCGGCGATCACGAGCTTGGAGTAATCGCGGCTCTTGTCCGGATAGCCGACCTTGATCACATAGGTGTCGAGCTTGCGGATCGCGTCGGCCTTGGTCTTGGGGCTCATCCAGTCGAGCTTCTCCAGCCGCGCGTGGAACGCCGCCTTCAGGTTCAGCACGAGCTGGTTGATCTTCGCCTTCGCCGCCGGCGGGAAGTACTTGGCGGCATACAGCTCGCCGACCGCCCAACCCATCGTGCCGAAATAGTCGCTGCGGTCGCCGGCGCCATAATCGCCGCCGGACACCGTGTGCACGCCGCGCTTCCAGCGTACGGCCAGCTCGGCCTGTCCGGTCAGCGTCCTGGCATGGAAGTCAAAATGCGCGTCGACGAACGCCTTGGACAGGAACGGCGCCGCGTCGTCCGCGGTGCGGAACGCTTCCCACGCGCGCACGGTCTCGACCGGCGTGTCGGCGAACGCCTTGGCAATCAGCGGGAACGCGCTCTTCTCGCCCACCACTACGCTCTTCAACGAACCCAGCTTCGCCGCGTCCAGATAGGCCTTCCAGTCGAAGCCCGGCGCCAGCTTGTCCAGGTCCGCGACGGCGGTCCTGTTGTACATCGCGACCGGATCGCGCTGCTTCTCCTTGGTCCAGCTCGCATTGGCGATCGCGGTTTCGAACGCCACCACCGCCTTGGCCGACCCCGCCGGATCGCTCCAGCCGACCTGGCCCAGCAGGTCAGCGACATACGCCTCGAACGCCGCCTTCTGCTTTTCGAAATCGGGCTTCAGGTAATAGTCGCGGTCCGGCAGCGTCAGCCCGTTCTGGTTGATGTACGCCGCGTAGTGCTTGGGGTCCTTCAGGTCGACGTCCAGATAGACGCTGAACAGCGACCCGCCGAACTCCGCATTGTTGCGCCCCATCAGCGCCGCGAGCTGCGACCGGTCCATCCCGCGGATCGCCGTCACCAGTCCGGCAATCGGCTTGCCGCCAAGCTGTTCGACCCGCGCCTCGTCCATGAACGCCTTGTAAAAGGCGCCCACCTTGCCCTCGATGAGAGGCGGTGTGGGCCGCTGTTCCGCACGCGTCGCTGCGTCTTCGAGGATCTCGTGAATGCGCGCTTCGGTCTGGTTCGCGGCCAGCAGGCGCAACGTGATCGACGGCTTGTCCGGCGCGATCACCGCCTTGTCGATCCACGCCCCGTTGGCGAAGCGGAAGAAGTCGTCGCCCGGCCTGGTGGAAAGGTCCTGTCCCGCCTGGTCGAACCCGAAGTCGCCATATTGCGGCTTGCCGTCCGCTGCCAGCGCCAAAGTGGCAAGAGCCATCGCCGCGCCCAGCGCGCAGATCGACCAGATTTTCATGGGAATCCCCGGGTGAAGTGACGGGCAGCACTCTGACCCGCTCCTGCCAAACCTTCAACGCCGCTCGCCGCAACGTTACTGGGTCAAATAGGAGTGCAAGAGACGACCATCGGATTTCGATAGCACCACGACTGGCCCACCTCCCGCATATCCGGGTGGAAGCACGCCGTAGACGGTCCATTCGTCGCCGTGCAGTTCGGCTGTGAGGCTAGGGCATCGCGGGTCGCCCTTCGGATATTGCTCGTGGATCACAGCACAACCGACCCTAATAGCCGTTGCCTTGTCAGGGATGGGACCAAAGCGGGGCGAGCAGCCCGCGGCCGCAGTTACCAAGAGCGCAGTTAGGAGGACAAAGGTGCGGGGCATCATCGCCTTCCGATTTTCGGCGCGATCAGATCGATCGCCGCCGTGCCGATCGCCTCCAGTTCCTTGCGCGGCTCGCCTGCGCGTGCCTGGATCGCCATCGAATAGAGCGCCGCGCTCGCGATCTTTGCCAGCGCCGCCGGATCGCCGCCCTTCACCAGTTCGCTCTTCGACGCGCGAAAGCGGTCCGCGAACCGCTTCTCGATCTCGTGCAACCCGTCGCTCACGTCCTTGCGG
>Ga0070666_10001224_pt1 | contig 15486 bp, 16 predicted proteins | sample KBSS23metaG_FD_64677 | JGI IMG/M metagenome (GOLD analysis project Ga0070666, IMG submission 64677) | Switchgrass rhizosphere microbial communities from Kellogg Biological Station, Michigan, USA - KBS S2-3 metaG | ecosystem: Host-associated > Plants > Roots > Rhizosphere > Soil ... | reverse complement strand
TCGTGACGGGAGGGGGTGCTCCGCGACCACCTCGTAGGTGCCGAACAGGAGCCATGCGGCCTGCCAGTAGCTGCCGAGTAGGAACAGGCTCGACGCCACCATCCGCAGGGGCGCCTGGACCGGTGCCGAGCCGACCAGATACAGGGAGACCGACCCGCCCAGCAGCGAAACGCAGAAGGCCCACCAGCTCCACGCCCACGTCAGCAGATAGGAACGCCGGTAGTGCCGATGAAAGGCCACCAGCACCATGGCCAGGACGAGGGCGCCGATGGCCTGAGCGAGGTTGCTCGTGAACGTCACGAGCGCCGAGCTGATCATGTGAGCCCTATTTTATGCCATGGGGACGCCTGGACGGCGGATTTTTCGGACGTCCGCACGCGAATGGCAGGGCTGGGGACGGTCCCGCGGAGGTTCTCAGCCGTTTCCCTGCGGGGCTCCTCCGTCCCCGGCGGCGAGACTCGGAGGCGACGGCCTCGCCGCCGGCACGTGGTCATAGGCGAACTTGAGGACGGCGACCTCCGCCTTGAGATCCGCGAGGATTTCGTTCCGCACGTTCTCCCGGAGATTCTGATACTGGATCTCGACCCTGGAGACGCGTTCGATGAGGCCGTCGATCTTTCCTTCGACGCGCTCCAGTCCGCGCATCACGTCTTCGGTGCGAGCCTCCAGCGCGGCGAGCTTTCGGAAGGTGTCCCACAGCTCCTGGCTGAGGCTCACCGGGTGAGCTCTCCGAGCTTCCGCTCCATCCGCTGGAGAGACGAGAGAGCTCGATCAAGGTGGTCGCCGATCGCCTCCAGGGTCGCCGGAATCCGAGCCCTGACGAGAGCTTCGGCATCGCGCGTGGATTCCTGGTCCTCTTCGGGATCATGGTCGCGGCGGCGATCCGAAGCGGTGCTCTCCGGGTCGTCGGGGGTCAGGCCTTTCGAGAGAATACGGCTACGCATTGCAGGCTCCTTGGAAGGCACTGCTTTCCAGGACATTATAGCTCCTGGAGGGAAAGGAGGCCAGACGTGCCCGCCTGTCTACCGCGCCAGCCAGAAGAGCGCCGCTACCGCCAGCGCCAGCGCCAACAGGGCCAGGCCGGCGTAGAGGAGCACCGGCTTGCGGCCGGCGGCCTGCGAGAGGTCGCGGATCTCGGTGAAGGTGCGCAGCCGCAGGGTCTCCTCCAGCCGCTCCACCGCGGAGAGCAGATCCCCGGCGTTGGCGTAGCGCTCGGCGGGATGGCGGTCCAGGCAGCGGAGCACGACCACGTCGATCTCGGGCGACAGCGCCGGATCGATCTGGCTGGGCAGGGCGAACTTGGGGCCCGGCGACCGGCCGGTCAGCATCTCGTGGAAGATCACCCCGGCAGAGTAGAGGTCGGCCCGCGCGTCCACCGGCCCGGAGCCCTCCAAGATCTCAGGCGGAAGGTAGTAGAGCGCCCCCAGCCGGATCTCCCCGGTGCTGAGGGTCGCCGTCAGGCTCGGCGCCGCCGTCTCGAAGCGGGTGGCCCCGAGATCGGAGACCTTCACCGACGAGAGGTCCGGCGAGACGATCACGTTGCGCGGCGTCAGGCTGCGGTGGAGGAACCCCTGCCGGTGGCCGTGGGCGAGCCCGCGGCAGATCCCCCGCAGGACGGCGAAGATCTCGGGCAGAGTCAACCGCCGCTGCTTCAGCACCCGGTCGAGCGAGGTGCCCGGCGCCAGCTCCATGGCCAGATAGGGGCGGTCCCCGTCCTGGCCCGTTCCCAGGATCTGCACCAGGTTCGGGTGGCGGGTCACCGGCGCCAGCGCCTTCATCTCCCGGTGGAAGCGCTCGACCGCCGCCGGATCGCGGCTCAGCGCGGCGGGGAAGAGCTTGACCGCCACCGCGCGGCCGGCCGGATCGGTGGCGCGGAACACGGCGGACTGCCCGGCCCGCCCCAGCAACTCCCGGACGCGGTAGGGGCCGATCGATTCAGGAAGGTCGGGCGACATGGCTCTCGAAGATCATAACCGTGTCGCCGATCGCGATGCGATCGAACGGCCGCAGCACGGCGCGCTGGGCGGGCCGGCCGTTGACCCGCGTGCCGTGGCTGCTGCCGAGGTCGGTCATCACCCATCCCTCCTCCTCCCAGGCCAGCCGGAGGTGCTCCTTGCTGGCGTTCGGCTCGGTCAGCGGCAGGGAGCAGGCGCGGGAGCGCCCGAGGGTCGCCGGCGCGCCGCCGTCGAGCGCCAGCGACCGGCCGTGCTCGGGCCCCTCGGCCACGTAGAGGCGGGCCGGCGGCGGCCCCTCGCCCTCCTCCCCGGAACCTGGCCGCCGCCGCGGGCGGGAGATCTCCAGGGTCTGGATGGGGTAGGGGATGACGATCCCCTCGCGGTGCAGGGACTCCCAGATGCGGGCCCGCAGGTCGCTGGCGATGCGGGGGGCCGTGGCCACGTCCTCGACCCAGATCCGCAACTCGTGGAGGATGGCGCTGGCCTCGAAGGAGAGCACGTAGACGTCGGGGGCCGGCTTGTCGAGCACCTCGGGGACCGCCGCGGCGCAGTCGAGAAGCACCCGGCGGACCCGGTAGGGGGGCTCGTCGAAGTGGACCGGCACCTTGATCCGCTCCATGTGGACCGGATGGGGGTAGTAATAGTTGAGCACCCGCTCGTCGGCCAGCTTGCCGTTGGGGATCACCAGGTTGTCGTTGTCCCGCGTGCGCAGGTGGGTGGTGCGCCAGGTGATCGCGGCCACCCGCCCCTCGAGGTCCCCGACCTTGATCCAGTCGTTGATCCGGAACGGCTTCTCGATGCTGATCACCAGCCCCGCGAAGAAGTTGCTGAGGATCGGCTGCAGGGCGAGGCCGAGCACCAGCGAGGTCACGGCGCTGGTGGCGATCAGGGCGGTGACGTCGAGCCTGGGGAAGCTCAGGCGCAGGGTGACGAAGGCGGTGACCAGGTAGACCAGCGTCATGGTCACCGCCGGCAGCAGGGGGGGCAGGCTCATCCCCTGGCGGGCGGTGAGGTGGACCTCGAAGAGATAGAGGCCGAGCAGCCGGAAGATCAGGATCAGGCCCAGGAAGAGCCACGCCCAGCCCAGGGCCGCCGCGACCGCCGCCGTCTGGTAGCCGGGCTGGAGCCGGGAGAAGACCTCGAGCGACGCCACCGCCGCCGCCACGTAGAGCGGGAAGGAGAGCTGCCGCACCCAGAAGAAGCGCCGCCGCAGGGCGGCGATCGCGGCGACCAGCAGCGCCAGCACGGCGACGCTGCCCAGGATGGTGAGGGTCATCAGCAAGGGTTTCGACCTCCGGAGGCTGCCGGCATTCTAGTCCGGGCGCGGGCCTGCTACACTTGCCCTGGAGCCAAGATGATGAAAGATCCTGTTCCCTCCGCAGACGGTTTCGTCGTCGACGTCCTCGTCCCGCTCGACAAGTACAAGCAGCTTCTCGAGGACCTGCAGGCCCTGGCGGTGGTCGCCGAGGGGCGCGCCGATGCCGCGGTCTCCCTGGACGAGGTCAAGGAACGGCTGAAGCGGGATGGACTCCTATAAGCTCAACGTCAAGACGTCGTTCGAAAAGGATCTCCGCAAGCTTCCCAAGGCCATCGTCCAACGCGTCCTCCACGTGTTGGAGGCGCTGCCGGCCGACCCCTTTCCCCACCAGCACAGCAAGCTCTCCGGCACCGAGCGGCTCTACCGGATCCGCCTGGGCGACTACCGGATCGTCTACGAGGTCGACGAGGCGGCGCTGGAGATCACCGTCCACTCGATCCGCCAGCGGCAGGACGCCTACCGGAACGTCTGAGGGGGTGTCTCGAAAGCCGGCCGCGGCGCCCGGGCAGGGCGCCGCGGAGGAAGCGAGGCTCACTTGCCCGCGGCCGGCGGCGGCGGGATGGTGATGTCGACCTGGGTCACCGGCCCGAAGGTCGAGAGCGGCTTGTCGGTCCCCTTGGAGGGACCCACCACCAGGATGGCGAAGCGGTCGGGGTGGAGGTACTTGGCCGCCGCCGCCCGCACCTGCTCGGGGGTTACCGCCTCGATGCCCGCGCGGTAGCGGGAGAGCCAGTCGAGCGGGTAGCCGTAGAACTCGTAGACCATCTGCTGGTTGAGGATCTTTCGCTTCGAGTCGACCTGGAAGACGAAAGCGTTGAGGATGGCGTTCTTCCGTTTCCTCACCTCCTCGTCGGTCGGCGGCACCGTGGTCATCTTCCGGGCCTGGTCGAGCAGCGCCTCGATCGCCTCGCCGGTGGTCTGCGCCTTGGTGCTCAGGTAGAGCTGGGTGGTGCCGGGGTGGTCCCACTCGCCTCCCACCTCGCCGAACACTGTGTAGGTCAGCGCCTTGCCGCTCCGGATGTTGGAGAACAGCCGCGAGTAGAAACCCCCCGCCATCACCTTGTTCATCACCTCGAGGGCGTAGTAGTCGGGGTTGTTGTTCATCACCCCCAACTCGCCGATGATGATCGACGACTGCGGCACGTCGTTCTTCTCGACGTAGTAGACCCCCGGCTTGAAGGTCTTGTCGTAGGGGGTCTCGGGGTCGTTCCGCTCCGGCCCGCGGGGCCAGTCGCCGAAGGCCTCCTCGACCAGCTTCAGGACCTCGTCGCGGTTGAAGTCCCCCACCAGCCCCAGCACCATGCGGTCGGGGTGGAAGTAGGTCTGGTGCCAGTCGACCAAGTCCTGCCGCTGCACCCCCATGATGCTGGCGAAGGTGGGGAACCGGCTGTAGGGGGACTCCCGGCCGTAGATCACCCGCTTGAACTCGCGGAAGAGGATGTCCTGCTGGCTGTCGTTCTGCCGCGCCACGCCGCTCATCGCCAGGCTCTTGACCACCTTGAGCTGCTCCTCGGCGAAGGCGGGCCGGCGCAGCACGTCGGCGTAGATCTTCAGGACCTCGGCGAAGTCCCCCTTCAGGCAGTCCATGGTCACCCGCCCGTACTCCTCCTCGATGGTGGACTCGATGTGGGCCGCCTTGCCGTCCAGGAAGTCGTCGAGCTCGGCGCTGCTCATCCGGGTGGTGCCGCCGGTGCGGAGCATCTCGCCGGTGATCTCGGCGAGACCCGACTTGGAGGTGGGCTCCAGGCGCTGGCCGGTGTGGACCATCATCGCGGCGTCCACCAGCGGCAGCTCGTGGTCCTCGATCAGCATCACCACCAGGCCGTTCTTGAGCACCACCCGCTCGGGCTGCGGGATGCTCAGCTGCTTCAGGGGCGGGAACTTGAGCTGGGAGACTTTCGTCGCCTGCGCCACGCCCAGGGCGGGCAGCAGAAGAGCCAGGCCCGCCAGGCCGGCGAGGGCCTTCAGCGTCTTCCCGGGGGCGCGTCGATCGGTACGCATCTCTTCGGATCTCCTGTCGTTCGAAAGGCTCAGCGGCCGCCGGGGGTTCCGGGCGCCGCGGCGGGCTTGGCCGCCGGCGGCTGCATCATCATCATCGTGCTGTTGAGCATGGTGACCGTCCGGTTCTCCTTCCGGAAGGTCTGGTTGGCCACCCGCCGGATGTCGGCCTTGGTGACCTTGTCGTAGCGGTCCAGGGTGCGGAACAGCTCCCGCCAGTCGCCGTAGAGGTACTGGAATTCCACGAGCTGGTTGGCGAACCCCTGGTTGCTGCGCAGGTCGCGTAGGAGCTTGGCCTTCGCCCGGGTCTTGAAGCGGGTGAGCTCCTCGTCGGTCACGTCCTCGTTCTTCAGGCGCTCCAGCTCGGCGTGCAGGACGGTCTGCACCTGCTGGTTGGTGACGCCGAAGCTGGGGACCGCCAGGATCGCCCACAGGTGCGGATAGGCACGGCCGGGAAAGCCGGAGAAGGAGCCCACCTGCACCGTCAGGCGCTGGTCACGCACCAGGGCGCGGTAGAGCCGCGAGGTCCGGCCGATCGACAGGATGTCGTCGATGGCGTCGTAGGTCGCCTGGTCCGGATCGGTGGTGGCCGGCTTGTGGTACCCCTCGACGTAGATCGGCTGCGAGCGGCCCTCCATCACCACCACCCGCTCCGCGGTCTGCGGCGGCTCGACGGTGCGCAGCGGCGGCGGCAGGGGCCGCGCCGGGATGCGTCCGAAGTAGCGGTCGATGATCGGGATCAGCTCCGCGGGGTGGATGTCGCCGACCACCGCGGTGACCATGTTCGCCGGCACGTAGTAGGCGCGAAAGAAATTCTGCGCGTCGGTGAGGGTGAACGCCTGGAGGTCGCTGTCGAAGCCGACCGTGCGGTGATGGTAGGGGTGAGCGATGAACGCCGCCGCCTGGAGTTGCTCGAAGATGCGGCCGACCGGCGGCCCCTCGATGCTCTGCCGCCGTTCCTCGCGCACCACCTCGCGCTCTTCATAGAACTCGCGGAAGACCGGGTGGAGGAAGCGCTCGGACTCCAGGTAGGCCCACAGCTCCGTCTTGTTGGCCGGCAGGCTGTAGAAGAAGACCGTCTCGTCGGTGTTGGTGAAGGCGTTCATGAAGACGCCCCCCTCCCGGTTGACGATGTCGCCGAACTCGTTCTTGACCACGAACTTGTCGGCCTCCGCCTGGCGGGCCTTGAAGACCTTGAGCAGCTCCTCGACCTTCCCAGCCTCGGGATGCGGCGCCAGCCGCTCGGCCTGATAGGCCTGGTAGGCCGCCTCGAGCGCCGCGAGCGCCTTTTTCTCCTCGGGGTAGTTGCTGGTGCCGATGGTCTCCGTCCCCTTGAAGGCCATGTGCTCGAACATGTGGGCGAGCCCGGTGATCCCGGTCACCTCCTGGGCCGAGCCGACGTTGACCCGGGTCGAGAAGGAGAAGGCGGGCGCCTGATGGCGCTCGACCAGGACGAAGGTCCAGCCGTTCGCCAGCTTGTGGACGGTGGTCTTGTCCTCGAACGACTTCAGGTCCTGGGCCGCGGCCGGCAGGGCGGAAATCAGAAAAGCGAAGGCGAGCAGCGTGCGAAGCATGCGTCCAATACCTCGGGGAGGGTGGTTGAGGTTCGATTCTAGCAGAGAAGCGCGGAAGAGAGGAGGAGGGCGAGGACTCCCCCCACCACGAGGTCGGGGTGGGGGGAGGCCGTTGTTACCTAGCGGAACAGCGGCGCCATGGCGCAGGAGGAGATCACGTCCGGAGTCGCGTTGGCAGCGCAGCTCGCCAAGCACGCATTGGTGCTGATCGGAGCGGCCAGAACCTGCATCTCGAGACGGGTCTCCAGCTTCTCGATGACGAACTTCAGCTCGGGCTTCATACTGCCTCCTTGCGTGTGTCTGACCCACAATGGGAAAGACACAGCTAATTTAAAACAAATAGATTTTGCGCGCAAGTGCTTAGCGCAGCAACCAGCCGGGCTGGATCAAGGGGTAGGCGAGGAGACCGAGCAGGCCGCCGGCCGCCACGGCGAGCGGCTCGGGGATCTTCTCGAAGCGCAGGAGCACCGCCAGGGCCACGACCGCCACGGTCACCGTGAACACATCGCCGATGGCGGTCCTCCCGACCAGGGCGGTGGTGCCGACCAGCACCCCGACCACCGCCACCTTGATCCCCTGGATGAACCCCTGCAGCCGGGGGTTGGTCCGGTAGCGGAGCATGATGGGGGAGGCGGCGACGGTGAACAGCAGGGCGGGGGAGAACATCCCGACGGTGGCCGCCAGGGCCCCCGGGAAGCCGTTCAGCAGGTAGGAGACGAAGGTGGCCGCCACCGCCACCGGCCCCGGGGACATCATGCCGATGGCCAGGGCGTCCAGGAACTGCCGGCCGCTGATCCAGTGGTACTCGTCGACCACGTAGGCCTTGAGGAACGGCACGATCACCAGGCCGCTGCCGAAGGTGAACATCCCCGCCTTGAAGAAGAAGAGGAACAGCTTGGCGTTGATGCCGCCCCAGGGCAGGGCGGCCACCAGGGCGGGGAGGGGAGCGCTCTTCCCGGATTTGGGGAGAGGAGCGCCCTCGCCCGCCGGCCGGGACGCGGGCTGGGAGCGGAAGACGAAGATCCCCAGGAAGCCGGCGACGAGGAAGACCGACGTCAGCTCCCGTTTCAAGATGACCGTCAGGGCGAGGGCGATCAGGAAGAAGAGCCAGGCCACGGGATCCCGGCGCAGGGTCTTGCGGCCGAGCTGCCAGCAGGCGCGCAGGATCAAGGCCACCACCACCGGGGCGACGCCGTAGAACAGGCCCCGGAGCTGCCAGGTGGTGGCGAAGCGGGTGTAGAAGTGGGCGACCGTCACCACCAGGAAGAACGGGGTGGTGGCGAAGACGATGGCCACGGCGATCCCGCCCAGCAATCCGAAGCGGACGTAGCCGCAATAGATGGCGAGCTGGAAGGCGAGCGGGCCGGGGCAGGTGGCGGCGATCGCCAGCCCGTCGTCGTACTCGTCCTCGGTGATCCAGCCCCGCTTCTCGACCAGGTCGCGGCGGATGTGGTTGGTGAGGCCGATGGGGCCGCCGAAACCGAGCGACCCCAGGGTGAAGAAGTAGAGCAGGAGCCCGCGGAACGACGGGATGGACCCGTCCCGGGCGGGCTCCTCGAGGCGTGACATCAACTCGACAGGCTCGTCGACAGGCTCGTCTCAGGCGCCGCGGGGCTCGAGCTCCGGCCGCGATTCCTGCGGCGGCGTGCGGATCCGCCCGATCACCCAGGTCACCGTGACGTAGAGCAGGCGCAGCAGCATGCCGCCCACCATGATCTGCCAGATGCTCTCCTTGAGCAGCCCGCCGAGGCTCGCCAGGAAGGTGATCCACTCCCCTTCGGAGGCGGCGGCGGACATGGCGCGGAGGGCCCGGCCGAGAATCAGCGGGTACTTCATCGAGGTCACGTAGACCGTGACCACGACGACGAAGGCGATCAGCACGCAGAAGGCGGCGCTCAGCAGCAGGTAGAGCCCGAGGATGATCTTGCGGGAGCGGTTGAGCGGCTCCATCTCGGGGCCCTTCTTGCCGACCAGCTTGAGGAAGAAGGTCTGGATCGACTGGCCCACCCGGCGGTGGAGGTTGCGCAGGCCGCTGAGGTCGACCAGCAGCCAGTAGCCGTCCAGCTTGAAGACCGGGTTGAGGGTGAAGAACATCAGGAAGCTGACGAGCCACAGCAATTGATAGAAGAAGGTGCTGCCGGTGAAATAGGCCGTGAGCCCGATGGCGATGATCAGGAAAGTCTGGAAATAGAGGCCGCCCATGTCGACCACGGCGCGCTGCTTCGGAGGCAGGCGCCAGGCCTTCGTCACGTCGGCGTAGAAGGCCGGGAAGACGTAATAGAGCCCGAAGCCGACGCCGCCGTGCGGAGTTCCGAAACGGGTGCAGGCCGTGGCATGACCGAGCTCGTGGATCAGTCCGGCGAACACCACGAGCAGGTAGAGGAGCCCGAGCTGCGACCAGGGAAGCGTGACCTTCATCTCCTGGACCGAGTGGTTGAAGGTCAGGAACTCGACGATGACGAAGCCGAGGATGCCGACGATCGCGACCGGCACCGAGTAGAGCCACTTCAGCTTCTCGGTGACCGAGCGCAGCAGCCGGGAGGGCAGGATCTGGAAATGGAGCAGGAACGGCGTGGGGCGCGGCGGCTCGGCGACCCCGCTGAAGACCACCGGCGGGACCCTCTGGTTGAGGATGTCGCGCAGGGTGGCGACCGGGACGTCGTGACCGGTGATCCGGTGGAACGAGCGGGCCAGGTCCGCCAGGCTCTCGGGCTCGTCGTGGAAGGCTACGAGCAGGTCGTGGACCGCCTGGTTGACCACGAAGCAGGTCTCGCCCGCCTCGACCAGATAGCGCGGTGTCGGATCCGCGTCGCCGCCATGGAAGCGGCTGATCCGGAGATCGGCGCGAAGCCGGGGGAACGTATACGTCGATTCCTCTGATTGACTCATTCGCTTCCCGTCCTGTTCCTTGGTTCCTGGCAAAAAACCCCCCCGGCCTTGCGGCCGGAGGGGCGGCTTGGACTACCGTCTTTACCTAGCGGAAGAGCGGGGCCAGGGCGCACGACGCGTTGGCGAGCTGCTCGGCGGAGCAAGCGGCCGCACAGGCGTTGGTGCTGACCGGAGCCGCGATCACCTGCATCTCAAGACGGTTCTCAAGCTTCTCGACGATGAACATTTCCGGCTTCATAAAGCCTCCTTGTGTGTCAAGTCCTGCCCACCATTGGACAGAACAAGGTCAATCTTGTTCAGAACGATGTGTCACCCTTTCAAGGTAAGGGCAGTGTACCACGCTTTTCAGGAAACGAATCCCATCTCGTCGATTCTCACCCCTGCCGCAGGGCCCGGAGCGGATCGAGCCGGGCCGCCCGCAGGGCCGGGAAGCAGCTCGCCGCCATCGCCAGGAGCAGCACGGCGATGGCCGCCAGGGCGTAGATCATGAAGTCGGTCGAGCTCACCTCGAACAGGAAGCGGGAGAGGAGCCGGTTGAGCGCCCAGGCGCCGAAGAGGCCGGCCACGACTCCCACCAGGGCGGTGTTCAGCCCCTGCCGGAGCACCATGCGGACGATCCGGTCGCGGTCGGCACCGAGGGCTACCCGCACCCCGATCTCCACCGTGCGCTGGACCACCGAGTAGGCGATCAGGCCGTAGATGCCCACCCCGGCGAGGGCCAGGGCGGCGATGGCGAAGAGGCCGAACAGCAGGCTGGCCACCCGCTTGAGCCAGATCGAGTCCTCGACCATGGCGTCGAGCGTCCTCACCTGGTCGACCGGCAGGTTGGGATCGATGCCGTGGATCTCCCGGCGCAGGGCCTTCACCAGTCCCATCGGCGGCCCCGAGGTGCGCACGAACAGGGTCATGTCGCCCATCGGCCGCGCGCGGTAGGGGAGGTACATGTCGAACCCGGCGTCGGCGTCCAGCCCCTCGCGCCGGACGTCACCGACCACGCCGACCACGGTCAGCGAGCTCTTCGAACGCATGAGCTGGACCTGGATCTTCTGGCCCAGGGGGCTGCGGTCGGGCCAGAAGTGCTTGGCCAGGCGGGAGCTGATGACCACCTCGCCGGGAGAGCCCATGGGCGTGTGCTCGTTGACCGGCCGGCCGTCGAGCATCGGGACGCCGACCGCCCGGAAGTAGTCGCCGACCACGAACTGGAAGCCGACGGCCGGGTTGGCGCTCGCCTGCTCCGGCGTCTGCCCCTCGAGCTGCACCGAGGTGGTGTGGCCGGTGGCGAGCGGCGGCAGCGAGCCGACGCCGGCCGCCACCACCCCCGGCAGGCCCTTGATCCGGCGCAGGGCCTCCTCGTAGAAGCCGGCGCGCTGCGGCGGCATCGGGTACTGGGCGTCCGGCAGGGTCAGGTTCACCATCAGGGTGTGGCCGGGGCGGAAGCCGGGGTCGACCCGCAGCAGGTTGCGGAAGCTCTGGGTCATCAGGATGGCTCCCACCAGCAGCAGCAGCGAGAGAGCGATCTCCACAACCACCAGGAGGTTGCGCAGGCGGCTGCGCCGCACGCCGCCGGCCACGTTGGTGGCGCTCTCCTTGATCGAGTCGGCGAGGTTGGGCCGCGAGGCCTGCAGCGCCGGCAGGAGTCCGAACAGGACCGCCGTCAGGCAGGCGATGAGGAGGACGAAGCCGACCACCCGCAGGTCGATCGGAAAGCTCAGGTTCCCCCGCAGGTCGAGCGGCACGAAGCTCACCACCAGCCGGATCAGCCCCAGGGTCAGCACCAGGCCCAGGACGCTGCCGGCGAGCGCCAGCAGCAGGCTCTCGCTGAGCACCTGCTGGATCAGCCGCCGGCGGCCGGCGCCCATGGTCACCCGCAGGGCGTACTCCCGCGACCGGGTGGCGGCCCGCTGGAGCAGCAGGTTCGCCATGTTGGTGCAGGAGATCAGCCAGAGGAAGCCGACCGCCCCCCAGAGCAGGATGAACGGCTGCAGGCCGCGGGTCTGGTACTCCTGGAGGGGGGAGACCACGATCCCCCAGCCGGAGTTCGACTTCGGGTAGGCCTGCTCGAGCTGCCGGGCGATGGTGGTCACCTCGGCCTGCGCCTGTTGCGCGCTCAGGCCCGGCTTCAGGCGGGCCACGCCGCCCAGGGGGCGACCCTGCCGCGGCATGCTTTCAGGGTCCTTGGCCAGGGGGTAGAAGATCTCGGCCGCGTCGGTGTCCGGGTATTGCGCGCGCAGCGGCAGCACGCCGATGATCGTCGCCGGCTCCCCCTCGATACGGACCGACTTGTCGATCACCCCGGGGTCGGCGTTGAACTGGCGCCGCCAGAGGCCGTAGCTGAGGACGACCACCTTCTTTGCCCCCGGGCGATCCTCCTCGGGGGAGAAGGCCCGGCCGACGAAGGGCTGAACGCCGAGCACCTTGAACAGGTTCGCCGAGACGCCCGCCCCCTTCACCCGCACCGGCTCCCCCTGGCCCACCAGGCTGACCCGGTCGGTCCAGTAGAGGGCGATATCCTCGAACGACTTGTTCTGCTTGCGCAGGTCGTAGGCGTCGGGCAGCGACAGGCCGTCGTCCTCCAGCCCCTTCGAGGGATTGGTGCCGCGCAGCACCACCAGCCGCTGCGGGTCCTTGTACGGATAGCCGCGCAGCCAGATGCCGTTGACGAAGCTGAACATGGCGGTGGTCACGCCGATGCCGCAGGCCAGCGTGACCAGGGCGATGAGGGTGAACCGCAGGCTCTTGCTCAGCGAGCGAAAACTGTAGGCGACGTCTTGCAGCAGGCCTTCCATTTCTGTGTTCTCTCCTGGCGCGGCTACTTCTTGTCCGCGTAGCCGCGCAGCTTGTCGTACTCCGCGAGCTGTTTCGGGGTCAGCAGCATCCTCGTCTTAAGGTGCGCCGAGAGGTGAATAACGCGCAGCCTCCCCCAGAGATCCGCGAGCTCGCCCACCAGGGCCTTCAGGCGCTGCTCGGTGATCTCCCGCTTTGCGAAGGCGCCGTTGAGCTCGGCCTCTTTGGCCAGCACCAGGCGCCCGACGTCGCGGGCCTGGTCGATGGTCTCGGCGGTGAGGCGCTTGAAGGCCGCCTTCTGCTCGTCGGTGAGGTGCAGCTTGTCGTCGAGGTCGAGCAGGTGGCGCGGGCCGGGGTAGCCGTTGAGCTCGGCGGCCCGCGCGAGACCCATGCCCATGCCGCTCATCAGCTCCTGCACCTCGTCCGGAGCGAGGGAGGTGCCCTCCGCGCCGCGGACGTAGGGCCCCTTGACCGGGGGCGGCGCCTGGGCGAGCCCGGGAGCCGCGGAGACGGCGGCCGCGAGCAGGCCGAGCAGGAGAAGAGACGGGGAGGCTCTCCTCACCTAGCCGCCCGCCATCGCCGGGATGATGTGGAGCTCGTCGTTCTCGCGCAGCGGCGTGTCCTTGCCGCCGAGCATCCGGATGTCGGTGTCGTTGACGAAGACGGCGATGAAGGACTTGAGGTCGCCCTTCTCGTCGCAGATCTGGCCGGCGGCCTTCGGGTAGCGCTGCTCGAACGCCTGCAGGGCTTCTCCCACCGAGGCGCCGGAGACCGCGATCGAGCGCTCGTTCTCGGTGAACCTGCGCAGGGTGGTCGGAATGTGGATGGAAGGCATCGGGATCTCCTAAATCGAGCTCAACGGGGTTGGGGCGGCCAGGACCGGCGACGCGGCGGCAACGGCCTCGGGCCAGGGCAGATGGCCGCAGACGTGACAGTCCGGCCGGCGGCTCACCTTGAGCTGGCGGAACGAGTTGTCGGTCAGGTCGAAGTAGAGCAGGCGGTTGCGCAGCACCTCGCCACAGCCGGTGAGGAGCTTGATCCCCTCCATGGTGCCGAGGGTCGCGATCACCACCGGGCTGGCGGCGATGGCGGGGAAGACGTCGATCGTCCAGTAGGGGGGCGTCTCTGGATAGAGGCACTCCAGGCAAGGGGTCTGCCCCGGCTCGATCACCGTCAGGTATCCCTCGAGGGCGAACATGGCGGCCATCACCAGCGGCACGCCGCGGCGCACCGCCTCCTTGTTCATCGCCCGGCGCTCCTCGAACAGCGGCGCGCCGTCGATCACCAGGTCGACCCCCTCGAACAGCTCCCGCGCGTTGGCGTCGCTGACGTTCTCGGTGCAGGTGACCACCTCGAGATCGGGATTGATCATTTGCAGAGTTTCGCGAAAAACCTCGGTCCGGGGCCGTCCCAGGTCCTTGCGGAAGGCGAGCTGCATGCGGTTGAGGTTCTCGGGCTCGATCACCCCGTCGTGCGCCAGCACCAGCCGGCCGACGCCGGCGCGGGCCATCATCATGGCGGCGGTGCCGCCCAGCCCGCCGACGCGGGAGATCAGCACCGTGGCATTCTTCAGCCGTGCCTGGCCCTCGGGGCCGAAGCCGGGCAGCCGGATCTGCCGCTCGTAGATCGCGTGGTCGAGCTCGGTGAGGCCGAATTCGTCCGTTCCCTTCAGATTCTCCATCGTGTCGTCCCGGCTCGCGCGGAGCCCGTCGTCCACGGGTGGCGCAGCCGCCAGACCGTCGGTGGTTATAAAAGTGTGACTTGGCGGTAACAGTAGCCATGCCGCCCCGCGGAGTCAACCCCTCGCGGGTTGCCTTCTTCCTCATCGCGTAATAGACTGCGCGGGCTCATTACGAAGATATAGAGAAAGGCGGTCTTTCCTTGTCCAAACGCGCTTGGAGCGTCGTGACGTTGGTCCTCTCCACATTCGGCCTGGGGGCGGTCGCGTCCCACGCCGAGACCCCCGCCATCACCGTCAGCACGGCGGGGAAGGAGCTGACCCTGAACCTGGGCGGTCTGCTGCAGGCCCAGATGGATGCCGGAGACCAGGGGGACGCTCGGTTTCCGGACAAGAACACCCGCTTCTATCTCCGCCGCGCCCGGCTCAACGCCACCGGCAAGTTCCAGGAGGACTTCGAGTTCAAGATCGAGCTCGACCTCGCCGGCTCGCTGGGGAAGACCAGCGGCCTGCGCGCCCAGATGACCGACGGCTACATCTTCTGGAACCACTACAAGGGGCTCGGCGTCCGCGTCGGCCAGTTCAAGAGCCCCTTCGGCTTCGAGCAGCTCTACGCCGACCCGCGCCTGTTCACCCTCGAGCGCACCCTGGTGAACGACCGCCTGACCCTCGGCCGCCAGATCGGCGCCCAGGTGGAGGGAAGTCTGCTCGACAAGCACCTCGCCTACTCCCTGGGAGCCTTCAACGGCACCGGCGCCAACAACAACTTCAACGACAACAACAAGCTCGCCTGGGTCGGCCGGCTCGCCGCCACCCCCTGGCGGGGAGGCGACAAGCAGAATCCGGCGAGCTGGTCGGTCGGCGGCGACGCCTTCACGTCCGACGACGTGGCCCTGTCCCAGCCCTCCGAGTTCGGCTTCGACTCGACGCCGACGACCGCGGACCGGGACAACCTCTTCACCGGCAAGCACAAGGGCTGGGGGCTGGACAGCCAGCTCCAGCTCGGCCGCTTCGACGTCTGGGGGGAGTACCTGCGGGCTCGCTTCGAGCCGGTCTCCCGGCGGCCGCGCCCGACCCTGGAGTCCGACGGCTGGTACGCGCAGGCGGGCTGGTTCGCCATCCCCAAGAAGCTCCAGCTGGTGGCCAAGTACGACACCTTCGACCCCAACCGTGACGCGGTCGACGACGACACCAACACCGTGACGCTGGGGGTCAACTACCTGGTGCGCGGCGACGACATCAAGCTCCAGGCCGACTACCTGCGGGCCGATTCCACCCGTCTGCCGCACC
>Ga0070666_10001223_pt1 | contig 15488 bp, 17 predicted proteins | sample KBSS23metaG_FD_64677 | JGI IMG/M metagenome (GOLD analysis project Ga0070666, IMG submission 64677) | Switchgrass rhizosphere microbial communities from Kellogg Biological Station, Michigan, USA - KBS S2-3 metaG | ecosystem: Host-associated > Plants > Roots > Rhizosphere > Soil ... | reverse complement strand
ACCTCCGGGGTCACGTCTTCGAGCGGCACGTCCTTCGGGATCGACGCGCGCTTGTCGCCGCGCTCGACATAAGGTCCGAAGCGCCCACTCTTGAGCATTATGCCGTCGCCGAGCTCGGTCGGACCGTCGCTCTGCGCCTGCTCGCCGCCCTGCCCGAACTTCTGCGTATATTTGCAGTCGGGGTAGTTAGAGCAGGCGACAAATGCCCCGAACCGGCCTCCCCGCAGGCTTAGCCGTCCGTTCCCGCATTGGGGGCACACACGCGGATCGCTGCCGTCGGCGCGCGGCGGGTAGAGCCAGGGCGACAGGAACTCGTCGAGTGCCTGGGTAATCTCACTCGGCTTCTGGTCCATGACCTCGCCGGCCTTGGGCTTGAAGTCGCGCCAGAAGTCGTCGAGCAGTTTCTGCCAATCGAGCCGGCCGCCGGACACGTCGTCCAGCTCCTCCTCCAGCTCCGCGGTATAATCGTAGCTGACGTAGCGCTCGAAGAAGCGCTCGAGGAACGCCGTCACCAGCCGCCCGCTTTCCTCCGGCACGAAGCGGCCTTTCTCGACGCGGACATATTCGCGGTCCTTCAACGTCTGCAGCGTCGCTGCATAGGTCGACGGCCGCCCGATGCCGAGCTCTTCCAGGCGCTTGACCAGGCTGGCTTCCGAATAACGCGGCGGCGGCTGGGTGAAGCTCTGGGTTGCTTCGACCCCCGTCTTCACCGGCGCGTCTCCCTCGCGCAGAGGCGGCATGCGCGCGCCTTCCTCGTCAGCAACGTCGTCGCGGCCCTCGTCGTAAAGGGCCATGAAGCCGGGGAAGAGCACGACCTGGCCCGTCGCACGAAGCACCGCCCTGCCCGCGCCTTCGGTCAGCTCGACCGTTGTCCGTTCGAGCCTGGCCGATGCCATCTGGCTGGCAAGCGCCCGGTTGTAGACCAACTCGTAGAGGCGAGCGTGGTCGCCCGACGCCGCGCGAGGCCGGTCGAAATCGGTCGGACGGATCGCCTCGTGCGCCTCCTGCGCGTTCTTGATCTTGCTCTGGTACTGGCGCGGGCGGTCCGGAACGAAACCCGCATCGTAACGGCTCGCGATCGCCCTGCGCGCAGCGCTGATCGCCTCCGGCGCCATGTCGACGCCGTCGGTACGCATGTAGGTGATCAGGCCGTCTTCATACAGACTCTGCGCCACCCGCATCGTGTGGCTGGCCGAGAAGCCGAGCTTGCGCGCCGCTTCCTGCTGCAGCGTCGAGGTGGTGAAGGGCGGCGGCGGGTTCTTCGAGAAGGGCTTCGTCTCGACCGAGGAGACGGTGAAGCGACCGGCTTCGACGACCGCCTTCGCCGCGTCTGCGTCACCGCGATTGCCGATCGTCAGCCGCTCGATCTTCTTGCCGTCCAGCTGGACGAGCCGGCCGACAAAGCTTTGGCCATCCGCTTCGAACGTCGCGCTGATCGACCAATATTCCTGCGGCCTGAAGATCTCGATCTCGCGCTCGCGGTCGACGATCAACCGCAACGCGACCGACTGCACGCGGCCAGCCGACTTGGCGCCGGGAAGCTTGCGCCACAGGATCGGCGACAGGGTGAACCCGACGAGATAATCCAGCGCTCGCCGCGCCCGATAAGCGTCGATCAGATCCTCATCGAGCCCCCGCGGCTTCTTCATCGCCTCAGTCACGGCATTGTTGGTAATCGCGTTGAAGGTCACGCGCTGGACGTTGGCGGGCAGCGCCTTCTTCTGGCGCAGCACCTCCTGGACGTGCCAGCTGATCGCCTCGCCCTCACGGTCGGGATCGGTGGCCAGGACCAGAGTGTCCGCCTTCTTCGCCTCGTCGGCGATCGCCCGCATCTGCTTCGAACGGTCGGCCGAGACTTGCCACTGCATCGCGAAGCCGTGGTCTGGGTCGACCGATCCATCCTTGGGAGGAAGGTCGCGCACGTGCCCGAACGAAGCGAGCACACGGTGCCCGCTTCCCAGATATTTCTCGATGGTCTTCGCCTTGGCCGGCGATTCGACGACGACCAGCTTCACTTATTGCCCTCACGCATACGCGTAAGGTGGGGTCCCCCGATTTCCCTCGTCAAGCAGGGACGGAGTCCGCGCGTCTGGCTTGCCGGTACCGCCGCTGCCATACGCCATGACCGTGCAACAGTCCGACCAGGCATTCGCGCAGGCCATGCAGTTCGCCCAAGCGGGTCGGCTGGCCGAGGCACTGTCGTTGATCGAACAGGCCGCCGAGGCCGGCCACCCCGACGCCCTGTTCGCGCTCGGCGATGCCTGGTGGCGCGGGATCGGCGTCCCGCAGGACCTCGTCCGCGGCCGTGAATTGTTCCGGCGGTCGGCAGTCGCCGGTCAGCCCATGGGTGTCCGCGCTTATACCAACCTGCTCGCGAGCGGAATCGCGGGCGAACGCGGTTGGGCCGAGGCGTTGAGGCGGCTCGCGGATGAGGCACGCACCGACGGTCTTCGTGCGCGAATGCTGGCAGTCATCGAAGCGATGGAGCTTGACCGGAACGGCGACCCGATCGCACTCCCCGACCCCGAGCAATTAAGCGAAGAGCCCGGCGTCTGGCTGTACCGCGGCATCTTCAGCGAGGCGGAATGCGATTTCCTAAGGCTCTTGGCCGAGCCCACCTACGAACGCTCGCTGGTGAAGATCGACGGTCAGGACGTTCCGGACACTATTCGTACCTCCGACGGGTCGGCGATCCACTGGCTGATCGAGGACCCGGCCACCCACGCGATCAACCGCCGTCTCGCCGCCATGACTCGAACCACGGTCGAGCAGGGCGAGCCGCTCTATGTGCTCCGCTATCGGCCGGGCCAGCAATATCATCCCCACGTCGACTGGCTCGACGAGCCCAACCGTCGCATCCTGAGCGCGCTAACCTATCTCAACGACGATTATGCTGGCGGCGAGACCCGCTTCGTGAAGGCCGATCTCGACGTGAGAGGCCACAAGGGCGACACGCTCGTCTTTCGCAACATCGCGAGCGATGGCGGCTTCGATCCGCTCTCAGAACATGAGGGCCTGCCAGTCACCAGCGGCACTAAATATCTCGCGAGCCGATGGATCCGCGAGCGCCGTCACTCGCCCTAGCCGCTCGCCAGGCTGACCCGGTTGCCGGCATGGCGCTCGAGGCGGCCGGCGAGGTCGAGCTCGAGCAGCGCCATCTGCACGGCTCCGGACGACGCCCCCGACAGGCGAATGATCTCATCGACCGGCACCGGTGACGGCCCAAGCAATTCCTCGACCAGCCCCAACGCGTCGCCGCCGTTTAGCGTCTCGGTCGCTGGCTCGAACGGCGCTGCCGGCGAGCGCACCTGGCTCGCGAACGGCCGGATGGCCTCGACCACATCCGAAGCATTCTGGACCAGTGTCGCTCCGTCGCGGATCAGCTGATTGCAGCCCTGCGCGCGGGGATCGAGCGGAGAGCCGGGCACCGCCATCACCTCGCGTCCGGCCTCGACCGCCAGCCGCGCGGTGATCAGCGATCCCGAGCGCGGAGCGGCTTCCACTACCACTGTCCCGCTCGCCAGGCCGGCGATGATTCGGTTGCGGTACGGGAAATGCCGCGCCCGAGGCTCCGTCCCCGGCGGCATCTCGGCGATCACCAGCCCGCGCTGGTAGAGCGCCTTCTGACGTTCCTCGTTCTCCGGGGGGTAAAAGACGTCGATGCCACCGGCGATGATGGCGATCGTGCCGGTTCCAAGCGCTCCGTCATGGGCGGCGCTGTCTATCCCCCTCGCAAGGCCGGACACGACTGCAAGACCCTGCTGGCCCAGGTCGTGTGCTAGCCCGCGCGCGAACCGGCAGGCGGCCGCGGAGGCGTTGCGCGCTCCCACGACCGCCACGGCCTGGCGGTCCAGCAATCCAAGGTCGCCTTTCGCCGTCAGTAACGGCGGCGCATCCTCGAGCTCCGCAAGCAGCCGTGGGTAAAGCCCCTGCCCCAGGACCAGCCATTTCGCGCCGAGTTTCTCGACCCGGGCGATCTCGCGCTCGGCATCTGCCGCGCTTCGCAAAGCCGGCGCCTTGCCGCCCCCGCGTCGCGCAAGGTCGGGAACGGCGGCAAGCGCTGCCGCGGGCGTTCCGAAGCGCATGATCAGCTGGCGATAGGTGACCGGGCCAATGCCCGGCGTGCGCAACAGCCTCAGGCTGTCGACGAGTTCTTGGTGCCTATCCGTGGCTCGGTTCCTTTCAAGAGGCGAGCGATGTTGTCCCGGTGCTTCCACAGCACCAGCACCGCGAAACCGAGCAGCAATGGAAAATATGTCGAATGCAGGATAAGGGCGGAAATCGGCGCGCTTGCCGCCGCGGCCATTCCTGCGACCGACGAGATTCGGAGCGTCAGCAGCAGGAGGATCCAGACGGCCGCATAGATCGCCGCAGCCACGGGCAGCATTGGGATGAGAACGCCGAGGAAGGTTGCGACTCCCTTCCCGCCGCGGAACTTCAGCCACACCGGATAAAGGTGCCCGATCATTGCGCCGGTTGCCGCGGCTCCGGCCGTGCCGCCTCCGAAGAGCCGGGTTGCGAGCAGGATCGCCGCCGTCGCCTTCAGGCAATCGAGGATCAATGTCAGTCCGGCGAGGATGCGGCTTCCCGTCCTCAGAACGTTGGTCGCGCCGATATTGCCCGAGCCGATGTCGCGGATGTCGCCCTTGCCCGCCCACCGCGTCAACAACAGGCCGAACGGGATCGACCCGAGCGCATAGCCGAGTGCCAAGGCAAGGAGCATCTCGCGGGTCATGCGGCGGTGGTAGCAAACCGGAAGCTCGGCGCAACTTGCAGCTATGCCCGGGCCACGCCACAGAGCAGCCGTGGACGCGAACGCACCCATCCTGTTCTTCGATTCCGGTGTCGGCGGGCTTTCCGTGCTCGGACCGACGCTGAAGCTTCTGCCCAACGCGCCCATCGTCTATGCCGCCGACAGCGCCGGGTTCCCTTACGGCAAGCGAAGCGAGGCGGAGATTGCCAGCCGCGTGCCCGCGCTCCTCGGCCGCCTGGTTGAGCGTTTCCACCCCAGGCTTGCAGTCATCGCCTGCAACACCGCATCGACGATCGCACTCGATCACGTCCGGTCGGCGCTCGACCTCCCGGTCGTCGGCACCGTGCCGGCTATCAAGCCGGCGGCGGAAATGTCGAAGACCCGCGTGATCGGCGTTCTCGGCACCGAGGCCACGGTCCGCCAGCCCTATGTCGACGACCTCGCGGCGAAATTCGCGGCAGACTGCACGATCGTCCGCCACGGCTCGCCGGAGCTGGTCGAGCTGGCCGAGGCCAAGCTTGCCGGCGAGGACATCGGCGTCGACGCCGTTCGCGCGGCGGCCAAGCCCATGTTCGATGCTCCGGACGGCGCGCGGATCGACACAATCGTTCTTGCCTGCACCCACTTCCCGCTGCTCGATCAGGAGCTGCGCGCCGCCTTCCCCTATGCCGCCTATGTCGACGGCGGACCGGGTATTGCGCGGCGGATTGCATACCTGACGGCCGAGCAGCCCTGGCCGGCCCAGCCGTCGGACGGCCTCATGCTGTTCACTGGGCCCACGCGGACGCCCTCGCTCGCCGCGCTCGCCCGGTTCGGGATTGGCGAGATCAAGACCCTGTAGCGCGACTTTTTGCGAGTCGTTCGCAATGGAATTGCCCAGAGGCCCGAGCTAGAGGGCGCAAGAGAGCGAGCCTTGGACTACGACAGCATCTTCAAATCCGCGATCGACCGCCTTCACGACGAGGGCCGCTATCGCGTATTCATCGACATCCTGCGGACCAAGGGCAGCTACCCCAACGCCCGCTGCTTTGGCGGCAATGGGCCCAAGCCGATTACCGTCTGGTGCTCCAACGACTATCTGTGCATGGGCCAGCATCCCGACGTGGTCGAGGCGATGGAGAAGGCTCTCCACGAGGTCGGCGCCGGTTCGGGCGGCACCCGCAACATCAGCGGCAACACCCATTACCATACGGAGCTCGAAGCCGAGCTGGCGAGCCTTCACGGCAAGAGCGGCGCGTTGCTGTTCACCAGCGGATACGTGTCCAACGAGGCGGCGCTGTCGACGCTCGGCAAGCTGCTTCCTGGCTGCGTCATCTTCTCCGACGAGCTCAACCATGCATCGATGATTGCCGGCATCAAGAGCAGCGGGTGCGAAAAGCGTGTCTTCCGCCACAACGACCTCGAGCACCTGGAGGAGCTGCTTGCCGCGGAAGACAGCGAAACGCCCAAGCTGATCGCGTTCGAGAGCGTCTACTCGATGGACGGCGACATCGCCCCGATCGTGGATATCTGCGACCTCGCCGACAAATATAATGCGCTAACCTATCTCGACGAGGTGCATGCGGTGGGCATGTACGGCGACACGGGCGGCGGCATCTCGGAACGTGACGCGGTCGCTCACCGCCTGACGATCATCGAGGGCACGCTCGGCAAGGCATTCGGAGTAATGGGCGGCTATGTCGCGGCCGACCGGACGATCATCGACTGCATCCGAAGCTACGCCCCCGGCTTCATCTTCACGACTTCGCTGTCGCCGGTGCTGGTCGCCGGTGCCTTGGCGAGCGTCCGGCACCTCAAGACCTCGGTCGAAGAGCGCCGCGCGCAGCAGGAATCGGCAGCGATGCTGAAGGCGAAGTTCGCCGCCGCCGGGCTTCCGGCGATGCCGAGCAGCACCCACATCGTTCCGCTGCTCGTCGGCTGCCCGATCAAGGCGAAGAAGATCAGCGACATCCTGCTTGCCGAGTACGGGCTCTACGTTCAGCCGATCAATTTCCCGACGGTGCCGCGGGGGACCGAGCGGCTTCGGTTCACGCCCGGACCGCACCACAGCGCGGAAATGATGGACGAGCTGACCGCTGCCTTGGTCGAGATCTGGGGCCGCGACGAAATCCGCATGGCCGCTTAGGCTGGCGAATCCCACGCACCTGCCTTAGTCAGGCGATATGCGCATCGCCCTTGCCGCCGACCATGCCGGTTACCTGCTAAAGGACGAGCTGGCCGCATGGCTTCGCGATCAGGGCCACGAAGTGAGTGACCTCGGAACCAATGGCCCGGAGAGCGTCGATTATCCCGAATATGGCGCCCGCCTGGCTCGCGCGATCGCCGGCGGCGAGGCCGAGCGCGGCGTCGCGGTCTGCGGCTCGGGCATCGGCATCTCGATAGCGATCAATCGCGACGCCAGGTGCCGCTGCGCGCGGGTCGACGACCCGCTCTCGGCCGAGCTCGCCAGACAGCATAACGATGCGAACGTCATCGCCTTCGGCGCACGCCTCATCGGCAGCGACATGGCCAAGGCCTGCGTCGCAGCCTTCCTCGACACGAATTTCGCCGGCGGGCGCCACCAGCGCCGCGTCGACCAACTTTCCAAACTCCTACAGGACAGCGACTAATGGCCACCGCGGCAGACATCGAGCATGAGCATGACTATCGCGTTCCCCGCGGCTTCTTCACGAGCCAACTCGCCGACACCGACCCCGCCGTCGAGGACGCGATCCGCGACGAGCTCAACCGCGAGCAGACGCAGATCGAGCTGATCGCGTCGGAGAATATCGTCAGCCGCGCAGTGCTCGAGGCGCAGGGATCGGTCCTCACCAACAAATATGCCGAAGGCTATCCAGGCCGCCGCTACTACCAGGGCTGCGCCCCGTCGGACGCGGTCGAGACGCTGGCGATCGAGCGGGCGAAGAAGCTATTCGGCTGCCAGTTCGCCAACGTCCAGCCGCACTCCGGCGCACAGGCGAACGGCGCGGTGATGATGGCCCTGCTGAAGCCCGGCGACACGATCATGGGGCTGAGCCTCGCCGCCGGCGGCCACCTCACCCACGGCGCGCCGCCCGCCCAGTCGGGCAAGTGGTTCAACGCCGTCCAGTACGGCGTCCGACCTGAAGACCATTTGGTCGATTTCGATGAGGTCGAGCGACTGGCGAAGGAACATCGGCCGAAGCTGATCATCGCCGGGGGGTCGGCCTATCCGCGCCATTTCGACTTTCCCCGCTTCCGGTCGATCTGCGACGAGGTCGGCGCCCTGTTCCTGGTCGACATGGCGCATTTCGCCGGGCTGGTTGCGGCCGGCGAGCACCCCTCGCCCTTCGGTCATGCGCATGTCGTGACGACGACCACCCACAAGACGCTGCGCGGACCGCGCGGAGGCATGGTGCTCACCGATGACGAAGCCATTGCCAAGAAGATCAACTCGGCGGTCTTCCCCGGCCTTCAGGGCGGGCCGCTAATGCACGTCATCGCGGCCAAGGCGGTCGCTTTCGGCGAAGCGCTCCAGCCCGAGTTCAAGGACTATGCGAAGGCGGTGATCGCCAATGCGCAGATGCTCGCCAACCGGCTCAAGGAACGCGGCGCCGATCTCGTCGCCGGCGGGACCGACACGCATCTGGCGCTGGTTGACCTGCGCCCACTGGGCCTGACCGGCAAGGACGCCGACGAAAGCCTCGAGCATGCGGGCATCACCTGCAACAAGAACGGCGTTCCGTTCGATCCGCTGCCGCCGGTGCAGACCAGCGGCATCCGGGTCGGCTCGCCCGCCGGGACCACCCGCGGCTTCGGCAAGGCCGAGTTTCGCGACATTGCCGACATGGTTGCCGACGTGCTCGACGGGTTGGCCAAAAACGGCGCCGGCAACAACGGCTCGGTCGAGCGCGAGGTCAACCAGCGCGTGCGGGAGCTTTGCGCCCGCTACCCGATCTACCAGGGCTAGGCAGGGTCGAGGATGCGCTGCCCGTTCTGCGCGCACGAAGACAGCCAGGTTAAGGACAGCCGGCCCAGCGAGGACGGCGCCGCGATCCGCCGCCGCCGTCAATGCGAGGCATGCGGAGCGCGCTTCACCACCTTCGAGCGCGTCCAGTTGCGCGACCTCACGGTGATCAAGAAAGACGGCAAGCGCGAGCCCTTCGACCGCGACAAGCTCGCCCGCGCGATCGGCCACGCAACCCGCAAGCGCGAGATCGATTCCGCCCGCATCGACCGGCTGGTCAGCGGCATCCAGCGGCAGATGGAAACGCTTGGCGACGAGGTGTCGTCGGTGCGCATCGGCGAGGCGGTGATGGCCGGTCTTAGGGCGCTCGACCATGTGGCCTACATCCGGTTCGCCAGCATCTACAAGGACTTCAGCGACCCGGGCGACTTCGCCGAGATTGCCGAGCGTGTGGAGAAGGAAGCGACGCCGCCGCCAGGCCACGACAAATTGCTGTGACGGCCAAGCCCGTCATCGTCCTCGTTCGTCCCCAGCTCGGCCAGAATATCGGCAAGGCGGCACGGGCGATGCTCAACTTCGGCCTGACCGAGCTCAGGCTGGTCGCGCCACGCGACGGATGGCCCAACCCGGAGGCTGGGCCGGCCGCAAGCGGCGCGGACGCGGTCCTAGAGCAGGCCCGGGTGTTCGACAGCGCCGAGGAAGCGATCGCCGACTGCAGCCTCGTCTTCGCGTCGACCGTCCGCCGCCGCGACCTGGTCATGCCAGTGGTCGGCCCCGAGGAGATGGCCGACCGGATCGCCGGATCGCCCGAGCGAAGCGCGATCCTTTTTGGACCCGAGCGCTCGGGGCTCGAGACCGAGGAAGTCGCCCTTGCCCATGCAATCGCCACCGTGCCGATCAATCCGGAATTCGGCTCGCTGAACCTCGCCCAGGCGGTGATCCTGCTGGCCTACGAATGGTCAAGGCGCGCCAGCCTGTCCCAGCCAACGGTCAAGGAGGGTGAGCCACCGGCACCTCACGGCGAGCTCGAAGGACTGATCGGGCAGTTGAACCGGGAGCTCGAGGCCAAGGGCTATTTTCATCCGCCTTCGCGTACCCAGGCGACCAAGAACACGTTGCGAACCATCTTCACCAAGACCGGCTGGTCGTCACGCGAGGTTAAGGCGGTTCGGGGCATTGTCCGGGCGTTGGTCAATCCGGCTCGAAAGAGGGATTGACGCGGCGACCGGGCTTTCCCAAGAAGCCGGGCCATCTTCCCAAAAAGGAAACGATTTCATGACGATGTTGCTTGCTGCGCTGCTTGTTGCGTCCAATCCCGCTGTCGCTGCCCAGCAGGTTCAGATTCAGCCCGCGGCCCCGGTTGCCGCGGCCGCCGAAAAGCCAAAGAAGAAGGAGAGGATGGTCTGCCGCGATGACCCTGAGTTCACGGGGACGCGCGTCGTCAAGCAGATCTGCCTGCCCAAGTCGGAATGGGACCGCAGGGCCGCCGGGCAGGCTACCGAGGGCGGGAGCAACTAGGCCTCCGCCACGTCCCGGGCCCTTACGAATTGCGCTGGCATTGTGGTGCCGTTAGGACCATTGTCGCCAACCAAGAACCGGAGGGTGGAATGGTTGTAGGACGTGTACTCGCGGGACTGTCTTTGGTCTCCCTGGCTGCTCCGCTTCTTGCGCAGCAGACCAACGGCAGCAACGGCAGCATCGTCGTCGAGGGACAAAAGCCCGAGAAGAAGGTCTGCAAGGACATCGACGCTCCGACCGGTAGCCGCGTGGGTTCCGACCGGATCTGCCTCACCGAAGCCGAATGGCGGCGGGGCGAGGAACAGGCCCAGCGCGCGATGGATCACGAGAACATGCGCTTCAATGCCAATCGGGCCGCGATCGAGAATGAGAAGAACAGGCTCAATTCGGGCGCTCCGCGCTAGAGTCGATCTCGCACGTTAAACCACTGAAATTTAAGCTTGCCGTGAACGCGGGATTGACGCCTCAGAGGCGCTATTCCAAAAGGTCGCCGCCGAAGTTCAACCGGGGGTAATCATGTCGATCATTGTTGCGTTTTTGCTTGCGTCAGTTGCAGCTGGCCAGGAACAGCCGGTTGCGGCGGCTCCGGCCGAGGCTTCCGCGCCCGCGAAGCCGGTCAAGGAAAAGAAGATCTGCAAGGCGGATCCGGAGGCGGATTCCGGCTCGCACATGGTTCGGCGGATCTGTCATACCCAGTCTGAGTGGGACAATCAGCGCGGCATGTCCGAATCAAGCCGGTCGGGCGTCAGCATGTCCGGCGAGGCAATGCAGCAGGGGCATTAAGCCCTTCGATCGCGTCCAAAAACTTGACCTCGCGGCCGCGCACCCCTAGGTGCGCCGCTCGCAATTGATCCCGCACGTCCGGTGAAGCGGCGATCGCACGGAGCGCAACGGCTCCGTGGTGCGGTTCCGGGCATTTAGCGAAACGCGAATTGGAGAAGTGACGTGACGAAGCGTACCAGCGCCAAATACAAGCTCGACCGCCGCATGGGCGAGAACGTCTTCGGACGGCCCAAGAGCCCGGTGAACCGCCGCGAATATGGTCCCGGCCAGCACGGCCAGCGCCGCAAGAGCAAGATCAGCGATTTCGGCATTCAGCTCCGCGCAAAGCAGAAGCTCAAGGGCTATTACGGCGACATCACCGAAAAGCAGTTCAAGAAGAATTACACGGACGCGAGCCGAATGAAGGGCGACGCCTCGCAGAACCTCATTGGTCTGCTCGAGCGTCGGCTGGACATGGTCGTCTATCGCGCCAAGTTCGCCCCGACGATCTGGGCTGCGCGGCAGCTGGTCAGCCACGGCCACGTCCGGGTCAACGGCGTCAAGTGCAACATCGCGTCGCGCCGGGTCGACGTCGGCGACGTGGTCGAGCTCGGCCCCAAGGCCCAGGAGATGGCGCTGGTGATCGAGGCGCAGAGCCTCGCCGAGCGCGACATCCCCGATTACGTCGTCCCGGACGGCACCGCCAAGATCACCTTCACCCGCGTGCCGAAGCTCGACGAAGTCCCCTATCCGGTCCGGATGGAGCCGAACCTCGTGATCGAGTTCTACTCACGCTGATCGCGCGATCGGTGCGGAACAACGAGGGCGGCCTTCGCGGTCGCCCTTTTTGTTGATAGGCGCGCGGCCATGACCTTCCCTCCCCTCCCCGAATGGGCGCCGCACGAAGCGGTGTGGATAGGCTTTCCGAGCGATCCCGAGCTGTGGCTTGGCGATCTGAAGCCGGCCGAGGAGGAAGTCGCTGCCTTCGCCCAGGCGGTCCACGCCGGCGGCAAGGGTGAAAAGGTCCGGCTGGTCGCGGCACATGACGGGGCCGCCGAGAGCGCGCGCAGGCTCGCGCCCTTTGCCGAAGTCACCGTCGAGCCGTTCGGCGACATCTGGCTGCGCGACACCGGCCCGATCGTCCTCGGTGGCGGGAAGAACCGGCGCGCGCAGGGCTTCGGCTTCAACGGCTGGGGCGGCAAATATGAGCTCGAAGGCGACGGCGACATCGGCGAACGGCTTGCCGCCCGCGCAGGCCTACCCTTCGCCAAGGCCGACTGGGTGCTGGAAGGCGGCGCCATCGACGGCGACGGCTCCGGCACCGTGCTGACGACCGAGCAATGCCTCCTCAACCCCAATCGAAACAGCTTGACGCGCGAGGAGGTCGAGCAGCGGCTGCTCGACGATCTCGGGTTCGAACGTGTCGTTTGGTTCGGCTCGGGCCTGATGAACGATCACACCGACGGGCATGTCGACAATCTCGCGCGCTTCGTCGCGCCGGGCCGCGTCGCCATCCCGACAGCCGCGAAGGACGATCCCAACGAAGCGGTGTACAAGGCCGCGGCGCGGCGGCTCGGGGAGGCTCACCTCGACCTCGTCACTTTGCCCTCGCCCGGCCGGATCACGAGCGGCGACGGCGATATCATCCCGGCGAGCTACATGAACTTCTACATCGGCAACGCAGTGGTCGTCGTGCCGCAATATGGCGCCGCCAATGATCGCGCCGCGGTCGATGTCGTCCAGGCCCTGTTCCCCGACCGCGTTGCAATCGGACTTCGCGCCGACCACATCCTGACCGGCGGCGGGAGCTTCCACTGCATCTCGCAGCAGATCCCGGCCTAGCCGGCAGCGGCTTCCCTGCGGGCTCGGAAAGCAGTGTAGGATTTCGGGATTCCGGCAACCCGCTCCGTGATCAGTTTCGCGTCAGGGAAATAGTCCCTGAGCTTCCTCCGCGTGATGACGGTCGTGCCCTCGACCATCTCGCTCCATTCGGGAAGCTTCGTCCGCCATCCGGCGATGATCCGCTTCCGGATGCCGCGCGGCAAGGCCCACCAGAATGGGACGCCGGTGTGCGGCTCCAGCGGGAACCAGATTGACGGCGTCTGCACCTGGTAGGCTGGGGCGAGCCGGCGGACCTCGCGTGCGAAATCTCGCTCTTTCTGCTCGCCACCGACGTGCTCGATGACGCTATTGCTGAACACGACGTCGAAATGGTCGTCCGGATAATCGAGCGCCGTCGCGTCGCCGGTGACGAAATGGAAGCGATGATGGCTCTGGCCAGCTTCCCTGACGTCCACGCCAGGCAGGTTGACGATCGTGATGTCGAGCGGCGTTTCGACATATTCCCAAATGGCGCAGGTGCCGCCGAGATCGATCACCCGCTCACCGCCCTTGAGGTTCAATAACGAGAGCTGTCGCATCCGCCGGCGACGGACCCACGGCTGCACGATTTTCAGGACGCGATCGTAATACCAGCCGCTCAACTGTCTCAGCATGCAGCCTGATACCATGATCTCGCGGAGCCGAAACACGCCGCAAAGCGGCCGGTTCGCTTGAGTCCCGATGCAAGACATCTAAATGGCCGCCATGACCACCCTCATTGTCGCTGCGCTGCAGCTCGCCTTCACCGACGACACCGACGCGAACATCCGCGCCGTCAGCGAGCTCGTCCGCGAGGCCGCGGGCAAGGGCGCCGAGGTCGTGCTTCCGCCCGAATTGTTCGAAGGGCCCTATTTCTGCCGGGTCGAGGACGAGAGCCTCTTCGCGACCGCCAGGCCGACCGCCGAGCATCCGTCGGTGATCGCGATGCAGAAGCTGGCCGAGGAGCTCAAGATTTGGATCCCGACCAGCTTCTTCGAGCTCGAAGGCCCGCACCACTATAACTCGCTCGCCATGGTCGGCCCCGACGGGAAGGTCGCCGGAGTCTATCGCAAGAGCCATATCCCCGACGGCCCGGGCTACGAGGAGAAGTTCTACTTCCGGCCAGGCAACACCGGTTTCAAGGTGTGGAGCGGGCCGCACCGCTCGACGCTCGGCGTCGGGGTGTGCTGGGACCAATGGTACCCCGAAACCGCACGCGCGATGATGCTGATGGGGGCCGACATCCTCTTCTATCCGACCGCGATCGGCACCGAGCCGCACGACCCCGACCTGGACACGTCGCGGCTGTGGCGCCGGGCGATGATCGGCCATGCAGTGTCAAACGTCGTGCCCGTGGTAGCGGCCAATCGCATCGGGACCGAGCACGGCCAACGCTTCTACGGCCACAGCTTCATCTGCGATGAGCGGGGCGACATCCAGGCGGAGTTCGGCGCCGAGGAGACCGGCGTGCTGGTCGCGACGCTCGACCTGGCCGCCGCGAAGAAGCACCGCGCGGCGTTCGGCTTCTTCCGCGACCGCCGGCCGGAGCTTTACGGGCGGCTCGTGGAGGACCGCTGAAGCGCAACCGCCCGCTCGAACACGCTTTCGAACATCGCCGCATTCAAGCGGCCAGTATTCTGGTTGTAGCGCGAGCAATGGTAGCTCGACAGCAGGATGCGCCCGTCGGGGGCGGCATTCTCGACGCCATGGCCGAACTTCGTGGAAGCAGGCGGTAGACCAATCGCGCGTGCTGCCGCGACGTGCGCGATCTGACCAAGCGCCAGCAGCACGCGCACCTTCGGCAGCGTTGCCAGCGCCGCCTCGAAATAATTGCGGCAGGTCGCGATCTCGCGCGGCTCGGGCTTGTTCGCCGGCGGCAGGCATTTGACGGCGTTGAGGATCACCGCGCCCTTCAGCTGCAGGCCGTCGCCTGGATCCGCGCGATATTCCCCCTTCGCCAGCCCGACCTTCATCAGGGTGGCGTACAGCAGCTCGCCGGCATAGTCCCCGGTGAAGGGCCGGCCGGTACGGTTGGCCCCATGCTTGCCCGGGGCCAGGCCGACGATCGCCAGCCAGGCGTCGCGGTCGCCGAACGCGGGAACGGGCGCGTTCCACCAACCGGGATGCTCGTCGCGGCATTCCTCCCGGAACACGACCAGCCGCGGGCACAACGGGCAGTTGCGCGGCGCCTCGGCCTCGGGGATCGGTGAAATGTCGGCGGGCTGAATCACGCCCCTCACCTATCGCCATTCCCGCGGACTGGGTAACGCAATCACGTGTCACACCTCTACGCGATCGCGATCGGCTCCAATCGCCCCCACGGTCGCTTTGGCCGACCCGCCGGCGTGGTCGAAGCCGCCATCGCGCGCCTTGATGAGGAGTTCGGCCTGTTCGATGCCTCGCCGATTGTCCTCAACGCGGCCCACGGCGGCGCCGGCCGCGACTTCGCCAATGCGGTCGCGCTGGTCGAGAGCCCGCTCGACCCGCCGGCAGTCCTGTCCCGCCTCAAGTTGCTGGAGCACGAGTTCGGCCGGCGGCGCGGCCGCCGCTGGGGCCCTCGCGTGCTCGACCTCGACATCGTCCTGTGGAGTGGCGGCGATTTCCGGGCCCAGGGACTAACCATTCCCCACGCTCATCTTGCCGACCGCAGCTTCGTCCTCCAGCCCCTCG
>Ga0070666_10001220_pt1 | contig 15521 bp, 8 predicted proteins | sample KBSS23metaG_FD_64677 | JGI IMG/M metagenome (GOLD analysis project Ga0070666, IMG submission 64677) | Switchgrass rhizosphere microbial communities from Kellogg Biological Station, Michigan, USA - KBS S2-3 metaG | ecosystem: Host-associated > Plants > Roots > Rhizosphere > Soil ... | reverse complement strand
ACGAGCGTGTCCGAGACGAGCAGGACGGGAGGCGTGTCCACGACGACGTGGTCGAAGTTCGTCCCCGCGAGCTCCAGAAACTTCCGCATCGCGTCGGACGACAGCAGCGCCGAAGGGTTCGGCGTCTCCGGTCCGGCGGGGACGACGAAGACTCCGGGGAACGCGGTCTTGACGATCGCGCGCGAGGGCTCCATGTTCTCCGCGAGGATCGAGACGAGCCCGACGCGGTTGGGAATCTCGAAAACCTCGTGGAGGCGCGACTTGTGGAGGTCGGCGTCGACCAGGAGGACCCGCCGTCCGAGCTGGCCGAGCACGATCGCGAGGTTGACCGACGTCGCCGTCTTGCCTTCCTGCGGGAAGCTCGAGGTGACGACGACCGTGCGGACTCCGCCGGCGCGGGAGAGCAGGAGCGAGGTGCGGAAGGCGCGGTACGCCTCCGCGACGGGCGAGCGCGGCTCCTCGTGCGGAAGGAACTCGATCGGAGACGGGCGCTTCTGCCCTTCGGCGCGTCGACCCAGACGGAGACCGCGGCGGAACCCCGGCACGCCCGCGCCGTGCTCGACGGCGGGGATGACGCCGAGCGCCGGCAGCTGCAGGAGCTGCTCGACCTGCTCGGGCGTGCGCAGGCTGCGGTCGAGGTAGGACATGACGAACGCGAGGCCGACCCCGGCCACGACGCCGAGGAAGAGGAAGATGACGAGGTTCTTCTTGTAGGACGGCTTGAAAGGCGCGAACGGGGGCAGCGCGCGGTCGACCATCCGCGCCGTTGCGACCTGGTCGTCGCGCATCCGGGAGATGACCTCGGTCTCGCCCTGCTGCTTCAGGAGGTTGTCGAGCAGGGCGCGCTTGGTCTCGATCTCGACGCGGATGTTCTTGTACTCGACGGCTTCCCCGCCGTGCGCAAACGCGTCGTTGCGCTGGGACTTGACGATCCCCGTGAGGTTCTGTTCGCGCCGCAGGGCGGTCATGTACTCGGTCCGCGCCACCTCGATCGCCTTCTGGGAGGCGTCGCGCTTGGCGGCCTCGAGGCTCTGGCGCGTGTTCTCGATCTGCTGCTGCAACTGCTGCATGGCCGGCAGCTCGGGCTTGTAGATGTTCAGCTTGTCCGCGTACTCGCGCTCGAGCTTCTGCAGGTCGGCCCGGTACTGGAGGACGTTCGCGGCCGCGCTGCCGTCCGCGAGGGAATCGGACGGCATGTTGCGCACTTCCTGGAAGCGCGCCTCCTTGTTGATCCGATCCGTCGTGGCGTTGGCGAGGTCGCGGCTGGTGGCGTCGAGCCGCATCGCGGCGGGATTGACCGAGTTGTCCGACGAGGTGAGCATCTCGCGGTCGTGGCCGTAGTTGAGAAGCTCCTTCTCCTTCGCGTCCAGCTCCGCCTTCGCCTGGTCGATCTGCGCCGCGAGGAACTGGGCGGACTGGCCGATCACCTTGAAGCGCGACTCCCCGTTCCACTCCATGTACGCGTCGGCCACGGCGTTCGCCATCGCCGCCGCGAGCTTCGCCGTGGGCGCCGTGCACGAGATCTCGACGAGGCTCGTGCCGCGGACGATCGTCGCCTCGATGCGGCCCTGGACGTCGAGCGCCGCGTTGACCAGCGCCTCCTCGCTCGGGACCGGGACGCGGCCCTTCGCGTCGGGCCGGTACTTGCGATAACGCTTCGGATTGAAGTCGGGGTCCGCGAGAAGGTTGAGGCGACGCACCACGCGTTCGCCGATCTCGCGGCTCTGCATCAGCTGTGTCTGGCTCGGGAGAAACTCGGGGTCCCCGCCGCCGCCTCCTCCGGAGTTTCCGAAGTTGACCGGGGACTGCTGATGCTGGACGTCGACGACCGCGGTCGCGAGATATGCCGGCTTCGTCAGCATCGTGACGGCCACGCCCGCGGCCGCGGCGATCAGGAGGCATGCAAGGATCAGCCGGCGACGCCGGACGACGATTTCCCAGTACTGGGCGAGGTTGGCCTCGGTTCCCCCCCCGCCGGTCTCCGGCGCCGTCTCCTCGAAGGAGTCCAGGTGCTCGGCCATTAGAAGAACGACTGCTTGATCACGACGACGTCGTTGGGTTGGAGCACGGGATCCTCCACCTGACCGGACAGGATCTTGCCGAAGTCTACGACCTGCTCGAAGTCTTTGCCGTCCGGGCCGCGCCGCTTGATGCGAATCTTCTTGGAGGCACGGTCGCTCAAACCTCCGGCCTTCGAGATCAGGGACAGGAGCGTGACCCGGTCGGTCGACTCGAACTGGATCGCACCGGATCCCTTGACCTCGCCGATGCAGAAGATCGTGAACGACTGTTTCGGCGGGATGTTGATGACGTCGGCGGGGAGGATCGGGATGTTCCAGAGGTCGGTCGCGTTCTGGAAGAGGTCCTCGGTGTCGACCTCGAGGGTGTCCGACATGCCATTGTCGGCGCGGCGCAGCACGAGAATCTTGCGGCCCGCCTTGTCGTTCAACCCGCCCGCCGCGGTGATCGCCTGCATCAGCGTCCACTTTCCCGAGATCGACAGCGATCCGGGCTTGAGCACGGCCCCGAGGACGGACACCGGCTTGTTGTTGTACTCCTTGACCGAGAACAGCACATTGGGGTGGTTCACATACTTGGTCAGGGCGCTCGCGATCCGGTCGCGGACCTCCGGCGCCGTCGATCCGGCGACGTTGACCTGCCCGATCAGGGGAAGGTCGATCGAGCCCGAGTCTGAGACCCGGCGCTCGAGGTTCATCTCCGGGAGCTCGAGCACATGGATCTCGACGACGTCGCGGGGTCCGATCGTGTACTCGTTCGCGTTCGCGATCGGGTTCGGCGGCGTCTCCTGCGCGAAGACGGCCGCCGACGCTCCGATGGCGGCCGCGACCCAGAGAAACAAGGCGGCGCGGAGCCTCATCGAACGTACTCCCCGTTGAAGGTCAAGAACGCCGTAAACCGAGTGTAATTCCGATCTTGCGCGGCGATATTCGAGTTGTACACGGCACGAGTAACGGAGCCGGTGAAGATGACATTCCGGACGACGTGCATCGACAGCCCACCCCCGTAGATGTTCGCCTCGTCCCGGCGGAAGACCAACTCACCGTTGTCGCCCGGCTCCGGCCGCGGATAGTTGTTGGGTCCCACCTCGCCGAAGCCGCGCAGCAGGAACCGCGACATCACCTCGACGGCGATCCCTCCCCCGAGGCGGTTCTCGAAGAAATAGGGATTGCCGACCGACAGGCTGTTGACGATTCTCCGCCTGCCATAGCCCCGGATCTCGAGCCAGTACCGGGGGAAGTACGAGAGAAAGAGTCCGCCGACCCCGGTCGAGTAGGAGGGATAGATCGATTGATTGGCGACGCCCTCGCGCCACCCGCCCGTCAGGTTGATGAAGAGGCTCTGCCTCGAGAAGAGAATGCCGATGAGGGCGGCGCGACTGATGTTGTTGCGCGCGAGGCCCTGCGTGATGAAGTCGGAGTGCGTTTCGCTGTACGCGAACGAGGTGGTGAAGGTCTGGGAGCGCCGGTACCGGATTCCCGCCAGGAACTGGGATTCGTCCCGGTTGTTCCGCGTGACGTCCTGACTCGAGCCCGGCTCGACGTCCGGGGGCACGGTGCCCTGCTGCTCGTACCGGATCCGCGCGTAACTGCCTTCGCCCACCAGGTAGAAGGGCCCGGTGAGGTTGAGCTCGAACCGTCCGTTGCCGATCGAGTCCTTGTAGACGACGCGAGAATCGAACTCCGAGCTGTAGTTGCGGTACGTCTGGTTGTTGATCGCGCCGAGGGCGACGGTCAGGCGGTTGAAGAAGCCGAAGAGCTCACCGTTGTAGAAGCCGCCGAAGAACCGGCGGTCCTTGAGCTTGTCGTACCAGGTATAGGTCGGCAGCGCGTCGACGCGGGCGAACATCTTGGAGCCGAACGGCACGATGAAACGGAATCCCGCGGTGACCGTCGCGGTCCAGTCGGAGACCGGGTTCTCCGACGAAGCGAAGACGTTGTTGTCGTAGCCCGCGTTCGTGATGAGCAGGCTCGGGATCAGGCGGATGGGTCCGAGGCGGAGGCGGGCGCGCGACAGGTCGTCGCGCATCTCCTCCTGCTCCGGGACGATGCGACCCTGCGGGACGTCCTCCTGGGCGAGCCCCGCGGCCGCGAGCAGCCAGGCCGTGGAGGCCGCCGCCGCCAACACCCGCAGCCTTCGCGGCGCCGCCGCGCCAATCCGCCGGATCGTCATGCCTCAGGGCCGCCCGAGAATCTTGCGCGAATACTCGTCCACGAGCGGGCCCGACACCCTCGGCACGGCTCTCTCGAGATAGCTCTTCGCCTCGTTGTCGCGCCCGGTTTCGTAGAGGACGACCGCCGCGTAGAACATCGGGGCGGCCTCCTGATCGGAGAACGGGGTCACGAGCGGGAGCTGCGCCGCGGCGACGCTGTACGACCGCGAGAGGCAGCCCGCCTCGAGAAGCGCCAGGCGCAGCTCCCGGTTGGCGGGATCGGCGCGCAAGGCGTCGTTCAGGAGGCGTACCGCTTCCGCGGATTTCCCGGTGGCGATCAATCGTCGGCTCTCCGCGAGCGCATCTCGACTCCGGGCGGCGCTCGTCTCCGCCGGGGATGCAACGGGCTTGCCCGGAACGGGAGCCGGCCCGGCCGAGGTCGGGGCCGAGGAGGCCGCGGGGGACGCCGGGGACGCCGGAGCCGCGGACGGTGAGCCATCCGCCGGACGGGGACGGCCTGCCGGCGGGGCCGGAGCCGAAGCCGCGGCGGTCGCGGAGGCCGCGCTGCGCCGCTGCTTCTCGGCGGCGAGCTTCTGCTGGGCGCGCGCCACGTCCGGACGCGAGCCGGAGTTGACGGTCAACGAGGTCAGGGCCTGCTCGGCACCCGGCCAGTCACCGGTCTCCACCAGGGCCACGAACCGGTCGGCCGAGAGATCGGGCTGTTTGGCGAAGACCCCCGGCGGCAGCGCCGCAAAGTCCTTCGCGGCGGCCGGATACTCCGCGCGCAGGACGTGCGCCCGGCCCCGGACGGCGAGCGCATCCGCGTCGCCGGGCTGCAGCTCGAGGGCGCGGTCCGCCCAGCGAATCGCCTCCTTCGTGTCGCCCCGGTCGAGCGCGTCGTGGGCCAGCGCCTCAGGCCACTTCACCTGGGTCGGCTCGCGCTTGGCGGCGGCCTCCAGCGTGCGACGGCGGTCGGCGGGAGCCATCTTGGCGTTTCTCTGCTGATCCGTCTCGACCAGGCCCGCCAGGGACGGGATCGCGAGGATCGTCTCCTGGGGAACCCGCTTCAGCAGCACGGCCTGAAAGGCGGCGCGGGTGTCGGGCTCGAGCCGTGCCTTCGGGTACGCCCCGAAGCGCCGCTCGACCTCGAGGAACCGGTCGACCGTCGCCTGCAGGTCCGCCGCCCGGCCCGCCCCGTTCTGCGCGAGCGCGAGCCAGACGAGCGCCTCCGACAAGGCCGGGGGCCGATCGAGGGACCCGAAGGCGGCAATCTTCAGCTCGGCGATCGCGTCCAGGTAGCGCTTGGCGACGTAGGCGTCCTCGCCGGAGCGGAGGCGCGCATCGGAGAATTCGTCCGCCCTGGCCGGGGCGTTCGATGTCATGATGGCGACCGCAGCGCTCAGGACCGCGAGGATTCCGCTCTGATGACGTTTCTTCATCGATTCCACAGGCTCGTCTCGGATGCCGTTGCGCCGACCCCGTCAGACCTTCCGGACCGGATTGCCTTCGTCCTGGTCATGCTGGTCGTGCTGGCCGCGGCCGTCCTCGGACCGAACTCCGTCACCCTTCCGGCCGCCGGGGGCATTTTCCCCGCCTCCGAGGGCCTCGTGTTCAACCTACTGGCCTTCCTGACGGCTTGCGCCGCCTTCTTGTCCCGTACGTCTTCCCGTTCGTTCCATTACCTGATCGTTCCCCTGCTCGCCGCGATCGGAATGGCGCTGCTAGGGGTCGTTCAGCTCCTCCCGTTTCCGGAGGGAGTCCTGCAGCAAATTGCCTCCGTGAATCTTCAAATTTACCACGAAACCGCTGAAATTCTGACGCTTTTCGGCCGGACGCCCGGCCCGGCGCCCCGCATTTCCATCGCCCCGCGGCAGACCGCGGACGCCGTCGTCCAGATCCTCGGCTGCGTCGCCATCTTCCTCGCCGCCGCCGCCGTTTTGAGGACTCGCCGGCGGCGCCGCGCGGTGTTCTGGACGGCCGCCGCGGCCTGCTTTCTGCCCCTGGCCGGAACCGCCGTCCTGGCCGCGGCCCCCACCCCCGGGGTGGAGAACCCGACGCCCCTGGGAACGGTTTTCGGGCTCGGATTCTTCGCGGCCCTGGGCCTCTTCTGGGCGGAGGTGCTGACCAACTCGGACCGCGGCGCCGACAGCGTCGAGCCGGGGGAGAGGTTCGAGCGCCGGTTTCCCCCCATCGCGATCCGCCTCCTGCTCATGGGGGGTTGCGCCGCCGGAATCGCTTTCGCGCGCTCGTGGGTCGCCGCGGGCGCGGCGGCGGCGGGGACCGCGATCGTCCTCGCGATGGGCCTGGGCCGCCGGCGCCGGGACACGACGCGGAGGTTCGGCGTCGCCGCGGGCGCCGCAGCCGGGCTGGTCCTGGTCGCGACGGCCGTCCTGGCTCCCTCCGTCGAGGCGCAGTCCGCCTCTTCCGCTCCGCCGGCGGCCGACGTGCTGAGGACCGCGATCGCTGCCTGGCATCAATTTCCGATCCTCGGCGCGGGCCTCGGCGCGTTCGCCGACGCGTTTCGGCGGGTCCAGCCCGCGAGCCTCGTCGGCTACGTCGAGCAGGCTCGCTCGGGCCCGTTCCAGATCCTCGTGACCGGAGGCGCCGTCGGCCTCTTCTTCGCGGTCCTCCTCGTGGTCTCGCTGCTCATCCTGTTCGCGCGGGCGTGGCGGGCGCAGAAGCATCGCGAGGAGAGCGCATTGGCCCTGGCCGGCTTCGGCGCGCTCCTCTTCTGGGTCCTCGAGGGCCTCGCGGATTTCCACGCGTCTTCGGGCGCGGTCCCGATTCTCCTGTCGGTCCTGCTCGGTGCGGGTTGGGCGGCGGGCCGGGCCCGCGGCAGCCAGGCGGCGCTGTAGGGCTTTGATCCTTCTCGACGGCGCGGCGGTCGCGCAGCGGATTCGCGAGCGGGTGCGCGGAGAGGCGGCCGATCTCGCCCGGCGCGGCGTCACGCCCTTTCTCCGCGTGCTTCTGGTGGGAGAGAACCCGGCTTCGATGAGCTACGTGTCGTCCAAGACCCGATCCGCCGAGGAAGCGGGAATGGCGGCGGAGACCGTGCGGCTCCCGGCCGATGCGCCCCCGGAGGCGCTGCTCGCCGAGGTCTCGCGAGCGAACGCCGATCCCGCGGTCCACGGGATCCTCGTCCAGCTTCCGCTGCCGAAGAGTCACGACTCGGCCCGCGTCCTGGATGCCATAGACCCGAAGAAGGACGTCGACGGTTTTCACCCCGAGAACGTCGGGCGTCTCCAGCAGGGACGTCCCCGCTTCGTGCCGTGCACGCCGGCCGGAATCGTCGAGCTCATCGACGCCTACGAAGTCCCGCTCGCCGGCCGCCGGGCGGTCGTCCTCGGCCGGAGCGACATCGTCGGCAAGCCGATGGCGGCTCTCCTGCTCGCGCGGGACGCCACGGTCACCGTCTGTCACTCGAAGACGCGCGATCTCGCCGCCCTGTGCCGCGAAGCCGACCTGCTCGTCGCGGCGATCGGCCGGCCGGGGTTCGTGACCCGGGATTTCGTCCGGGAGGGGGCTGCCGTCGTGGACGTGGGCATCAACCGCCTGACGTCGCTCGAAGAGGCGCCGGACGGGCTTCGGCGATCGGAACGGCTTCAGCGGATCCTCGTCGAGAAGGGGCGAGCGCTCGTCGGGGACGTGGACTTCGACGACGTGGCGCCGGTGGCCGGGTACCTGACGCCGGTGCCGGGCGGCGTCGGACCTCTGACCGTGGCCGTGCTGCTTTCGAATACAATTAAAGCAGCTACGCTATTGGCCGATATAAATTAGGAGTACTCGTCTATTTTCCTTAACTTCTACTGCTAGAGGCCGGCGCTAGCGGGCCCAAGGCTCGGCAACCCCCTTATTCCTTTCGGAAATAGTCCGCAGTGACAATATTTTATTCGGGTATCGTCGGGCTCTCCGCGCGTCGCCTAAAATTTTATCCCGATAATCACTACAGTTGCCTAATCAAATTCGGTTTATGGCCTGAGATCTAGTTAATTTGTAAGCAATCACTCCCGGATTCATGAAGACTTACGGATAGAGCTCAAGCGCCCATCGCAACTTACGAAGAACCTCGTACTAACTTCCTCGTATCTGTCTGCGATGGCCTCAGAAGAACCCCCTCTCCCCACGGAAGCCGAGCTCGAGCTGCTCGGCGTGATGTGGCGCCTCGGGCCGAGCACGGTCCGGGAGATCCACACTGCCTTGCCGCCCGAGCGGGACGTCCGCTACACCACGGTCCTCAAGCTCCTCCAGATCATGGCCGAGAAGGGGCTCGTGCGCCGCGACGAGAGCCGGCGTGCCCACGTCTATGCACCGGCCGCGAACGCGTCGCGGACGCAGGGGCGCATCGTCGCGGACCTTCTCGAACGCGCGTTCGGCGGCTCCGCGTCGCGGCTGGTGCAGCAGGCGCTGTCCTCGCGCCCGGCGTCGGACGAAGAGATTCGCGAGATCCGCGCATTCCTGGACTCGCTCGAAGGAGGCCGATCATGACCGGATCCTGGATGGAGCCGGACGCGGAAATCCTCCTCCGCGCGGCGGGCGCACTGAGGCAGTTCCTGTGGCAGGGAGCCGCGATCGGAGCGCTCTTCGCGGTCGCCGACGCGCTCCTGGTCGAGGCTTCGCCCCGCGTCCGCTATGCCGCCGGGTGCGCGGCCCTCGCGCTGATGCTGGCCGCTCCGGCGGCGACCTTCGCCGGCATGCCGTCGCGGGTCCGCGACTCGCGGATCGCATCGCCGGCGGCGTCGACGTCCGCCGCCGCCTCGCCCGCGAGCGCTCCCGCTGCCGCTCCCGGCACGTCCCCGTCGCATCGCGGCGGCGCGCATCCGGATCCGCTCGCTCCGTGGATCGTCGGCGCCTGGCTCGCGGGAGTCACCGGTCTCTCGCTGCGGCTCGTCGCCGCGTGCCTCGCCGTCGATCGGCTGCGCCGGCGCCGGTCGCGGAGCGTCCCGCCGGCCCTCGAGGCGAGGCTCGCCGCGATCGCGTCCCGCATGGGCGTCACCCGAACGGTCCGCCTTCTCGAGTCCGCCTCGGTGCGCATTCCCGGCGTCGTCGGAGCGCTGCGTCCCGCGGTCCTCCTTCCCGTGGGAATCGCCAGCGGCCTGACGGCCGGACAGATGGATGCCCTGCTCGCCCACGAGCTCGCGCACGTGGCGCGCCGCGACTACCTCGTTCACCTGGTGCAGGCGTTCGCCGAGACGCTCCTCTTCTTCCACCCGGCGGTCTGGTGGGTCTCGCACCGGATCCGTGTCGAACGGGAGCTGGTGTGCGACGACCTCGCCGTCGCGGCGACGGGCGACGCGCTGCTCTACGCTCGCGCCCTGCTCGCCGTCGAGGAGAGGCGCCTGGCCCCGGCCGCCGCGCGACTCGCGATGGCGGCGGACGGAGGCGGCGGAGGCGGCGCCGGCCTGTCCGCGCGAATCCGGCGGCTCGCCGGCCGCGCGCCCGCGCGGGCCTCCGCGCCCGCTCCCTGGATCGCCGGCGTCCTCGCGCTCTCGAGCGCACTCGCGCTCGGGGCGGCCGCGCGCACTCGGGAGATCACCGCGATCCCCCGCCCCGCGACGTCCGCGGAGCCGTCCGCGGCGGGCGACGCCTCCGCCGCGGCGCCGGCGATCGCCCGACCCGCCGAGATCGCCCGGCCCTTTACGGCTCCCGAGCCCGCCGCCACGCCGGAGCCGCCGCGCCCGGCGGCGCATCCGCAGACAGCGCCGGCTCCCGCGAGAACCCCGGTCGCGACGCTCTCCCCCGACGACCTGATCGCCTTCCGGATCCACGGCGTCACGCCGGAGTTCGTCGAGTCGATCCGGGCCGAGGGTTACGACCATGCCGCGCCGGACGACCTCCTGGCGCTCCGCATTCACGGCGTCACGCCGGCGTACATCCGCGACATGACGAAGGTCCTCGGGCGCCAGCCGCTCGAGGAATACGTGGCGTTCCGCATTCACGGGCTGACGCCGGAGAGCGTGGGCGAGCTTCGCGCCTCCTTCGCACGGCTCTCCGCGGACGATGCCCTGGCGCTGCGGATCCACGGCGCGACGCCGGAATTCGTGCGCGAGATGCGGGGCGCCGGCTTCGCGAGTCTCTCCGCCGACGACGCGATCGCCTTCCGGATCCACGGTGTGACGCCCGAGTTCGTCGGCGAGATGCGCGCTCTCGGGTTTCACGACCTCTCTGCCGACGACGCGATCGCCTTCCGGATCCACGGTGTGACGCCCGAGTTCGTGCACGAGATGAAAGACCTCGGGCTTTCCGGCGCCGGCCTGAGCGCCGACGACGCGGTCGGCTTCCGCATCCACGGCGTGACCCCCGAGTTCGTTCGCGAGCTGCGCGGCCTCGGATACGCGGCGCTCTCGGCAGAAGACCTGACCGACTTTCGCATCCACGGGCTGACGCCGGAAGCGATCCGCAAGCTGAACGCGCGCGCCGGACGGCGGCTCTCGCCCGACGAACTGATCGAGCGCCGCATCCACGGCGACGACGAGGAGGACTTTCGATGATGACGCTCCGTCTCCCCCGCCCCGCGGCGATCGCCGCCGCCATCGTCCTCTGGGCCACGCTCGCTCCCTCTCCCGCTCCCGCGGTGCCCTCCTCCGGCGGCATCGCCGGGCGCTGGCTGATCGACTTCGACCACGACGGCTCCGTCCAGTTGACGCTGAAGCGCCGCGAGAACGGCCACGGCAGCTGGAACAGCTCCGACGACTACCGGCGCGGGGACTTCCAGGGCCTCACCGTGCCCGCCGGCGGCGCGGACGTGCCCGCGCGGTTCACCCTCTCGCGCGACGCGGGGACGCTCACGTTCGAGGGCATGCTCAACGACGCCGGCGGCTCCGGCCACTTCACGTTCGCTCCCAACCCGGAATACCTCGCCGCCCTGGGCAAGCTCGGATATCCCGCGCCGGACGAGGACGACGTTTTCTCCCTGGCCGTGCATGACGTCAGCCGGGAGTTCCTCCGCGAGCTGGAGAGCCTCGGCTATGCGCACGTCCCGCTCGACGACGCGGTGAGCATGCGGATCCACGGCGCGAATCCCGAGTTCATCCGCGCGCTCCAGTCGCTGGGGTACTCGCACGTCTCCACCGACGACCTCGTGTCCATGCGGATCCACGGTGCGACCCCCGACTTCGTCCGGCAGCTGAAGGCCCTCGGCTACGAAGGCGTCTCCGCGGACGACCTCGTCTCGATGCGAATCCACGGAGTCAGCCCCGAGTTCATCCGCGAGATGAAGGCGCTCGGCTACGACCACCTGGCCGTGGACGACCTGGTCTCCATGCGGATCCACGGGGTGACGCCCGAGTTCGTCCAGGAGATGCGCTCGCTCGGGTACACCGACCTGTCGGGCGACGACCTGGTCTCCATGAAGATCCACGGCGTGACTCCCGAGTTCGCCCGCGGCCTCCGGGAGATCGGGTACCGCGACGTGACGGCGGACGACCTCGTCTCGATGCGCATCCACGGCGTATCGCTCGACTATGCCCGCCGGGTGAAGTCGAAGCACCGCGACGCCACGCCCGACGACGTGGTGTCGATGCGGATCCACGGCGCCGACTGAGCCCGCAACCTTCCTCCGGGCGACCCGCCCCGAAGCGCGGTTAAGTCCAGGAGGTCGTGCGGGATCCACGCCGGAGGGCCGTTCCGGGCGGCGAACGCCGAAAGTCCGGATTGCGATAACGCGAATTTTTCGCCCTCCCGGCCCTTTATCCCTCTTGAACGCGGTACATTTCTCGGCTCACGAGCCAATGACGGGACACGGGGGGCTGACTTCGCCTCCGCGAAGGGTGCCATGACCAGGCGATCCATCTTTTCCGCAATTCGAGCCGCGGCTGCATTTATCGCCCTCGCGGGGGCGGCTGCGGCGGCCGAGGCGGCGAACCCGCCGCAGGGCTTCCAGGAGACGGTCGTCTTCACCGGCCTGTCGAACCCGACGCAGGTCCGCTTCCTGCCCGACGGCCGCGTGCTCGTGGCCGAGAAGAGCGGCCTCATCAAGATGTTCGCGAGCCTCACCGCCACGACTCCCACGATCGTCGCCGACCTGCGCACGAACGTTCACAACTTCTGGGATCGCGGCCTGCTCGGGCTCGCCGTCGATCCCGACTTCGCGAACAACGGCTACATCTACGTCAGCTACGCCTACGACGCGGCGATCGGCGGAACGGCGCCTCGCTGGGGCACGCCGGGCACCTCGTCCGACGGCTGCCCGACGCCGCCGGGGGCGACGACCGACGGCTGCGTCGTCAGCAACCGCGTGTCGCGGTTCTCGATATCGGGGGGCGTCGCGGGACCCGAGCAGGTGCTGCTCGAGGACTGGTGCCAGCAGTTCCCGAGCCACTCGGCCGGGACCCTGGCGTTCGGCGCCGACGGCAAGCTGTACGCGACGGGCGGCGAGGGCGCGAGCTTCAACTTCGTCGACTACGGGCAGACGGGCGGCAGCTCGGGCACCCCGCCGCCGATTCCGAAGAATCCGTGCGGGGATCCGCCGGCCGGAGTCGGTGGCAACGAGACTCCGCCCTCGGCGGAAGGCGGCGCGCTGCGCAGCCAGAGCCTGCGCCGGCCCCCGGGCGAGCCGGTCCTGCTCTCGGGCACGCTGCTGCGGCTGGATCCGGCCACGGGCTTCGCTCCCCCGGACAACCCGCTCATCGGCAGCTCGGACGCGAACGCCCAGCGCATCGTCGGCTTCGGCCTTCGCAATCCCTTCCGCTTCACGATCAAGCCCGGCACGAACCAGGTCTACATCGGCGACGTCGGCTGGAACACGTGGGAGGAGATCAACAGCGTTCCCAACCCGCTCGACCCGAGCGTGCGCAACTTCGGCTGGCCGTGCTACGAGGGCACCGCCCCGCATTCGGGATACCAGGCGGCGAACCTCGCGCTCTGCACCTCGTTGTATACGGCCGGGACGGCGACTCCCCCGCTCTACACCTACAACCACCAGGCCTCGGTCGTCGCGGGCGACGGCTGCTCCGTCGGCAGCTCGTCGGTGGGCGGCATGGCCTTTTACAACGGCGGCGACTACCCATCCAGCTACCAGAACGCGCTCTTCTTCTCCGACTACTCGCGCAAGTGCATCTGGGTGATGTTCCCCGACGCCGACGGCAACCCCGATCCCAACAACCGGATGGCGTGGAAGTCCGGAGCCGCGGGCCCCGTCGACGTCCAGGTTGGACCGAACGGCGACATCTTCTACGTCGACTTCGACGGCGGCACCGTGCGCCGGTATACCTACCTCGGTCCGACGGCGCTCGCCACGGCCAGCCCGGACTCGGGCTCGCCGCCCCTCACGGTCCAGTTCGATGGAACCGGGTCTCAGCCCGGCCAGCCCGGCGACACGATCACCTTCGCCTGGGACCTGGACGGCGACGGACAGTTCAACGACTCCACCGACCCGGCGCCCCAGTTCGTCTACTCGAACAAGGGAAGCTACTCGGCGCGTCTCAAGGTCACGGACAACCACGGGATCTCCACGCTCAGCGACCCGCTCGTCATCAACGTGGACACCCGAGCGCCCACCGCGTTCATCGCGACGCCCGACTCGTCCCTGACGTGGCGGGTCGGCGACACGATCTCCTTCGCGGGCGGCGCGACCGACCCGCAGCAGGGCAACCTTCCGCCGTCGGCGCTGGCGTGGACCGTCCTGATCCACCACTGCCCGTCGAACTGCCACACGCACGTCTACCAGACGTTCCAGGGAGTCGCGGGCGGATCCTTCCCGGCGCCCGACCACGAGTACCCGTCGTACCTGGAGATCCAGCTCACGGCGACGGATGCCTCGGGCCTGCAGTCCACGGCGAACGTGAATCTCGACCCGCAGACGGTCCCGCTGACGTTCCAGACCTCGCCGTCGGGGCTGCAGCTCACCGTCGGCCCCACGACGGCCACGACGCCCTTCACGGATACCGTGATCATCGGTTCGGCGAATTCGGTCACGGCGCCGTCGCCTCAGGGCACCTTTGCGTTCTCCTCGTGGTCGGACGGGGGCGACCAGACGCACAACCTGAACGCTCCGGCCACGCCGGCGACGTACACGGCGACGTACCTCTCGAGCTCGAACCTTCCTCCGCCCTGGACGGACACGGACGTCGGCAACGTGGTGCTGACCGGCAGCTCGACCTACGTCACCGGGACCTACACCGACCGCGGAGCGGGCGCCGACATCGCCGGGGCGGCGGACGCGTTCCACTACATCGATCAGCCGATCTCCAGCGATACGGCGATGATCCTGAAGGTGACGTCCATTCCCTACACGAACGCGTGGGCGAAGGCGGGGATCATGATCCGCGAGAGCCTCGCCCCGAACGCCGTCAACGCGTTCATCGCCCTCACCCCCGGCCACGGTCTGACATTCCAGAGGCGCAAGACGCCCGGCGGGACGACCACCACGACCGCGGGAGCGGCGGTGGTCGCTCCCTACTGGCTGAAGCTCGAGCGCACCGGGAACACGTTCACCGCCTCGGCCTCGCCGAACGGCACGACCTGGACGGTCGTCGGTACGGACACGATCACGATGGCGAGCAACGCCCTCGTCGGCATCGCCGTCACGAGCCACACCACCACCCAGCGCTGCGCGGCCACGTTCACCAACGTCTCGGTGACGACCGGACCGGCGAACTCTCCTCCGTCCGTGTCGATCACCTCGCCCTCGGAAGGCGCCACGTTCACGGCGCCCGCGACCGTCACGATCAACGCGAGCGCGCTCGACACCGACGGCTCCATCGCGCTGGTCGAGTTCTACGAGGGCGGCTTCTTCCTCGGATCGGACACGACCGCGCCCTTCAGCTTCACCTGGACGAACGCGCCCGCCGGCAACTACGCGCTGACGGCGCGCGCGACCGACAACCTCGGTGCGGTGACGACGTCCGCTCCGGTCAACATCACGATCCAGCCGGGAGCGAACTCGCCGCCGACGGTTTCGATCACCGCCCCGGCGGACGGAGCCACCTTCACCGCGCCGGCGAGCGTCACGATCAACGCCGATGCCGCCGACGGCGACGGCAGCGTGACCAAGGTCGACTTCTACAACGGAGCGACGCTGCTCGGCACCGACACGACCAGCCCCTACAGCTTCTCCTGGACCAGCGTCCCGGCCGGCTCCTACACGCTGACGGCGAAGGCGACCGACAACTTCGGGGCCACGACGACGTCGGCGGGCGTCGGGATCACGGTGAACCCGGCGGGGAATACGCCTCCGATCGTGTCCCTCACGGCGCCGGCCGACGGGGCCACCTACACGGCGCCGGCGTCGGTCGTGCTGAATGCGTCGGCCTCCGACCCGGGAGGCTCCGTGGCGAAGGTCGAGTTCCTCGCGGACGGGACCGTCATCTCGACGGACCTCACGAGCCCCTACTCGTTCACCTGGACGAACGTC
>Ga0070666_10001219_pt1 | contig 15539 bp, 16 predicted proteins | sample KBSS23metaG_FD_64677 | JGI IMG/M metagenome (GOLD analysis project Ga0070666, IMG submission 64677) | Switchgrass rhizosphere microbial communities from Kellogg Biological Station, Michigan, USA - KBS S2-3 metaG | ecosystem: Host-associated > Plants > Roots > Rhizosphere > Soil ... | reverse complement strand
GGCCCTGCAGCTCGCGATCTATCTCGGCTACCGGAAGAAGCGTTACGCCGGAGGAATCGTCGCCGGGCTTCTCTTCATCTTCCCCGGCTTCGTCACGCTCACGGCGCTCGCATGGATCTATCTTCGCTACGGGGCGACCCGGGAAGTGCTGGGAGTGCTGTGGGGATTTCGTCCCGTCGGGCTCGCGCTGCTCGTCGCGGCGCTCGTGCGAATCGGCCGCGCCGCGTTGAAAGGCCTCTTTCCGGCGGGACTCGCGGCGGCGGGGTTCGCGGCCTTCTTCTTCGGGCACGTTCCCTTCGTTCTGGTCCTCGTCGGGTGCGGCGCGATCGACGCGATCTCGAGGCGGCTCGGGAGGGGACACGCCGCTTCGATGATCGGGTTCCTTCCCCTGGCACCGGCGCTCGCCGGAACGGCGGGGCCGCGAATTCTCGAGATCTCGGCTTTCTTCCTGAAGGTCGGCCTCTTTTCGTTCGGCGGCGCCTACGCGGTGCTGCCTCTCCTTCGCGAAGGCGCGGTCACCGCCCATCACTGGCTCACCGATCGCCAGATGATCGACGCGCTGACGCTGGGGGAGACGACACCCGGCCCGCTCATTTCGATCGGGATCTTCGTCGGCTATCTCGCCGGAGCGGCCGCGGGAGCGCCGCTGGCGGGTGCGCTGGCGGCGACGTTTTTTCTCTTTCTTCCGTCCTTCATCTTCGTGCTCGGCGCCGCCCGGTTCATCGATGCGCTCACGTCGCAACCGGCGATCCGCGACTTTCTGCAGGGCGTGACGTGCGGCGTCGTCGGCTTGATGTTCTCGATCTCCATCCCGCTCGCGCGGGTCGCGTTTTCGCCGGGCGGCCGCTTCGACGGCCTGACGGTCGTTCTCGGCCTCGCGGCGTTCCTCCTCGTCTATTTCTGGAAATGGCGATGGAACGTCGTCGCCGTGGTTCTCGGAGGCGGCGCGCTCGGACTCCTGAAGGCGTTCGTCCTTCCCGCGTAGCGGGGATTCCGGCGGCGGGAGTTAGGGGGCGAGCTTCAAGGTCTTGCGGAGCCACGCCTGCCGGTCGGCGACCGCCTGGTCGTTCAGGTGGTGGCCCGCGTCGTACCAGAGGATCTGCTTTGGCTCGCCGGCCGCGTCGAAGAAGGCCTGCGCGCGGGCGTCGGTCACGTGCGGATCGTGGTGGCCGAACTGGAGGAGGATCGGGGAGGGCGATGCTTTGGCGATGTAGAGGACGGGATCGAGGGGCGCGAGGGCGTCGATCTTCGCCTGGCGGGCCGCTCCCTCGAGGCGCGGCATGTACAGATACCAGTGGCTGAAGGATGTGGTCCCCGCCTGGAGCGCCCACGCCGTGACGCGGCGATCGACGCCCGCGAGCACCGCGCCGCACATCATTCCGAAGTCGTGTCCGACGAAGGCGACCCGTTTCCGGTCGATGTTCGGCTGAACGAGGAGAACGTCGAGCGCCCTTCGGAATTCCTTCACGTCGTCGATCGTCGTTCGGTAGTCCTCGGCGGCGTTGCGTTTCGGAAACCAGGTCGGCTCCGACCACGGGGTCGCGATCAGCAGAGAGGTGGTTCCCGCCTTCGCGAGCTCGACGGCCTGCGACAGGTACTGCGTCCGATTCGAATCGGGGGATTCGGGCTCGTACCAGTGGACGAAGAGGATCCCCGGGCCCGGCTTCGGCAACGGCGACACGACGAGGTAGGCGGCCGTGCGCGCGCCGCTCGCGGCGGCGGCGAAAGTGATGTCGCGGACTTCGATCCCGTCCTTCTTTTCCGCCGTCTTGACCTGCACGTCGAGCGGCCGCGCCGCGTCGTAATCGAAGGCGGAGGAGGGAAGCGGGGCAGCCGCGCGGAGTGTCGCTGCGGCTCCGGCGGCGAGGAGAAACAGGCCCGTGAGAAGAGGAGCGATTCGCTTCATTCCCGGATGTTACCGCGGCGCGCGCTTTTCCTCCAGGGCGGGCGGCTTGCGCCGCGCTTCCTCGAGCGCTTGATCCATGTCGGCGGAGGCGATCGCGCCGAGGACCGCATAGCCGCTCGTGAGCTTCCGGACGATGCTCAGGCAATCGAAGCAGAGGTTTCTCCCGAGGCATTCGAAGCGGGTGAGAACGACTCTCGCACAGCGATCGCAGGGAGCCATGCCGGCACCTTAAGGCGAGATCGGGAGGCGCGGCCGCGTCTTCATCGAAACCGAAGAATTCCGCCCCGACCCCGCGGAACGGCCCCGCGGGCGCCCGCGCAACCTTTACGAAAGTTCCCCGTATCAGAGGCCGTTTGGACTCGCGGGAAACGGAGGAGGCTCATGTTCAGGAAAATCGCCGTCGCATCGCTGGGTCTGGCGTTCTGGGGCACGGCCGCTTTCGCGGCGGGGCCTCCGACGATCGCGCCGGAGGACGGGCGCCGGGTCGCCGAGGATGTCGCCCGGCTCGTCGAAAGGAATTACCTGTATCCCGACAGGCGCTCCGCGATCGCCGGGGCCATCCGGGAAAAAGCCCGGGAGAACCGGTACGACACGGAGGAGCCGGAGGAGCTCGTGGAGCGTCTCACGGCCGACCTTCGGGCCGCCGGCCGGGACCGCCATCTCTACGTGACCTACGACCCCGATCTCTACCGGGATCTCGTCGCGCACGGCGACGACGAATCGGGATCGACGGAATTGAGCCGGGCGATCGGGAAACGGCGCAACCAGGGTTTCGAGGAGCTGAAGATCCTCGATCGAAATATCCGATACGCCCGAATCACGAACTTCCTCTGGTCGGAAGGCGACACCGCGCCCGTCATCGACGAGGCCGCGCGCTTTCTCGGGGAAGGCGCCGCGACGATCGTGGACCTGCGGGGAAACGGCGGGGGATCGCCCGAGTCCGTCGAGAGGCTGGTCAGCTATTTCCTCGCCGAGGAGGGCCGGCCGCTCATCGGCTTCTTCGACGTTCTGACGGGAGAAACGAAGGTCGCGCGCGCCGCCCGCGGCCTCCCGCATCCGAGGATTCTCGGCAAACCGCTCTTCGTCCTGACCGACGGGGGGACGGCCTCCGCCGCCGAGGAGTTCGCGTATCACGTCCGGCAGTTCAAGCTCGGGACCATCCTGGGAGAGAAGACCGCCGGCGCCGCGAACCGCAATCGCCAGTTTCCGGTCGCGCCGGGCTTCGTCGCGAGCGTCTCGATCGGGAGGCCGATCCACGTCGTGGGCGGGTCGAGCTGGGAGGGAACGGGGGTCGCGCCGGACGTGGAGGCCCCTTCCGCGACGGCCCTCGACGAGGCGGAGCTCCTCGCCCTTCGGCGGCTCCCGGCGTCGAGCGCCGAGGATCGCGCCCTCGCCGAATGGGCCATGGAGGGAATCGAAGCCCGGCTTCGGCCGCCGAAGCCGTCGGAAGCGGAGCTCCGCGAATTCACCGGGCGATTCGGCATTCGAACGATCCGGCTGGAAAAGGGCTCGCTCGCGTTCCAGCGGGAAGGAAACCCTCCGACGACCCTGATCCCGATGGGCCCCGACCTGTTCGCCTTCGCGAACACGGCAGACGTGCGGGTGCGCTTTCGCCGATCGGACCGGAAGGTCGTGGGGTTCGATCAGGTCACGGCCGACGGCCAGGTCTTCCCGAGCGACAGGACGGAATAGGACAGCGGCGCCGCACGGGGCGCTCGCGTCCGCCGGCTATCGGCCTTCCTCGGCGGATGCGGCGAGCGCGCGATCGAGATCCTCGACCAGGTTCTCGCGGCCGTAACGATCGAGCCGTCCGGCGCGATCGAGGGCGAGCCGGGGCTGGGCGTTCAGGCCGGCGATGATGAACCGGACTCCCTGGCGCCGGAACGAGTCGAAGAGGTCGTCCAGGACGTGGATGCCCGTCGCGTCGATGGCCGGGACGTTCCTCAAGCGGAGAATGAAGACCCGGGGCTTGCGGGCGACAACCTGGAGAACGGCCTTGATCTTGTCCGCCGCGCCGAAGAAGAACGGCCCGTTCACCTCGTACACCTCGACGCCGAGCGGGATGTCCCTCCGGGAGACGCCTTCCGGGTCCGAGATCATCGTGCCGTCCGGCGCCTCCTCGATCTCCCGCGCGAGCGACGCGACGTTCGTGACGTCGGCCATCCGCTTCATGAAGAGAAGAGCGGCCAGGACGACCCCGACCTGGACCGCGACCGTGAGGTCGACGAGCACCGTCAGGAGAAAAGTCGTCACGAGCACGAGGACGTCGCTCCGCGGTGTTCGGAGGAGGCTCGCGAAGGCGCGCCACTCGCTCATGTGGTATGCGACGACGGCGAGCACCGCGGCGAGGGTCGCGAGCGGGATGGCGCTCGCCCACCGGCCGAGCAGGAGCAGCACCCCGAGGAGCGTCACGGCGTGGACCATTCCGGCCACCGGGGTCCGCCCCCCGTTCTTGACGTTCGTGGCCGTCCGCGCGATCGCGCCCGTCGCGGGAATGCCGCCGAACATCGCGCAGCCGATGTTGGCGATTCCCTGCCCGACGAGCTCGACGTTCGACTTGTGGCGGCTTCCAATCATGCCGTCGGCGACGACGGCGGAGAGGAGCGATTCGATGGCCGCGAGCAGCGCGACCGTCACGGCGGGAGAGACGAGCTCGCGAACGCGGGAGAGGTCCAGGGCGGGAAGGCGCGGCGTCGGGAGCGCCGCGTGGAAGGCGCCGAAGCGCGATCCGATCGTCTCGACGGGGATTCCGGCGAGGCGAACCAGGATCGTGGCGGCGACGATCGCGACGATGGGCGCGGGGACCTTCTTCGAGAATCGCGGCCAGAGGACGAGGATCGCCAGAGAACCGGCCGACACGCCGACCGCGGCGGGCGAGAAAGTCGGGAGGGCCGCCGCGAGCGTCCGCCACTTGTCGAGAAATCCGGCCGGGACCGGCCCGACGCGCAGGCCGAGCAGATCGCGGATCTCGGACGAGAAGATGATGACCGCGATCCCGCTCGTGAACCCCGTGACAACCGGATAAGGGATGAACTTGATCGCGCCGCCGAGCCGCGCGAGCCCCATGCCGACGAGGAAGATGCCGGCCAGGAACGTGCACACGGTGAGGCCGTCGAGACCGTACTTCTGGACGATGCCATAGACGATCACCACGAAGGCCCCGGTCGGACCGCCGATCTGCACGCGGCTTCCGCCGAGGAAGGAGATCAGGAATCCTCCCACGAAGGCCGTGATGAGCCCTTTTTCCGGCGGCACGCCGGACGCGATCGCAAAGGCGAAAGCGAGCGGAATGGCGACGACGCCGACGACGAGGCCGGCCTGGAGGTCGGCGAGGAACTGGGCGCGCGTGTAGCCGCGCAGGATCGTGAACGTCTTCGGGAGATAGGAGGGATTCATCGCCGGGCTCGCAAGACGATCCGAAACGCTATCACGGGGCCGGCGACCGGGGCGTCTCGCGGTTCGATCAACCCTTCGGCGGGGGCTCTTCCTCGGGACGCCAGTCTCGCGGCAGGAGGTGCGTGGTGCCGTCGGGACAATGCCAGTTCGTCACGGGCTTGCCGTCCTGGATCGCGAATTCCTTGAAGTGGAATCCCCGCGCTTTGCATTTCCCGATCGGGCACTCCGAGCCTTCGTCGCGCTTGCGTTTGACCATACCGTCCCCCGTCGCCCGTCGTCGGCGCGCCCGAGCGTACACCCGGAGCGACCGGTCCGCCGGACTTCGGCGATAATGGCGCCAATGGAAGACGGTTCGATTCTCCTGGTCGAAGACAATCCCGACGACGAAGAGCTGACGATCCGGGCACTCTCGAAGAACAACATCCTGAATCCGGTGACAGTGGCGCGGGATGGAGCCGAGGCGCTCCAGCATCTCTTCGGAAGCGGGGAGGCGGGCGCTCCGCTCCCGAAGCTTCCGTCTCTCGTGCTGCTCGACCTGAAGCTGCCCAAGGTCGGCGGCCTGGAGGTGCTTCGCCGCGTCCGCGCGGAGGAAAGAACCCGCTACCTCCCCGTCGTCATTCTCACCTCGTCCCGCGAGGAGCAGGACCTGATCGCGGGTTACCGTCTCGGGGCCAACAGCTACGTCCTGAAGCCCGTGGACTTCGCGAAGTTCGTGGACGCCGTTCGCCAGCTGGGGCTCTACTGGATGGTTTTGAACGAGCCTCCGCCGCTTTCCTGAGGGCCCGGCGCCGACGTCGCGCCCTTCCCCCCCCCATCCCATTTTCGGTTCTTCCACTCGCGACTCCATGGCTGGCAGGCCCCTTGCTCCCTTGTCGGAACGCGGAGGTCGCCATGCTCGTTCGGCTCGCTTCCATCGGCGTTCTTTCCCTGTTTCTGGCGGGTGTGGCGTCGGCCCCCGCTCCGGCCCCCCGGCGGCTCACTTCTCCCGCCTCCCACCGCAGCCTTCGGCCCGCGGCGGAAGAGGAGGAGCAGGACGGACAATTCGTCCACGCGGTGTCGAAGATCGAGGCTCACCCCGTCTTCTTCTTCCGCATCTGATCCGGCCCCGGCCATTCCGAACGGCGAGGAGTCGGACCGGACCGCAATTTCCGGAAATCCGTAAACGTGGCGCGGTGATTGCACTTCTCCGCCGCCGGGAGGTCGCCATCACCGCCTACGGCATCAAAACTTCCCGGACATTGTTTGTCCGCCGCCGGGGGCTGACTCGGGCCGCCCTTTTGACTCTGCTTCTCTGCGGGGCGGCGAGGACGAGCTTCGCGCAGGCCACGTCCGACGTCGTGCCGACCGGAAGAACCGAGCCGATCGACCGGGCCATTCGGGCCGATCTCGAGCAGAACCGGTATCACCTGGGCCCCATCCGTCTCTTCCCTTTCGTCGAGATCGGCAACGCCGGGTACAACAACAACATCTTCGGAACGACGGATCACAAGGTCGCCGACGAGACGGCGGATCTCTCGGCGGGAGCCCGCATCCTCGTTCCGATCGGCTCGAAGCTGTTCCTCCGCGGGACCGCCGCGCCGACGTACATCTGGTATCGCGAGCACGCCGAGGGGCGGACGTTCGGGGGCACCTACGAGGCGGAACTGGCCCTCCTCTTCAACCACCTCCGCCTGGACGGATACGGGCGGGACTCCCGCTCGAGCTCCCTGCTCAATCTCGAGAGTCTCCGGACCGTGCTCGCGCGGACGCAGGTCGGGCACGCCACGGCGGAGGTGGACGTTGCCGGCCCCGTTTCCCTCTTCGGGGAAGCGGAGAAGGCTCGCTACCGGTTCGACGCGAATCCGCGTCCCGAAGTCTTTCTCGAGGATCCCGGTGTCCTGAACCGGAACGAGGAACGGGTCCGGGCGGGCTTTCGCCTGCACCGGGGGGAGGAGCTCTCGTTCTCGCTCGCGGCGGAGAACGTGCGCACGACGTTTTCCGATCCCGCGCAGGGGGGAGACAACCGGAGCCGGGCGTTGCTCCTCGGCGTGCGACTCGATCGCTCCCGGTTCTACGTCGACGTGTCGGCGGGCTACCGCGACGCCGAGCCGATCCGGGGCTCGCGATTCCGCGAGTTTCGGACGGCGACCGGTTCCTACTTCGTTTCCTGGACGCCGAGATCGTCGGTGGAGCTCTTCGTCGACGGATACCGCGGCGCGCAATACAGCCTGACCGTCGAGAACCCCTATTACCTCGCGACGTCGAACGGGGGAGGAGTGAATCTGCGCTTCGGTCCGCGCGTCACGCTTCGCGCGTTCGGGAACTACGACGAGAACCGGTACCCCGTTCCCGTCGCCGCGCCCGAGTTCCAGGGGCGGCGCCTGGACAAGGTCGTCACCTACGGCGGCGGCTTCCAGTGGCTCCTCGGCCGGCGGTTGACCGTCGGCGTGATCGGGACGGAGTATCACTACGACTCCAACGTTCCCGGCGCGGCCGGCAACGTTTTTCGAGTCACCTCCGTCCTCTCCTTCCAGCTGAGCCCGATCGTGTCGATCAAAGGCGGACTTTCCTAGACAAGGCTTCGAGGGGTGCGCGGGCGCTCTTGCCGCCGGCCTGGCGCGCCTGCTACGGTGGTCGAATTCGACGCTTCCCTCAAACGGGGGAGGAGATCTCGGCCGGGATACGCGAGCGCTTTTCGAGGGGCCGGTTCCGCGGTGAACCTCCTGCGAAACTTCCCGCGATTTCGCTGATACTATTTGCCTCCCCGGAGCGGCCGGGGAGGTTCCACGGCGCTTCGGCGCGAGGAGTCAGCGTGCAATCCAGAGTACTCGTCACGGGGGCCGGCGGATTCATCGGCCATCATCTCGTGCGCTACCTGAAGCAGCGGGGGCACTTCGTGCGCGGCGTCGACCTCAAGGCGTGCGAATACGCTCCGGTCGAGGCCGACGAATTCGAAATCCTCGACCTCCGGCGATGGGACGACGCGCTGCGGGCGACGCGAGGAGTCGAAGAAGTGTACGCGCTCGCCGCCGACATGGGGGGGATGGGCTTCATCTCGGCCCATCACGCCGAGATCCTCCACAACAACGCCCTTATCAACATCCACACGCTCGAAGCGGCGCGGGTCCACGGCGTGCGCCGCTATCTTTACACTTCTTCGGCATGCGTCTACCCGGATTACCGGCAGACGGAGGCGGATGTCGTGCCTTTGAAGGAGGAAGACGTCTATCCCGCGATGCCCCAGGACGCCTACGGCTGGGAGAAGCTCGTCTCGGAGCAGCTCTGCCAGCATTACCGCCACGACTACGGCATCGAGACGCGCGTCGTGCGCTTCCACAATATCTTCGGGCCGGAAGGGACGTGGACGGGTGGGCGCGAAAAGGCCCCGGCCGCGCTCTGCCGGAAGATCGCCGAGGCGAAGCTGTCGGGAAATCCGGAGATCGACATCTGGGGAGACGGGGAGCAGACGCGCTCGTTCTGCTACGTGTCGGACTGCGTGGAAGGGATCCATCGCCTGATGGGGTCCGATCACGGCGATCCGATCAATCTCGGGCAGGACCGGCTCATTTCGATCAACGCGCTCGCCGACCTGATCGCCGGGATCGCGGGGGTCGCGATCCGGAAGAAGCACATCGAGGGCCCGCAGGGGGTGCGCGGCCGGAACTCCGACAACGCGCGCCTGCGCCGGGTGCTCGGGTGGGAGCCGGGCGTGTCGCTCGAGGAGGGTCTGGCGAGGACGTATCCGTGGATCGAAGAGCAGGTCCGACGGTCGGCCGCGCGCGCCGCCGTTCCGATTCCGGCCTGACGTAGAATCTTCGCAGTGGAACACCTGTTCCGTTACGGCGAGCTGAAGATCTTTTCCGGCCGCGCCCATCCCGGGCTCGCCGCGGAGATCTGCGCGTATCTGGGCGTGGACGTCGGCAAGGTCACGCTCTACAACTTCTCGGACGGCGAGACCAATTGCCAGATCGAGGAGAACGTCCGCGGCGCCGACGTCTTCATCATCCAGCCGACGTCGTCTCCCGTGAACGAGCACTTGATGGAGCTCCTGATCCTGCTCGACGCCTTCAAGCGGTCGTCGGCGACCCGGATCACGGCGGTCATCCCGTACTACGGCTACGCGCGCCAGGACCGGAAGGACCGCCCCCGCGTCCCGATCTCGTCGAAGCTCGTCGCCGATCTCCTGACGGCCGCGGGCGCCGACCGGATCCTCACGATGGACCTTCACGCGGCGCAGATCCAGGGCTTCTTCAACATTCCCGTGGACCATCTCTTCGCGGCGCCCGTCATCCTCGACGCCGTCCGGAAGATGGAGATCGACGACCTGACGATCGTCTCGCCCGACGTCGGCGGGGTGGAGCGCGCGCGCGCCTTCGCCAAGCGGCTCGGAGCGGCGCTGGCGATCGTGGACAAGCGGCGGACGGGAAAGAACGAGACGGAGGTATTGAACGTCATCGGCGAGGTCGAAGGCCGGACCGTCATGATCCTGGACGACATCATCGACACCGCGGGGACCCTGATCAAGGGGACGGAAGCCCTCCGGAGCGTCGGGGCCTCCCGGGTTTTCGCGGCGGGCGTGCACCCGGTGCTCTCGGGGCCCGCGATCGAGCGGATCAATGCCTCGGCCCTCGAGTCCGTCTTCGTCACCAACACGATCCCGGTGGCCGCCGCGGCCGCGCGGTGCCCCCGTCTGCGGTCCTTTTCGGTCGCCCCGCTCCTGGGAGAGGCGATCCAGAGGATTCACGACGGCGCCTCGGTTTCGTCGCTTTTTGTCTGAAAATCGTGTATGCTCACCCGCTTTGAATTGAGGGGTTAACGCAGATGGCAAACATCGAGTTGCAGGTCGAACGCCGGCAGGACGTCGGCAAGAACGAGGCCCGCCGGGCGCGGGTCGCGGGCAAGGTGCCCGCCGTCGTCTACGGCGCGAAGAAAGAGACCGTCCCGATCTACATCGAGGCGAGGGCCCTGACGACCGCCTTCCGCAAGGGAGCCGGCGAAAACGCGATCTATCTCCTGAAGATGGCGGGGACCGAGCAGACCCGGCACGCCATGATCAAGGAGATCAACCGGGACCCCGTCTCCCGCGCGCTCCTGCACGTGGATTTCCTCCGGGTGCTGATGGACGTCAAGGTCCGCGTGCCCGTCGCGATCGAGCTCGTGGGGACGCCCAAGGGCGTCAAGCAGGAGGGCGGCATCCTGGATTTCGTCACGCGCGAGATCGAGATCGAGTGCCTCCCCAACGACATTCCCGCGACTCTCCCGATCGACGTCTCGGAGGTCGGCATGGGCGAGTCGTTCCGCGTCGCCCAGATCGCGGCCCGCGAGGGGATCCGCATCCTGGAGGACCCCGACAAGGTGATCGCGCACGTCGCCCACCCGGCCAAGGAAGAGGAAGTCGTCGCCGCTCCGGCGGAGGCGGCCGCCGCGGGAACCGAGCCCGAGGTCATCAAGAAGGGCAAGGGCGAGACCGAGGGTGCCGAGGACGCGAAGGACGCGAAGAAGGAACCCAAGAAGGAAGGGAAGAAGTAGCCCGGCTTGCGACTGGTGTCGGGGCTCGGCAATCCCGGGCCGGAATACGAGCACACCCGTCACAACGTCGGATTCGAAGTCGTCGACCGGCTGGCCCGGGAGGCCGGCATCTCCGTCAAGCGCATCGACAGCCGGGCGCTGACGGGGCGGGGAAGGATCGGGGACGAGCCCGTGATGCTCGCCAAGCCGATCACCTACATGAACGCCTCGGGCGAGGCGATCGTCGCTCTTTTGAAAAAGCTGAAACTGGGGCCGGACGCGCTCATCGTCGTCTCCGACGACATCGACCTCCCGCTCGGCGTCCTGCGGCTGCGGCCGCAGGGAGCGTCGGGGGGGCAGAAGGGATTGAAGTCGATCGAGGCGTGTCTCGGCACCCGGGAGTACGCGCGCCTGCGGATCGGCATCCGCGGGGAGCGGTACTCCCGCGAGCGGGAGCTCGGCGATTACGTGCTCGACCGGTTTTCGAAGGCCGAGCGGGCGACGATCGACGAGGCGCTCGATCGCGCCGCCGAGGCGGTCCGGACCTGGCTTTCGTCCGGCATCGCGGCGGCCATGAACCGTTTCAACGCGCTTTCCGAATAACCGGAGGCGTTTATTCATCTCCTCGGTCCCGCCCGGCGGGATCTTGAGATCCAGGAGGAGTCATGCGGCTATACGACATCGTCGTGGTGCTGTCCCCGGAGGAAACTCCGGAACAGATCACGGCGCTCGCCGACGGGTTCAAGAAAATCTTGACCGACGACGGGGCAGAGATCAAATTGGAAGAAGTGTGGGGGCGCCGGCGCCTCGCGTACACCATCGCGAAGCGGCGCGAGGGCGTGTACTACTACTGGCAGGCCGAGGCGAAGACCGAGACGATCGCCGAGCTCGAGCGCAAGCTTCGGCTCTCCGACGAGGTCCTTCGCCACCTCGCGGTCCGCGCCGATGAAGAGCTGAAGCGCGCCGTCAAGCTGAAAGCCCGCCGCGAGGCGAAGGCCGCCGCGCGGCCGAAGAAGGCCGCGCCCGCGAGCGAGCCGGCGGCGGAAACGTCCGAACCGGCGCAGGCCTAGGAGAGAGCGATGCCGAGAAGAGACTTCAAAAAAGACAAGAAGACGGGAAACCGCAAGAAATTCTTCGTCCGCCGGCGGAAGGCCTGCAAGTTCTGCGTGGAGAAGATCGAGTACGTCGATTGGAAGGACGTCAAAACGCTGCAGGGATTCATTCCCGAGCGGGGCAAGATCCTGCCGCGGCGGATCTCGGGCGTCTGCTCGCTCCACCAGCGCAAGCTCCAGACCGCGATCAAGCGCGCCCGCGCGATCGCGCTCCTGCCGTACGCGACGGATTGATGGATCGACGCTCCGGACTCGCGGAGGGGCTGGCGGCCGCCGGCCTCTCCGCTTTCTTTTTCTGGGGGCTTCGGTTCTTTCCGCTGATCGGGATCGCGTTCGTCCCGGCGGCGGCCCTTCCCCTGGTGCGGCTCGGCACCCGGCTGGGCCCCCGCGTCGCAACCCTGTCGGCCGTTTGCGCGGCGGCATTCTCGGCGGCCATCGGATTCGCGTTGACGCGTTCGCTCCCGGACGCCGGAGGGCAGGCGATCGCGTTTCTCGCGACGGCGGGGGCGTGCGGGATCGCGGGCGGGCTCGCGCGCTCGCGGCGCGCGTCGGCCGTGTTCCTCGGGCTCTGCGTCTACGGAGCGGCGGCCGGGGCCGCCGTCTGGTCCTTCGGCCCCGGTGCGACCCCGGCGATCGAGCGGGATTTCGACCGGATGGCCGCCCAGGGCATCGCCTCCGTGCGCCAGTCGGGCGCGGACGCGGCGATGCTCGCCCGGACGCAGGCGACGATCGACCTGACCCGCCGGATCATCGTGAACGGGGCCCCGGGTCTGATCGCCGCCCTCTGGGTGCTGCTCGCCGCCGTCGCCTTCTTCCTGGGGCGTCGCCTCGCGCCGGATCGGGGCGACCGGAGCGATTTTTCCCGTTTCCACCTTCCGCCCGCCTGCGCGGCCATTTTCGTGCTTTCCGGCGCCGCGGTGGCCCTCCTTCGCGGCCCGGCCCGCTGGGCGGCGGCGGACGTCCTGGCGCCCCTGCTGGTCTTGTATTTTCTGGTCGGACTCTCTATCATCACCTACTTCGCGCGGCGGTGGCTCCGGACGGGGGTGCTGCGCGCGGCGGTTTACGTGACGGCCTCCTGGTTTCCGTTCCCCGCGGGAACGGCGGCGCTGGGGCTGTTCGACTGGTACTTTGATTTCCGCAAGAAAGCGGAACAACGAGCGATCGGGAGAAGCGAATGAAGGTCATCCTGACGGACGAAGTGCGCGGGCTCGGGCATCGCGGCGACGTCGTGGACGTGAAGAACGGATACGCGCGAAATTTCCTGCTCCCGCAGGGATTCGCGTTCCTCGCCAACGCCGCCAACGTGCGCCGGCTCGAGGAAGAGAAGAAGCGCTACGACGAGCGCGTCATGAAGGAAAAGACGGTCGCCGAGAAGGTCGCCGACCAGATCAACGGCCTGCGGCTGACGCTCGTCAAGAAGGCCGGCGAGGGCGACGTCCTCTACGGCTCCGTGACCTCGGGCGAGATCGCGGATCTCCTCTCCGCGAAGGGGATCCAGGTGGATCGCCGCCGCATCGAGCTCGAAGAGCCGATCAAGCGCCTCGGCGAGCACCAGGTCCACGTGAAGCTCCACCGCGACGTGACGGTTCCGATCACCGTGGAAGTCCAGGGCACGGCGACTCCGGCTCCCGTCACCGCCTGAGGCCTTTCCTCACCGCTTTCTTCTCGTCCCGACGACGAAGGGCGGGGTGAACTCGCCTTGTTCCCTGACGGTTGAGATCTTTTTTCGCCGGGCGTCCGGAAACGGACCTATGATCCAGGGGCCGGCCGCGGATTGCTCCGGCTTGAGACGAAAAAAATGCAATTCCATTCCCGGGTCGCTGCGGTCGGCTCCCTGCGAGCCTTCGGGGCGGAGTCTGCTCTTGGCGCGCCTTCGCGGCTCCAAAGGTCCCGCGGAACGGCGTCCCGTTCGCGTCTTCCTGTCCGTGACTCCCGCCGGGGGAAATTGCGCCGGTGCGTTGCGGCGAAGCGCGCGCCGGATCTCGTCGGCGAAGGGCCGTGAGCGACACGACGCGCGGGCTCGGCGAAGTCCGGGAGGAAGGGACGTCGGCGCCCGACTCGGCGCGGCGGGATCTGACTTCGGCGCATTCGGACACCCTCGACACCCGGGACAGGCACCGGTTCCTTCTGGAATCGATGAACGAGCCGATCGGCGGCCTCGATCTCGACGGACGCTTCGTCTTCTGCAACGCCGCGCTCGTTTCGGCGCTCGGATACGAGAGTGAAGCGTCCCTTTCGGGGCGGTACGCGCATGACGTGATGCATGGCGCCCGCGGCGACGCCGCCCCCTGTGGCGATCGCGGATGCGCCGTCGCCCGCGCTTTCGGCGAGCGCACGGCGCTCGTCGTCGACGACGCTCTCCTTTCCCGGGCCGACGGGACCGCGTTCTACGCCGACCTTCGGACCAGCGCCATCCGGCAGGAGGGCCGAACGTCGGGCTCCGTTTTCGCCTTCCACGACCTGACCGAGCGGCGGCGCCGCGATCTCCTGGCGCGCGAGCTGGATCTCGCCGTCCGGCAATCGACCAACATCATCCTGACCACGGACACGAAGGGAGACATTCGATTCGTGAATCCGGCCTTCACGTCGGTGTACGGATACTCCGAGGCCGAGGCGATCGGCCGCAATCCCCGCTTCCTCCAGAGCCGTCAGCACGATCCGGATTTCTTTCCCGTTTACTGGAAGGCCATGCAGTCGGCGTCCGGCTTTCGGGGCAATGTCGTCAACCGGACGAAAGACGGGCGCCTCGTGACGGTCGACGTCTCGGCCAACTGCCTGCGATCCGCTGCCGGGGAGGTGATCGGCTACGTCGCGGTGCAGAACGACGTCACGGACCGGGCCCACGCGGATGCCGCCCTCGCCGCCGCCCACCAGCGCGTCGAGGCGCTGATGGAGAACGCGACGGATGCGATCTTCGTCACTTCGACGCGCGGGGTGATCGTGCAGGTCAACCGCGCGGCGGAGCGGCTGACCGGGCGCCTGCGCGCCGAGCTCTCGGGGCTATCCGTGGCGGATCTGGTCCCGCCGGAAGAGAGATTCGCCACCACCGCGGCGTTTGCCGAGACCGTCATCGCCGGGGCGCTCACCGGATTCGAGGGAACGACGGTCCGGGCGGACGGCGAGCGCATCCTCGTCGAAGTATCGGCGGCGCTCGTCCACGTGGGCGGCGAGCCGATCATTCACGCCATCGTCCGGGACGTCTCCGAGCGAAAGCGGATGGACGACGAGTTTCGGCGGGCGCAGAAGCTGGAGGCGGTCGGCCTGCTCGCCGGGGGGATCGCGCACGACTTCAACAACCTCCTGATGGTCGTCCAGAGCGTCGCCGACATCCTGCCTCTTCACGGGGACGACCCGGAGGCCCGGGCGAGAGACCTGGAGAACCTGCGGGCGGCCGCCCAGAGCGGAGGATCCCTGACGCGCCAGCTTCTCAGCTTCTCGCGGCCGCAGGGGTTCCGGGCGGAAGATCTCGATCCGGGCGGAATCGTCTCGGATCTGGCGCCGATGGTCGGACGGCTGATCGGCTCGAGCATCGCTTTGTCGGTCGTCGTGGTTCCCGGAGCCGGCTTGATTCACATCGACCGGGGGCAGCTCGAGCAGGTGATCATGAATCTCGTCGTCAATGCCCGGGACGCCATGCC
>Ga0070666_10001216_pt1 | contig 15542 bp, 16 predicted proteins | sample KBSS23metaG_FD_64677 | JGI IMG/M metagenome (GOLD analysis project Ga0070666, IMG submission 64677) | Switchgrass rhizosphere microbial communities from Kellogg Biological Station, Michigan, USA - KBS S2-3 metaG | ecosystem: Host-associated > Plants > Roots > Rhizosphere > Soil ... | reverse complement strand
TCGGCTTCAGGATAGCACAGGGGGTGGGAGCGGGCGACTGCCGAAAGCGTGAATGCCGCTGCGATTCCTTGCGGGAGTAGAATGGGTCTGGGGGTTTTCTCCTATGTCTCAGGAACGCCAGCAAACGCAGGGAGAACACGCCACCCCGGCTGCACGCCAGCGCGCCCACGAGTTGATCGACTGCTTGCCAGACGCGCAGATTTCGGCTTTGGTGGGCTTGCTCAGCACTATCGTCGACCCCGTCGCCGCCGCTCTGCGCGACGCCCCGGATGACGATGAGCCCATTTCCGAGGAAGAGGAGCGCGCTGTGGCAGAATCCCGCGAGTGGTTCAAACACAATCCCGGGATCCCTTTCGAGCAAGTGGTCGCTGAACTGGGCTTCACCATGGAGGAAGTCAAAAACTACCGGGAACCCGGGTGATTAAGCGCGTCGTTCTTTCCACGCAGGCAAAAGGGGATCTCGGAGCTCTGGATCGCGCCGTCAGGTTGCGCATCGTCGCAGCCGTTCACCGATTCGCATCTACCGGCGCGGGAAACGTGCAAGGACTGAGAGGGATTCATCCGCCCGAGTTCCGTCTACGCGTCGGCGATTGGCGCGTCCGCTTTCACGACCATGGCGATTGGATCAATGTGCTCCGCGTCCGCAATCGGAAGGACGCCTACAGCTAGATGGGCTCGGACAGCCCATTATCCTTCACAGCTTTTAAGGCGTCCCGCAAACTTGTCGCGTAAAATGGAAAGCCCGTTGCTTGGCGTCGCGGAGAGAAAGTAAGGGCGGCCTGTCACCGTTTCACCCCTTGTGATGTACCCCAGGGGTGCCACTCTGAAACATCGTCACGCCACAAACCGCTACCGATTTGTAAGTTCACAACAGGGCCGAGTGAGTTGTCTGACGCGAGAAGGATTCCGAGAGGAACCACGCGCCTCTCCTGTTCGGTTACGTCTGGGCAGGCACCGGCGAACATTTCCCATTCGTCTTGCTCCCAGCGCATGACCTCTGTGATCCGCTTTCCTCGAAGGGCATCGAGATTGGTAACTGCAACCGAATCCCTTGGTATGGGGTAGGTCCACGGCTCGTATGACCACCGCCAAGCGGGTGCCAGTTCCGGACTCCATGGCCGACTTAAGTCCGGGATTTCAATGGTCCAGTGCGCTTCATCGGGAAGGATTTGATGGGCCTCGATGGTCTTCACGTTGTAATAGTCGAAGACTCCAAGCATGAGAGTCTTAGCCCAACTCATGTCTATCTTGCGCAACGAGAACACCCCCCCAAGGAGTTGCCTCAATCTGTCCTGTCTCCCGTGAGGCCGGTGTTCGCAATTTCCCGGCAATGCTCCGTATTACCTTTCCGACCTCGTTCAACTCGTAAAAATACGCTCCAGCTAGAATGAGCTCTGTACCAAGCGATTCGTTCAGCCCTATCGTGTAACCGTAGTGAGCTTCTCCGGATCCCGTGACAGCATATATGTGGAATCCGTTTTCGGCGATATTCTGCCGAATTTCATTCAGCACAGTCTCTCGTTTGGGATCGTTTGTCATGCGTCCTCGGGGAAACTACTTGCAAGAATGCAGTGAGTCGTGGCAGGCTTCGTACAATTTTCATATCTTTGCCCCCGTCTAACCGAAGTAATCGAGGCCCGTCTCCGAATCTCTTCTTTCTTTGGACGTGAACATCAGTGCGTCAAATCGTAAATGAAATAATTCATCCCAATGCGGTACGCGAGCGAGGCGTATTTCTCCGGATACTCGGGGTTGTCGGAGTGCTCCCAGGCGTCGCCTAAATCCATGTTGTGGCAGATCGCGACCATGATGCGCCCGTTTTTATCGCGGATGCAGCGCCAGTGGGGTTCCATGCCGGTGGGGCCTGCTTCATAGGTCCGGCCGGTCTCGATGAACTGGGCGCCGGGGACTTGGAAGCGCTCCTGCAGATCGTAGATGGTGTGGAAGATCGGATCGTTGTCGGGGATGTCTTCGATGGGGCGGTCGGGGAACACGCGCTTCATACTGGCGACGAAGGTGTCCCATTCGCGCACGCCGCGGTAGGGTTCGGTGCCATGGAAGTCGTCGCAGATGAAGAATCCGCCGCGCAGGAGGTATTCGCGGAACTGTTCGGCCTGATCGTCGGGGAGAAGCCAATGCCCGACTTCGACGCCGTAGACCAGGGGCCAGTTGTTTATTTCGCTGCTGCCGTCGAGTTCTACCACTTGCTCGACCGAGCGCGCGTCGACGCGGGTCAGGCGGCGGACTCCTTCTAGGAGGTGGCGGTCTGAGCGGGGGTAGTCCATAGTCCAGTAGCCGGCGAATCCTAAAAAGCGCCCGGTGCTGTGGAGGCCGTAGCCGGTGATGTCGGGATAACGCAGGCGGGCGCGGGTCCACTCAGCGGGTTGACTGGCGTCGCGGGGGAGCGGGAAGTTCGCGTACTCGATGGCGGGCCATTCGCGGAAAGGTTTTTGCGCCCACAGCACGCCGAGGGCGGCCAACCCCATCGAGCCGATAGCCAGTACAGTACGAAAACGCATGGGTGCGCGGGAACCGGTCTCAGAATAACATACGGGCCGCGAACGGCTGTTATTTGGCGGACGAATTTCCGAGATCTTCTGGGCTCACGGTGTTGTTGTTGCGAGGGGTCTTCCAGGCGCTGTCGCCCCACCAGGGATCGCCGTTAGTGGCGCGTTTCGGGGGGATGCGCTTGCCTTGCCGAATTTCGATCTCAGTCAAGGTTTCGTTCGCGGCGGACTCGTCGAACTCCAGGGTGATGGTCTGGTCTTTGCCATCTTTATCTGAAAACTCGAAGTTGACCATGCGTTGCGCAGGGCGTTCCTGGAAGCGCTTGTGTAATTGCCAAACCTTATAGAGAGGTGCGTTTGTAGGCACTACTTTGGTCCCCAATTCCACGTTGTGGATGTCACTGTAGGGCATCGGCAACACGGTCTTGCCGGAACGAAAGACTGCTTGTTCGTTCTCTAACACCAGGATGCCTTCGGCGCCGGGGGAAACGCCATCCAGGTTACCGACGACATAAATGGCTGGGCCGCCCCCCGATCCTGCGAACGCCACGACGGACCACAGCAACAGAGTGGAGATACTTCTCATCTCCCCAAAATCGGCAGGATCAAGGGGAAACTTTAGGGCGCCTCAATCGACGGCGCGGGCTTGGTAGATGTCGTGCAGGCGAATCAAACCGACGCAGATTTGGGTCGCTGGGTCGAGCACTGGCAGGACATAGATCTGCGAGGGGCGATCTTCCATCAGGCACAGCGCTTCGTGAACCAGGGCATCGGGAGCGATGTGAACCGGGGAAGCAGTCATTACGTCGGACGCCCGTAGCGGGCGGATGTCGTCGTGATTGCGAAGCGCGCGGCGGACATCGCCGTCGGTGATGAGTCCCAGAAGGCAGTGATCGTGGGCCACCACGCAGGCGGCGCCCAGAGGGCGCTGCGACATTTCGATGACTACGTGTTTCAGCGAATCGGCGGCCTTCGCCCAGGCGACTTCTCCTCCGGAGTGCATGACGTCACGCACGCGCAGGCGCAGGTTGTGTCCCAGCTGGCCGGAGGGATGGTATCGGCGAAAGTGTTCCGCGGTGAAGCCGCGGGCTTGCATGAGACCCACGGCCAGCGCGTGCCCTAGCGCTAGCGCCACTATAGTGCTGGCGGTGGGCGTGTAGCCTTCGGGATCGGCTTCGCGCTGGATAGAAGCGTCGAGAACGACATCCATTTCCCCGGCTAGAGGGGAGCGCACATTGCCCAGAATGCCGACGAAGCGCACGTCGAATTCGCGCAGCGGGGCTACCAGATCGAGTAATTCGGCGGTCGATCCGCTTTTCGAGATCATGACCACGGTGTCACCCGCTTGGCACAAGCCTAAGTCGCCATGACCGGCTTCGGTGGGGTGCAGAAAAACCGCCGGTGTGCCGGTGCTCTGCAGGGTAGCGGCAATCTTGCGGCCCACGTGACCGGACTTCCCCATGCCGGTCACCACCACCTTGCCGGTGTGGCCTAAGATCACTTCCACCGCGTTCAAAAGGCTGTCTCCCAGGCGGGCGGAGGCGGCCAGCACGGCCTCGGCTTCGGTTTGCATGGCGCTGCGGGCGGCGGCCAGCCAGTGTGCCTTATCGGTCATCCCAACCATCATAGGGCAAGCCAGGGCACACTCCCGGTATGCCGATATGGCGCGGCGGAGGCGAGTGGATTAGTAGCGTTCGCGGCGTTGCGGGCGTCCGGCTCCGGCGCCACCGCCCTCACGGGGGGCCATCGGACGGGCTTCATTTACTACCAGGGTCCGGCCCATGAGTTCCTTGCCGTGGCAGGACTCCACTGCATGCGCTGCCACCGCGTCGTCGTTGATTTCGGCGAAGCCGAAGCCGCGGGCCTGGCCCGTGAAACGGTCCCGCATGACAGTGATCGAATCGACGGCAACTCCATGATCGGCAAAGAAATTTTGTACATCCGTTTCGTTCGCTGTGTACGGAAGATTCCCTACGAAAAGCTTCTTCACTTTACGCTCCTCCTTGTAACTGGAGGCTGCAGCAGAGAGACACCGGGCGGGACGGAACGGTAGGACCGAAGAGTAGACGGAGACTCAACCCTGACACTCCAATACGGCAGTAGTATGCCACCAAACCCCCAGCGAGTCAAAGGGAAAAACGTGGGTATGCAGCGGCAAAAACTGCCGTTTTGCTGGGTTTACCGCTTATATCCGATCTTGCGGAGCAGGCCGTGGCGCCATTCGCGGTCGGTAGTGGACTCGATGCCCTGGGGCGAGCTGCCGTCGATGACGCCCAGGATTCCACGCCCCTGTTCGGTCTCGGCCAGTATGACTTCGATGGGGTTCGCGGTGGCGCAGAAAATATTGCACACTTCCGGGATGTCGCGGATGCGGCCCAGAATGTTGATGGGATAACCGTCGCGCAGGGCGATCACGAACGCGTGGCCGGCGGCGAGGGCTTGCGCGTTTTCAGTGGCAATGCCTTCGAGCTCGGTATCGTTGCCGTCGACGCGAATGAGGCACGCGCCGGAGGCTTCGTTGAAGGCGATGCCGAATTTCATCTGTGGCACGGTGTTGACGATGGCCTCGTAGAGGTCCTCGACGGTCTTGATGAAGTGGCTGTGGCCCACAATGATGTTGCCATTTTCGGGGATTACTAGGCGGACGGTTTTGAGGTCCATATGCTTTCTCACTATAAAATGGATCGTGCCGTCACATCCGAAAGGTCACTTCCAGCGGGGGCACTCGCAGAAGAAGAAATCGCCACGCCTGATTCACGGGCGGCTGAGCGTGCATCGCGATGGCTACGGCTTTGTGACTCCCGAAGAGCCGGTGCCGGGCTTGAAAGGCGACGTCTACCTTGGGAAGGAAGACGCCGACCGCGCCATGCATGGCGACCGCGTGGCGATCCGCATCAAGCGCATGGAGCGCGACGGGCGCGCACACGGCGAAATCATGGAGGTGGTGAAGCGGGCGCACGCTTCCATCGTGGGCGAATTCCGCGTGCGCAAGCGCGGCAATTTTGTGGTTCCGCACGACGACCGCATTCGCCAGTGGATTGAGATTCCTGAAGGCATGGCGATCCCTGCAGGTGGCGTGTCGGTTGATCGCGTGGGCGCGCGGCCGGTGGAAGTGCATTCCGCAGAAGACCTGGACGGGATGATCGTCACCGCCGAGATCGTCGATTTTGGCGACAACGGGGACCGGCCGGCGGGGCGGATCATCGAGGTCCTGGGGCGGCCGGACGACTTCGGCATTGACGTCGAGATTCTGATCCGCGCGCATCACATTCCGCACCAGTTTCCGGAGGACGTGCTGGAGCAGGCGCGCGCGATTCCGCGGCCGATTCCGGCGGACGAGATCGCCAAGCGCCGCGATTTTCGTGAATACGATATCGTCACCATCGACGGCGAGACGGCGCGTGATTTCGACGATGCAGTGTGGGTGGAGCGTCTCCCCAACCGCCACTGGGCGCTGCATGTTCACATCGCTGATGTGAGTTACTACGTGCGTCCCGGCAGTCCCATCGATCGCGAGGCTCTGCTGCGCGGGACGAGCGTTTACTTCCCCGATAGAGCGGTGCCCATGCTGCCGTTGGAGCTGTCGACCGATCAGTGCTCGCTGCGTCCGCACGAAGACCGTCTGGTGATGAGTGCACTGCTTGAAATCGACGTTCATGGCGACGTGGTGGCACAGGACTTCACGCGCGGTGTGATCCGCAGTGCCGAGCGTATGACCTACACGGCCGTGCACAAGGTGCTGGAGGGTGACCCGGAGTTGAGCGTTCGCTACGCGCCTCTCGTGCCGCGCTTCCAGATGATGCGCGAGCTGGCTCTGTTGCTGAATAAGAAGCGTCAACGCCGCGGATCGATCGACTTCGATCTGCCCGAGCCGCTGCTGGAGTTCGACGAATTCGGTGCCATGACCGCGGTGACCCGCGCTCCGCGCAACATCGCGCATCGTCTGATCGAGGAATTCATGCTGGCCGCCAATGAAGCGGTGGCGGCGCACATCGAGGCCGCGGGCGAACCCATGATCTTCCGCATCCACGATCGTCCCGACCCCAAGCGTGTGATCGAGTTCGAAGAGATCGCCACGCAGTTTGGCTACTCGCTCACCCCAGGTGCCGCGCCGGTAAAGAAATTCAAAACCGAAGTGGTGGCGCTCGATAATCCGCTGCTGACTTCGCGCAATTACCAGAAGCTCGTCGCTAAGATCGAAGGGAAACCCGAGGAGCGCATCCTGAGCTACCTGATGCTGCGTTCGCTCAAGCAGGCGCGCTATAGCGACGTGAACGTCGGCCACTTCGCGCTGGCCGCGACCAGCTACACGCACTTCACGTCGCCCATCCGCCGCTATCCGGATCTGATCGTGCACCGTATTCTGGGGGCGCATCTCGACGGCAAGCAATATCAGGCGGACCTACACGCCATTGCCGATCAATCATCGGAATCCGAGCGCCGCGCGGCAGAGGCAGAGCGCGAGCTGGTGGAGTGGAAGAAGGTCAAGTTCATGATCGACCGGGTCGGCGATGAGTTCGACGCCCTGATCATTTCGACCACGCGCTTCGGATTCTTCGTCGAATTGCAGGACATGTTCATCGAAGGACTGGTGCCACTCGATACCCTGCCCGGCGACCGCTTCGAATATCGCGAGAACATCCGTAAGATCATGGGCGTACGCCACCGCCGGCAATTTTCGATCGGCGATCAGATCATCGTGCGCCTGGATCGTGTGGACGGCGTCGAGAAGAAGCTGACCTTCGGGTTCGTCAGGTTTAAGAAGTAGCTACTGAACCTTCGCGGCGGCTTCGGCGAACATCTCCGCGGCCCAACCGAGCTGATCGGTAGTGTGCGCCGCGGACACCTGCGTGCGAATGCGCGCTCTCCCCATCGGCACGACGGGATACGAGAAGCCGATCACGTAGATTCCCTTTTCAAGCAGATACTCCGCCGTGCGCGCGGCCTTGGCGGCGTCGCCTACCATCACCGGGACGATGGGATGCTCGCCCGGCAGAATCTGCAGACCCAAGTCGGTGGCCTTCTTACGGAAGAAGGCCGTATTCTTGCGCAGCCGCTCCGGCAATTCGTTCGACGCCGTGAGAATCTTCAACGCTTCGAGCGACGCGGCCACAATCGATGGGGGCACGGAGTTGGAGAACAAGTAAGGCCGCGAGCGCTGCCGCAGCAGCGCGATGATCGGTTTAGCCCCACTGATGTAACCGCCGCTGGCCCCGCCCAGCGCTTTCCCCAACGTGCCCGTGAAGATGTCGACGCGGCCCATCACTCCCGCATGCTCATGAGAGCCGCGGCCGGTCTGGCCCACGAAGCCCACGGCGTGCGAATCGTCCACCATTACCATCGCCTGATATTTTTCCGCTAAGTCGCAGATCTCGCGCAGGGGAGCGATGTAGCCGTCCATCGAAAACACACCGTCCGTGGCGATCATGCGGAAGCGAGCGCTCTGCGCTGCCTGAAGCTGCACTTCGAGATCCGTCATGTCCCGATTCTTGTAGCGGAAGCGTTGCGCCTTCGACAGCCGGATGCCGTCGATGATCGACGCGTGATTCAGCTCGTCTGAAATGACGGCGTCCTCGGCGCCCAGTAGCGTTTCGAACAGACCGCCGTTGGCGTCGAAGCAAGAGGAATAAAGGATAGTATCTTCGGTGCCCAGAAAAGCGGCAATCTCTTGCTCCAGTTGCTTGTGTTGTTCCTGCGTGCCGCAGATGAAACGCACCGAAGCCATGCCGTAACCCCAGCGGTCGAGCGCATTCCGCGCGGCCGTGATGATGCGCGGGTCGTCGGCCAAGCCCAGGTAGTTATTCGCGCATAACACCAGAACCTTGCCGCCGCCCTGCAGTTCGGCGTCGGGGCGCTGTGCGGAGTGGAGCACGCGCTCCGGCTTCCACAAACCGGCGCCGCGAATTTCTTCCAGTTGCGACTCGACGAATGCTTGATACTCACCCAGCATCGCTAGATCAGCTCCTCCCAGTTGAGAATCACTTTGCCGCTCTGACCGGAGCGCATCACACGGAAGCCCTCTTCGTAATCGCGGTAGCTGAAGCGGTGCGTGATCACCGGCAGAATATCCAGGCCGGATTGCAGCAGCACCGTCATCTTGTACCAGGTCTCATACATCTCGCGGCCGTAGATGCCCTTGATGGTGAGCATGTTGAAAATCACTTCGCGCCAGTTGATCGACATTTCTCCACTGGGAATGCCCAGCATGGCGATCTTCGCGCCGTGCGATAGATTGTGGATCATGTCGCTAAAGGCGCTGGCGTTGCCGGACATCTCCAGGCCAACGTCAAAGCCCTCCGTCATGCCCAGCTTCTTTTGCGCCTCCGCGATGGACGTCTGCTTCACATTCAGTGCCAGGTCCACGCCCATTTTGCGGGCCAGATTCAGGCGGTATTCATTGACGTCCGTGATCACCACGTAGCGCGCGCCCGCGTGGCGCACCACAGCCGCCGCCATGATGCCGATAGGACCGGCGCCTGTGATCAATACGTCTTCGCCCAAGACTTCGAAGGTCAGGGCCGTGTGCACCGCGTTGCCGAAGGGATCGAAAATGGCCGCGGCATCGCGATTCACTTTTGGATCGTGCCGCCAGACATTGGTCATCGGCAACGAAATGAATTCAGCAAAACATCCGGGGCGGTTTACCCCGACGCCTGAGGTGTGCGCGCACAGATGACGCCGCCCTGCCATGCAATTGCGGCAGCGTCCGCAGACTACATGACCTTCGCCCGAAACCAGCTCTCCCGGGTGAAAATCGATGACGTTCGAACCCACTTCGACAATCTCGCCGACGAACTCGTGGCCGATCGCCATGGGAACCGGAATGGTCTGGCGAGCCCACTCGTCCCAATCGTAAATATGCACGTCGGTGCCGCAGATGCCGGTACGGTGGACGCGAATCAGAACATCGTTGATACCGATCGTGGGCTCGGGAATATCCTCAATCGAAAGTCCCGGCGCGGCCTGTGCCTTCACTAAAGCTTTCACGAAGTTTATTATCCCTCCGGTCCGCAAAGTTCACGAATTGTTCACAAGTATTTCACGACAGGCAAGCGTGTCGTCGCGCATGATGAGAGTGAAGATGATCGTCTCAGCCGCCATCACCGGATTCTTGATCTTCGCTCTCTTCCTGGAGGCGATCTTTTCGTCCCCCAAGGATCGCTAGCAGGGCGCCTGCTACTGCATCATCGCCGAATCCCAGTGCTCCACGATTTTGCCGTTCACGATGCGAAACATGTCGAACCAGGTGGTAGTGTACTTCTTGCCCTTATCCTTGGGATGGTCGTACTCGCGCACGAAGGACAGCGTCACGTAGTCGCCTTCGGCCTGAATCGCCACTAGTCCCGGCACCGTGGCCGCGATGGCTTGCGGCGGACCTAACCGCGTGAAAAAGTCCTTGAATCCCTTGATGCCGGTCTCCGCGTTGGGATTGTGCTGGATGTAATCGTCGGTCATGAACTTCTCGGCCTGGTCCAGATGCCGGGCACGCAATACGATGCGGAAAAAATCGTAAGCCACCTTCTTGTTGGCGGCCAGCTTCGGATCGCTGCTCTTCAGCAGCGCGGCCTGGTCGTTCGCCGGGACAACCGGAAGCGCGGCGAAAACCGGCGAGCAGAAAATCGCGAGCGCGAACATCGTGTACAACCGATTCATGATTGATTCTCCTGACAACTTAAGCTATCACTAAGTCTCGGCGCGGCCAAGCCACTTATCCACCACCGGCGCTTGATACGCGAGCAGGCGTTCCAGCAGCGCATCCGGCTTCGCGTCCGCGATAAACATTTCGCGATGCACCGGTTTGACGAACTGCTCGGCCACCGCGTGGTCGAACATTCGCAACAGGTGATCGTAATAACCTTCGACGTTGAGAATGCCGCAGGGCTTGCGCTGCAGGCCGAGTTGCGTCCAGGTCAAGATCTCGCAGAACTCCTCGAAGGTGCCGTAGCCTCCAGGCATGGCTATAAAGCCGTCGGAGAGATCGGCCATCAGCGCCTTGCGTTCGTGCATCGACTCCACTACCCGGAGATCGGCAAGTTCCGTGTGCGCGACTTCTTTTGCCACCAGCCCACGCGGAATCACGCCGATCACTTCGCCACCCGCCGCACGAGCGGTATCCGCCAGGATTCCCATCAGGCCGACATTGCCGCCGCCGTAGACAATAGTGATTCCGCGCGCGACCAAGCACTGCGCCAGCGCAGCCGCCGCCGCTCCGTAAGCGGGACGGGCTCCTGGACTTGATCCGCAAAATACACAAATTCGTTTGATCGTCATCAATAGATCGGTCTTTCCCCCGGCGGTCGTGTCTTCCAGCGCCGGTGAATCCACAACCACTGTTCAGGATGCTTGCGAATGGCCGCCTCCAGGCGCGCGTGCACGCGCTGCGTGTCCTCTACCACGTCACCCGTCATTTCCACGGCTGGCTCGAAATGCAAAACGTAGCGGTCTTCTTTCTCAGACCACAGCGCATAACCGGGCACCACGGCCGCGCCGCTGTGCTGCGCCAGTTTCACGAAAGCGCTGCCGGCACAGGCTTTGACACCGAAGAAATCGATGAAGACGCCCTGATCCGGCGTGGTGTTCTGATCGATCAGCACTCCCACCGCGCCGCCCGCCGCCAGAGCCCGCAGGATCCCGCGCGCGGCGTCTTTCTTCGCGATAGCGCGATTGCCGGAAAGCTCGCGTCGGTGTTCTACCAGCGCGTCGATGCGGGCATTGTCGATGGGTCGCACGACGATGTGCATGGGCGCGGTGAGATAGGCGTGGGCAAACGCGCTCAGCTCCCAATTACCGAAGTGACCGGTCGCCACCAAAACGCCTTTTCCTAAGCTGTGCGCCTGCTGAAAGTTTTCCAGGCCCTCGTAGCGAATCAGATCCTGAACGTTCTCGCGCGTGATCCGCGGAAAGCGGGCGAAGCTCACGACGAGTCTGGCGATGGAATCGAACACGCCGGTCGTGATGCGTTCGCGTCCCGCGAACCCGGCCATCTCCAGATTCTTAAGAGCGGTGCGGCGGAGGCGCGGCAACGCCAGATCGAGCACACGGACGTAGAAGCGCGCCCGCGCATGGGCTGTCGCCAGCGAAGTGGAGGACAGGGTCGCCAGCACGAAGCGCGCCAGCCAGTATTCGACCGTCTTCACCGAGGCTTACTCAATCCAACCGCCGCCGAGAACCAGATCGCCGGAATAGAAAACCGCTCCCTGACCCGGCGTGACCGCGCGTTGCGGCTCGTCGAAGCGGACTTCGATGCGAGCGCCGTCGCTCGTCACCGGATGCAGCGTGGCCGCCGCCGCAGCGTGCTTGTTACGAATCTTGACCTCGACGCACAGCGGAGCCGTGGGAGCCGCAATTGAAATCCAATTGACTTCCTTGACACCCATCGAGGAACGCAACAGATCCTCGTTGCTACCGACGATCACGCGCTTCTCAGCAGGCTCCGTCGCAATCACGTACAGCGGTTCGGCAGCGGCTACGCCCAATCCGCGGCGCTGACCGACGGTGAAATGGTGGACGCCGGAATGCTCGCCCACTACACGCCCATCGGCAGTCACTATCTCGCCTTGCGTTTCCGCTGGAGCGATTCCCTGCTCCTTGAAGTAGCTATCGATGAACCCGGCGTAGTCGCCGTTGGGAACGAAACATATTTCCTGGCTGTCGGGCTTGGCGGCGGTGGGAATGCCCAACTCGCGCGCCAGTTCCCGCACCTGCGCCTTCTCCATGCCGCCCAGCGGAAAGCGCGTGCGCGCCAGCTGCTCCTGCTTGAGTCCGCACAAAAAATAAGTCTGATCCTTGGCGCGATCGACGCTGCGGCGCAGCTCCCAGCGGCCGCTTTCACCATTCCAGGCAATGCGTGCGTAGTGCCCGGTCGCGATCTCGCGGGCACCGATGCCTTCCGCCATTTCAAGGAACTGATCGAATTTGATGAAGTTGTTGCACAGCGTGCAAGGGATGGGTGTGCGGCCGGCCAGATATTCGTTGATGAACGGCTTGACCACCTGCGCCTCAAAACGCTGCTCGAAGTTCACCACGTAATAGGGGATACCCAAAAGCTGCGCCACATGGCGCGCGTCGTAGACATCGTCCAGCGAGCAGCAGCGCCCGCTGGCGCCTTCGTTCGCGATCTCGGGCAGGCGCTTCTGATTCCACAACTGCATGGTCATGCCGATGACCCGCTCGCCGGCGCGGTTGAGCATACCTGCGACCACCGAGCTATCCACACCGCCCGACATGGCGACCGCGATCGTCCGCTCAGACATAAGCCGGCGCCAACTTTCTCAGACGCGATACCACTTGAACTACCGCCTCGATCAACGCGTCGATCTGTTCTTGCGTATTCGACCGCCCCAGCGAAAAGCGTACGCTCGACCGGGCCTGCTCCCGCGTCAACCCGATCGCCGCCAGCACATGCGACGGCTCTGTCGCGCCGCTCGAACACGCGGAGCCACTCGAGACCGCGAAGCCCTTGAGGTCGAGCGCGATTAGCAACGGTTCGCTATCGATGCCGTCGAAACGAATGTTCGAAGTGTTGCGGACACGCGGCGCACCCGCGCCGTTGATATGCGCGCCCGCGATCTGCGCGAGAATGCCCTGCTCCAGACGATCGCGCAGAGCCGCTTGTCGGGCTGCCTCGGCGGCACTGTCTTCGACGACCCACTGCGCCGCGCGTCCAAAGCCTGCCGCGCCGGCCACGTTTTCCGTCCCCGCGCGCATCTTGCGTTCGTGCGGGCCGCCGTAGAGCAGAGGCCGCACGTCCGTTCCCTTGCGAACGAAGAGCGCGCCCATGCCCTTGGGTCCGTAAATCTTGTGCGCGCTGATCGAGTACAGGTCAACGCCGAGTTCCTTGACATCCACCGGGATCTTGCCAACCGCCTGCACGCCGTCGGAGTGGAACAGAACTCCGGCGTCGCGAGCGATGCGCGCAATCTCACGAATCGCCTGGATCACTCCCAACTCATTATTCACGTGCATGACGCTAATCAATTTCGTGTCAGGACGAATGGCAGCGCGCACTGCCTCCGGGTCCACTACTCCGCAGCCGTCGACCGGCACGAACGTCGCGGAAGGTAACTGCGCGGCAGCTTGCAACACAGCCGGGTGTTCCGCCGTGGTGGTGACGACGTGGCCACCAGCGCCGAAAATCGCCATATTGTCGGCCTCGGTGCCGCCGCTAGTGAATACGATTTCTTCGGCCATGGCCCCCAGCATGCCCGCCACCGAGCGCCGCGCGCGGTCTAGTTCGCCGCGGGCTTCCTGTCCGAATTGATGGATGCTCGAAGCGTTGCCAAACACCTGCGTCATCAACGGCGCCATGGCCTGAAACACTTCGGGCGATAGCGGAGTGGTCGCATTGTGATCGAAGTAGTAGGCTGGCACGGCGTTCATTACAATCTTATCAGTACATGGCGAACCGGCTGATCACTTTTACCACGGATTTCGGGCTTTCTGACCACTTTGTGGGGACCATGAAAGGCGTGGTGGCGGGGATCGCGCCGCAGACGCGTGTCATCGATATCAGCCATGACGTAGCGCCCTACAGCGTTACCGAAGCCGCCTTTGTGATTGCGGAAGCCTGGCCCTACTTTCCCAAGGGCACGGTCCATGTGGTGGTGGTCGATCCGGGCGTCGGCAGCTCGCGCCGACCCATCCTGGCGGAGGCGGGCGGGCACTTCTTCGTCGCGCCTGATAACGGGGTGCTCTCTCTGGTGTTCGACGCAGCCGTGCACAAGGTCCGCGTGATCTCCAATCCGAAATTCATGCGGCGCGAGATCAGCCGCACGTTTCATGGTCGCGACGTGTTTGCTCCCGCCGCAGCCCATTTGGCCAAGCGTGCGAAACCCGCGGCGTTTGGGAAGCTGATCCACGACTATGTCCGTACGTGGAGCGCGCGGCCTTCTTCGAAAGGCACCGACTCCTGGCGCGGCACGATCCTCAAAGTCGACCGCTTCGGCAATCTGATTACAAACTTCGCGGCTCGCGAATTCGCCGGCATCACTGCCCGTCCTTTTGAAGTGCGCGCGGGGACCAAGCACATTCATCGTCTGGCACTCACTTACGCGGAGACCGAAATAGGCGACTTGTTCGTGATCGTGGGCAGCTCAGGCTATCTGGAAATCGCCGCCAACCAAGCGTCGGCCGCGGCACTCCTAGGTTGCAGCGCGGGAGCAGTGGTGGAGTTGGATCTCTACTAGTAGTAATCCGCTCGCTGCCGCGCGCGGTTCTGTGCCCGCCACCCCTTGCACCGAACCGCGCGCGCCAGCAAGCGGATTACTGGCTAAAGAACTCCCGTGCCGCCGCCAACGTCTCGCGGATATCGTCCTCAGTGTGGGCCGTCGATAGAAACGCCGCTTCGAACTGAGAGGGCGCCAGGTACACGCCACGCTCCAGCATGAAATGGAAGAAGCGGCCAAAGCGCTCGGTGTCGCACTTCTTCGCCGACTCCCAATCCGTTACCGGTTCGGGCGAAAAGAACAGCGTAAACATCGCGCCCACGCGGTTGATAGTGACCCCCGGAGGAGACCACGCCGCAAGCTGAGCCCCGCGCGCTTCTAATCGTTCGTACAGTTCCGGATGAGCAACCAGGTAGCGCAACATCGCCAAGCCCGCCGCCACCGACAGCGGATTGCCCGACAGCGTGCCCGCCTGATACACCGGCCCCAGGGGCGCGACTTTGCGCATGATGTCGGCGCGGCCTCCGTAAGCTGCGATGGGCAGACCGCCGCCGATAATTTTGCCCAGCGTGGTCAGGTCTGGTTTAATCCCGAAACGCTGCTGCGCACCCCCCAGATCTACACGAAACCCCGTCATCACTTCGTCGAAGATCAGCAGCGCGCCATGACGCGTGGTGAGTTCCCGCAACGCCTCCAGAAATCCCAACGCCGGCGGAACACAACCCATGTTGCCTACCACCGGCTCGACGATCACCGCGGCGATCTGCGCGCCACGTTCCGCGAAAGCTTTTTCGACCGCCGCGATCGAATTGAACGGCAGCGAAATCGTCGTCTCCGCGAACGCCTTAGGAACCCCGGCCGAATCGGCGAT
>Ga0070666_10001215_pt1 | contig 15546 bp, 13 predicted proteins | sample KBSS23metaG_FD_64677 | JGI IMG/M metagenome (GOLD analysis project Ga0070666, IMG submission 64677) | Switchgrass rhizosphere microbial communities from Kellogg Biological Station, Michigan, USA - KBS S2-3 metaG | ecosystem: Host-associated > Plants > Roots > Rhizosphere > Soil ... | reverse complement strand
TTCCACTCCGCCGAGTTCCTCCGGAGCGCGTTCGTCGAAGCCGGGGGCAGGGACGTTCGCGCCGAAAGCCGCGACCTCTCCTGGCGGTTCGACTCCCGGAGCGACGCCATCGCTTTTTCCCGGGAGCTTTTCGGCTTGCGTCCGGAAACCCCCGACGAGGAGATCGAAGCGGCCCTGATCGACCTCGGTCTCGAGGATCGGGATGCCCGGACGATTCTTCCCTGGAGGATGGCGTTTGTCTCCGCCCGCCGGTGACGAAGGCGGGCTCTCCGGTGAGTCCGTTCTCGACGGTCTCCGCGAGCTCGCCCGAAGCCGGGGGTCCCGCACCGCCCTGCGCCGGGGCGCCGACGCGCTCACGTACGCAGGGCTCGAGCGGGAAGTGGAAGCGCGCGCCGCGCGGCTCGACCGCCGTCCCGGGTGGATCGGTCTCGACGCCGCCGATCCGGTCGCCTTCCTGATCGATTTCTTCGCTTCGCGTCTTCTCGCGCGGGGGGCGATCGCGCACGGCGCGCAGATCCCCTCTCTCCTACGCGAGCGCCGGGAATCCCTGCTCGCCCGCTGGCGGCCCGCCGAGGGCCTGGCGAAGACCGTCTTCTTCTCGTCGGGAAGCGTGGGCGACGGAAAACCGATTCCGCTCGGCGACCGCGAGCTCCTCGGCGCCGCCCGCGGCTATCCGCATCCCCCCGAGATCGAGCCTTCCGACAACGTCGCCGTCGGCGCCTCGGTCGCGCACGTCTTCGGATTCGTGCGCGGCGCGCTGCACCCGCTTTCGATCGGCGCGGAAGTGATCTTCTTCACGCCGCGGCGAGATCCCCTCGCCGAGGCGGAGGCGCTCGGATCGACCGTCGTGCTGCTGGCCGGGCCCCATGTCGCGCTCTCCGCCCGGCAGACGCGGAAAGTCCAGCTCAAGGCGGTGTTCTCCGGAGGCGGCTCGCTTTCGGAAGACTCCGTCTCGGCGGTCGAGCGCCGAGGCACTCCGGTGCGGCTGGGCTACGGACTGACGGAGTCGGCGGGCCTCGGCTCCCGGCAGCGCCTCGCCCTTGCCCGGCGACCCGGCACGAGCGGGCGGCCCGCCGCCGCGCTCGCCGTCGCCATCGTCGCTCCGGACTCCGAGGCCGATCTTCCCGCCGGACGCACCGGAGAGATCCGGCTCTCCGGACCGAGTGTCTTCGACGGATACGCGGGCGAGGCCGCCCCGATCCCCTTCGATCGGCGCGGGCGGCTCGCGACCGGCGACCTCGGCTTCATCGACGACGCGGGAGAGCTCGTCGTCCGCGGCCGGCGCGAGTTCTGCATCGTGATGCAGGGCCGGACCGTCTGCGCGGAAGAAATCGAGGACGCGATCGGCGAGCATCCCGGCGTCTCGGAGGTCGCCGTCTCTCCCCACGGCGATTCGTTCGCCGTGGTCTTCGTCCCCCGCGAGGGCGCGGCCTCGCTCGACGCGGAAATCCGGACGTTTCTGCAGAAGAGGCTCCCCGCGTTCGCGCGGCCGCGTCGCGTACTGGCCGTCGAAGCCCTGCCCCGGAACTCGTCCGGAAAGCTCGACCGGCAGATCGTCTCCTCGTGGCTGGTGTGAGCGCAAAGAGAATCGCTTCCCTGGCCGCAAGCCGGGAGACGCCTTTCTACCTGTACGACCCCTCCGCGGCCGCTTCGGCGATTCGCCGATGGAAGAGCGCCGCCGGACGCCGGGTGCGCGTCTTCTATCCCTACAAGTGCAACCGGTTCCCGCCGTTCCTGGACCGGCTCGCGGCCGAAGGACTCGGCGCCGAGATCAACATCGGCGCGGATCTCTCCGGCGCGCTCGCGAGGGGAAACACGGGCAGGCGTCTGATCTTCCAGGGGCCGGCAAAGGCGCCGGCATCCGTGGACCGGGTGATCGCCGTCGGCGGAATGCTCGTCGCCGATGGCGAGGAGGACGCGCGCCTCATCGTCGCCCGCGCCCGCGTCCTCGGGCGGGACCCTCTGTACATGCTCCGCCTGCGCGCTCCGCAGGCGCGTGAAGGACAACGGGCTTTCGGCATGAGCCCGGAAGGGCTCGTCGGGCTCGCGACGGGAGCGGTCCGGAGGGGCGCGCGGCCTCCCGTGGGGCTCGCGTTCCATCTCGGCACGGGGATCCCGAGCCTCGCCCCCTACCGAAACGCCATCGCGATGGCCGGCGAAATCGTCCGCGCCCTCGCCGCGGGGGGAGTGTCGATCTCCGTGCTCGACGCGGGCGGAGGATTTTCGTCGCCGGGCGAGTCGCGGTTCGACGATCGTGGCCGCGCGCCGGTTTCCCCCTGGACGGACCCTCCGGCAATCGTGCGTGCCCTCGAACGGGAGGTCGAACGCCGAATCGGCGCCGTCGAGCTCTGGATCGAGCCGGGCCGGGCGCTCGCCGCGGAAGCCTTTTCTTTCGTGACGCGTGTCGTTCAGGTCCGCTTCGACCGAACCGTTTTCGTGGACGGCAGCCGGATGGCCCACGCGTTCTTCGTCGCCCGCGGCGTGCATCCCTTGACGGCGATCCCGTCCCGCCGGGGAAAGAGAGGGACTTTCGCCATCGCGGGCCCTCTCGGGACCGACCTCGACGTCCTGGTGCGCCGGACCGTCGGCGTCGCTCCGCTCGTCGGCGACCTCGTTGTCTTCGGCGCCGTCGGCGCCTACAACCTGATCGCCGCCAACGAGTGGGCAGGGCCGGTGCCGCCGGTCGTGGAGATGGGGAAGACGCCAAGGCGTACGCGGTAAATACGTCGATCGCGGGTCCCGATTCACGCGCGTGGGCTTCGACCATCCCAGCCCTTCCGTCAGGCCCCTTCCGTCTTAGCAAGCCACCGTCGTCATTGCGAGGCCGAAGGCCGAAGCAATCTCGACGTCGATCAAGGAATGCCGGGGGCTCGCTCGAGCAGCCGGCGGTTTCGCCCGGGAGCCCCCGGCGAGGGTCGGTGTCGGGTCCTGCCGCCGGGAATTGACCCCAGTTCCGCGCGACGCTTCAAACGATAGGGTTTCGATTCGCGTACCGCGCGGAACAGGGGCCCCATTCCCGGCGCCTCCCGCCCGACCCTCGCGAGCCCCGCGAAACCTTGGCAGGCTCTCGCTCGCGAGAGCGCTGCGCGTTAAGAAAAGAAAGAGTGGCTTAAGGTGGCGCCCCTTCGGGCGCGTCGCGCATGCCGCGACGCGGCGCAGTGAATGATGGCGCCGCGCGAGCAGTTCGTTCCGTGCTGCGCCCGGGGTTCGGCACGGCCCCTTATCGATGTCATCGCGAATCCAGCGAGGAATCTCGTTCGCGGCCCGGGTGGGGGCTTCGACTTGAGGGGGCTTGGGGGAAGCATCCCCCAGGTCAGACGTTCAGCCCGGCGGTTCGCGAAGCGAATATGCGCCGCATGGCGCCCGCCGTGGCGATCCGAGCTCCGCGAGTGTCGCGACGCTCGGCTCTGGTGGGGCGCCGGAGCGGTCGAGGGTTTGTACCCGAGCCGCGCAGGTCACGGCGCGATTAGTCTCCTCGCAGTAACCAAGAGGAGGAGGATCGCGCCGTGGGAGGCCGAGCGTTTCCAGCTCGGCCGACGGAGGTCGAGGCGCGGCCAGACGCGAGCCCGACGGGATGCGGGGAGCCCGCGACATCCGGAGGCGTACTCAATCATGTACGTTGGAGGGTGGCGCGGGCTCCCCGCCCGTCCGGCTCGATGTATGGCCGCGCCCGCCTCGCGGCGAGCTCGAAAATGAGAACGCAAGCTGCCTCTCCCCTGAAAGCGCCGCGAGGCGCCGGCCAGACGCGCGCGGGCGCCCCGCCGGCGGGCGAGGCGTACTCGATCAGTACGTTGAGGCCGACGGCGGGGTGGCCGCGTCCCGTATGGCTGGATGCATCGTCGGCGCCGGCGTCAAAGGACGAAGGGGACCGGGATCGTCATCCACGTCTTCACCGCCACCCCGTCCTTCAGCGCGGGGCGGAACGTCCATTGACGGACCGCCTTCTGAGCCGCCTCCGTCAATCCCATGCTCCCTCCCGCGGCGCGGACGAGCCGGAGGTCCTCCACCCGGCCGTTCTCCGACACGAGGACGCTCAGCACCACGGTGCCGCTGATATTCATGCGCCTCGCCATGGGCGGGTAATCGGGCTTGACGACGACCGCGATCTCCGGACCGCGATCCACCTGCGCGATCGCCACGAGATCCCCGCGTTTGGTCGCGGGCCGCGTGTTTGCGTCCGGCGACACGGGAGCCGGAGCCGGCGGCGCCGCCGTCACCGGCACCGGGACCGGCGCGACCGAAATCGGTCTCGGAACGGAGACGTTGGCGGAGACCGCGGCCGGCACCGGTTTCAGCGACTGCGCCCGGGATCGCGCTTCCTGGCGCGCGAGCTTCGCTTTCTCGTCCGCTTCGAGCTTCTTGACCTGTTCGTTCAACCGCCGCGCGACCTCCTCCTTGAACTGCTCGGGAGTCATTCCGGTCGTTGGCGGCGCCACGACCGGAGCCGGGGCCGGCGCCGGCGGGGGCGCCACCCGCTTCGGCGGCTCCTTCGTCGGGGCCTTGAGCGACAGGAGGTAGGCGGAGATACCGATGATCGCCAGGGCCAGGATGCCGATCCCCGCGATTTTCGCCGCGGGGGACTTCTTTTCCACGGGAGCTTCGACCGCCGCGACGGGAACGCCGAACCGCGGCGCGACGACGAGCCGGGGCGGACGCGCCGTGACGGCCGGCCGCGGGTATCGGAGCGCGTCGAACCCGGACTCCGAGGTCCTCTTCTTCTGCTCCCGCGCGATATCTTCCTTCAGGAGGTTGGTCAGGAAGAACGCGAAGTTGAAAGTCGACGGCGCGTAGCGGCCGGAAAACAGGAGCTTCCCCAGCTCGCGCCGGAGCGCCCCCGCCGTTTCGAACCGCCCGTCGGGCGCCCCGGCGAGGGCCACTTTCAGGACCGCGGCGATGTCGGAAGGAAGCGGCTCGCCGCCGCCGAGCATCTTGGCCGAGGCGACGGACTCCGCCGCGCGGGAAGCGGGAGGCGGCTGTCCCACGAGAAGCGCGTACAGGATGGCGGCGTTCGAGTAGACGTCTCCCGTCTTGGTGGCCTTCCCCGACGCGCGCACCTCCGGCGCGAGGTAGGGATCGAGGAGCTTCTGGACCGCCGGGGTCCGGTGGGACGCGAGGACGCCTTCGGAGAGCCCGAAGCCGACGAGCCGCGTTTCTCCTTCGTCGGAGATCTCGACGAACCCGGGCCAGACGAGGCCGTGGAGCGTTCGCTCGCCGTCGATCAGCGTGTTGTAGGCGTGATCGAGGCCGGTCGCGATCTTCTCGGCGATCAGGAGCGAGTGCTCGGGCGGAATCGGAAACGGTTTCTGGTGAGAGGCCTCGATCAAGGCGTCGAGCGTCCGTCCACCGGGCTCCCGATACGAGAGGAAGGCGTCGCCTTCCACCGAATCGAGCTCGACGTCGCGCGCGATGGTGGGGTTCTTCAGGAAGTCGTGGACGGCCCCGTTCTGCTCGATCGCGATCAGGATGGGCTCCGGATCGAGCCCGGGCGCGTCGAAAATGCGGATCCGCACGAACGCCTGGGGATCCTCGATCTTCCTCGCGCGATAGACCTTGCCGAGCGCGTCCGCCCCGAGCTTCTCGGTCAGCAGATAGGACCCGAACAGCCGCGGGACCAGCTCATTCTCGGTCATGGGGGCGGTGCCGGTACGGTAGCACGCGACCGTGCCACGGTCAACGCGGCGGAACTTCCTCGTCGTCGGACGCGCTCGCCGAGTTCGCGCGGCTGCGGCCGATCATCGCCAGGTGATCGGCGTACGTGCGCGAGAAGTAGTGGCCTCCGTCGCCGCGCGCCACGAAATAGAGATCGTCGCTCTTCGCGGGCGCGACGGCCGCCTGTAGCGCCGCCGCTCCGGGATTGCAGATCGGACCGGGAGGAAGGCCGCCGTAGAGATAGGTGTTGTAGGGAGAATCGATCTCGAGCTCGGAACGGTGCAGCCGACCCGTCCATTTTCCCTGTTTCTGGAGCGCGTAGATCACGGTCGGATCGCACTGGAGCCGCATGCCGATCCGGAGACGGTTGAGATACACCGCCGCGACGTGCGGCCGCTCGGAGGCGAGAGACGTCTCCTTCTCGACGAGCGAAGCGACGGTGACCGCCTGCCGCACGGAGAGGCCGAGGCGCGCCGCGCTCCGCTCGAGCTCCGGCGGGAAGTGCCGCCGGAAATCGTCCACCATGAGGGCGAGGACTTCGCGCGTCGGCGTCGAGCGGGTGACGACGTAGGTGTCCGGGAAAAGGAATCCCTCGAGATCGCCCTCCGCGCCCGCCCCGCCGGAAGAAGGCGGCTCGACCTCGCGCGAGGCGCGCCGGAAGCCCTGGTCCGTGCCGATGCCTTCCCGGACGAAGAGGGCGAAGCACTCGGCGCTCGTCGCGCCCTCCGGAACGACCACCGTGTGCCGGAGGACCTCCCCTCGGACCAGGAGATCGATCGTCCGATCGAGCGAGTCTCCCGGCGAGAGCGCGTATTCGCCCGCCCGCAGCGGAGCCGCGCGCCGGAAGACGCGGTAGTAGCCCTCCGCGAGCAGGCCGTGGCGCACGACGCCTTTCGCCGCGAGGGCCCGGAAGATCTGCCGGGTGGGGGTGCCGATCGGCAGCTCGACGACGACGCGCCGCGACGAGCCCGGCGCCGGCGCCGCCCGCACCCAGAGGTAGAGGCTCGCCGCCGCGCCCGCCCCGAGCAGCGCGACGAGAAGCAGGAGCCGCCTTCCGCGATGGCGGCTCATCGGGCACGCGTCGAAAGGAAGTCGTCCAGGAGGACGGCCGCCGCCGCCGCGTCGATTTCGCTCTCCGGAAAGCGGTGCCGGGCCTCGTGCGAAGTGAGGTGCTCGTTGACGAGGTCGATGGGCAGGTTCAGGATCTCCGCGAGCTTGCGCCCGAAGGACTTGACCCGCGGCGCGAGCGCGTTCTCGCGCCCGTCGGCGTGATGAGGAACCCCCAGGACCAGGGCCTCGACCTCTTCCCGCCGGGCGAAATCCGCGATCGCCCGGATCGCCTCCCGGTCGCTCTTCCGGGGCACCGTCTCCCGGGGGGTCGCCATCATTCCGGAAGCGTCGGAGGTCGCGAGCCCGATCCGTTTTTCGCCGAAATCGACCGCCAGGTACCGCACCCAAAAAGGATAGCCGAGAATCTGGTAAATTCCCCGGGCGATGGCGATCGAGCAAGCGGCGCCCCGGAAAGCTCCGGCCGGCCCCTCCCGCGACGAAGCGAAGGAATGGTACCGGCTCATGCAGCTCGGCCGGGTGCTGGACGACAAGGCGCCCAACTACTTGAAGCAGGGCCTCGGCTGGAGCTACCACGCCCCCAACGCCGGGCACGACGGGATCCAGCTCGCCCTCGGCCTGACGTTCCGCCCCGGGCGCGACTATCTCTTCCCCTATTACCGGGATCTCACGACCTGTCTCGCCGCCGGCGTGTCGGTCGAGGAAATCCTCTTGAACGGCATGTCGAAGGCGACGGACGTCGCGTCGGGCGGCAGGCACATGTCGAACCACTTCGCCAAGCCCGAGATCGGCATCCAGAACACGTCCTCCGCGGTCTCCAACCACGCGCAGCACGCGGCCGGTCTCGGCCGGGCGGTCCGGTACTACGGGCGGGACGCGATCGTGTATTGTTCGGTCGGCGAGTCCTCGACGTCGGAAGGATATTTCTACGAGGCGGTCAACGGCGCGAGCCGGGAGAAGCTGCCGGTCGTCTTCGTCGTCCAGGACAACGGCTACGGGATTTCCGTGCCGAAGGCGGAGCAGACCGCCAACGTCTACGCGTCGGACAATTTTTCGGGGTTCCGGAACGTCGCGGTGATCCACGCGGACGGGACCGATCCCTTCGACTCGTTCCGCGCAATGCGGGAAGCCGTCGCCTGGGCCGGATCGGGCAAGGGCTGCGCGATCGTCCACGCCATGTGCGTCCGCATCGGGCCGCATTCGAATTCCGACCGCCAGGAGCTCTATCGCTCCCCCGACGAGCTCGCCGCGGCGCGCGCCAACGACCCCCTGCCGAAGTTCCGGCGGCGGTTGATCGACGAGGGGATCGTTCCGGAAGCCGAGCTCGCGGCGATCGACGCCGAAAACGCGAAACGCTACGAGGAGGCGGCCGACCGGGCGCGGACGGCGCCGGATCCGGACCCCGGCACGATCTTCGACTTCGTCATCGCCGAACCGTGGATTCCGGAGAACCGCGACGGGCTCCCCGACGGCAGCGGCGACGAGCTCTCCCTCCTGCAGGCCTTGAACGCGACCTTGAAGGAGGAGTTCCGCGCCAACCCCGACACCTTCCTCTGGGGGCAGGACGTCGCCAACAAGGAAAAGGGCGGCGTCTTCAACGTCACGAAGGGAATGCAGCAGGAGTTCGGCGAAATCCGCGTGCACAACGCGCCGATCGCGGAGGACTTCATCGTCGGCACGGCCAACGGCTTCTCCCGGCTCGACGACAAGATCCGCGTCGTGATCGAGGGGGCGGAGTTCGCCGACTACTTCTGGCCCGCCGCCGAGCAGATGGTCGAAATGTCCCACGAGTACTGGCGGACGGACGGCAAGTTCTCGCCCAACGTCACGATCCGCCTCGCTTCGGGCGGGTACATCGGCGGCGGCCTCTACCACTCCCAGAACATCGAGGGCTGGCTGACGACGCTTCCGGGAATCCGCGTCGTGGTGCCCGCCTTCGCCGACGACGCCGCGGGACTCCTGCGGACCGCCATCCGCTCGCGCGGCGTCACGATGTATCTCGAGCCGAAGTTCCTCTACAACCTTCCGGCCGCCCGGGCGAACGTGCCGGCGGGGTTCGCCGTGCCCTTCGGCAAAGCGCGGCTGCGCCGCGAAGGGACGGACCTGACGATCGTCGCCTACGGCACGCCGGTCCACTTCGCGCTCGACGCCGCGGCCGAGCTCGAAAAGGAGGGGGTGAGCGTCGAGGTGATCGATCTCCGTTCGCTCGTGCCTCTCGACACGGAGGCGATCCTGGCGTCGGTCAGGAAAACGAACCGCGCGCTCATCGCGCACGAGGACAAGGTCCACGGCGGGTTCGGCGGCGAGCTCGCTTCGCAGATCCAGTCGGCGGTCTTCCCGTACCTCGACGCCCCGGTCGGGCGGGTCGGCGCCACCTTCACTCCCGTCGGCTTCAGCCGCGTGCTCGAAAGGGCGATCCTGCCGAACTCGGACAAGGTCCTCGCCGCGGCCCGCGAAGTCCTGAAGTACTGATCGTGGGCGAAGTCGGCCGGGCGCTCGTCCTCGCGGGCCTCGCTCTCGCCGCGATCGGCGCCGGGATCTGGCTCGCGGCGCGGGTCGGACTTCGAAGAATCCCCGGAACGCTCGTCCTCTCCGGCCGCTACGGGACGTTCGTGTTCCCGATCCTGCTCTGCGTCGTCATTTCGATCGTGCTGACGATCGTCCTGGCGCTCTTTCGGCGCTGATCTTCCCCGCTAACCGGCCGGTTCGTCGGCGCGCGACCCGCCTTCCGCTTCGGACGGCCGGGCCATCACCGTCGTGTCGTCCGGCTCCCACCGCATGCGCCGATAATCGAACTTCCCTTCCTCGATCACGTTGAATTTCACGATCTCGAAATAGGGAGAGAGGTCGAAGTCGCGCGGCACGACGAGCGTGGGATGCCGCGCGTGGAAGATCCCGGTGTAGGCGCGGCGGCTGCGCCGGCCGAAGACGGCCGCCCGGATGCGCTCGCCGGGCGTTTTCGGCCGGTCGGGGCGGTACCCGGGCAGGATCGGAAAACCGACCTTCTGGAATGCGGCTGCGGTCATCGACGAGCAGATCGTCTCGGTCGCGAGCCCGCTCCCCAGGTGCAGCGCGTCCTCGCGGAACCGCTGCGGGATGAGGTGAAATGGCAGCAGGTACCGCGCGAGATCCGTCACGTTCTTGATGTCGTAGCGGAGGCCGATCCTCGAGACCAGGTCGTCGATGACGACGCGGGAGTCGTCCGGACGGAGGCGATGCGGGCGGCAGATGCGGATGTTGAAGTGCAGGTACTTGACGAGCGGCGAAAGGATGACGCCCTGGTCGACGAGCGCCTCGATGACGAGATGCCGCGCCTCGCGCCCGAATCGCTCCTCCGCCTGCTTCTTCAAGGGATGATCGCGCCGGAGAATTTCGTCCCCGATGTAGACGCAGTTGTGCGACCACGAGGAGGTCGTGAGCGTCTTGATCGCCTGGGAGACCCGCTGGTCCCCGTCGATCAGGATGACGTCCGCCTTCCGGATGTGCTTCTTCAGGCGATCGGGATCGTTGGCGCCGTACGAGCGGTAGCTCCGCCGCGGGCGCGTCAGCACCGCGATCATCCAGTCGGTGAATGCCTGTCGGGGAGTGCGCATGTTTTCCGGAGCAGTGCGGGGGCCGGCCCTCAGAAGATCAGCAGGTAGCCGTCGACGAAGAAGATCGTGCCCCCGAGAGCGACGAGAATCGAAAGCGTCCAGAGCAGCCGGTTCTTCGAGAGCGCGGCGATCGCCGAGAGAGCCACCGCGATCTGCATGAGCGCCACCGCCGACGCGTAGCGGTGGTGGCGATGCGTGAAATGGTCGGCTTCCTCCGAAGATCGGCGGGCGCTCTCTTCCTTCTTCCGGGCGTTGTCCGCGATGTCCTGCTGTTCCTTCCCGTAGCGCGCGATGTCGGCGTCGAGGCTCGCCTGGGGGACCCGGTCGAGCGAGATGAGGGTCTGCTTTTCCTGCGTCAGGAGCGCCGCCTTGATGCCCTTGGCCTGGTACTGCGCCCAGAGGTCGAACGCTTCGTTCCGGGTGCCCATCGCCTCGTTTTTCTGGAGGAGCGCCTCATTGATCGTCCCGCCGGCCTGGAGAGCGGCGACGGCGGCGAGCACCGCCACGAGCGCGGTCGAGAGCGAGACCTTCCGGAGAAAGCCGCGGTCGTTGCGCCCTTCCCGGCGCTCCTCTTCGCGGCCCTCCTCGCGAGCCTCGTCGATCGACTCTTTGACGCGATCGAGCTCGAGATCGAGCTCGGGTCCTTCGGGCATCGGTAAGTACCTCGCCGTGGATTATAGATGGGGGAAGCGATGCGTCGAACCGGGGAGGCGCGGTTCGCACGCCTTCGCCTGCCACCACCCTTCCCGCCATGGCGACGCCACCGCCCTCTCCGTCATTGCGAGGCCGAAGGCCGAAGCAATCTCGGCGTCGGTCGGGAATGCCGGGGGCTCGCTCGAGCAGCCGGCGGTTTCGCCCGGGGATTTGCGGAAGCCGGTGTCGGGCGGCCGCCGGGCGTATCCCCGATTTGCGCGACGCACCAGAGGATAGGGTTACATAGGCGTTCCGCGCAAAACGGGGAGCCCTCCGCCCGGCGTCTCCCTGCCGCCTTCCGCACCGCGAAACCTTGGCAGGCTCTCGCTCGCGAGATCGCTACGCACGGGAAAAAAGAAGGTACCTTAAGGTGGCGCCCGTCCGGGCGCGTCGCGCATGGGGAAGCGCGGCGCAGCAAATGACGGCGCCGCGCGATGGGGATGTTCCGTGCTTCGCACGGGGTCGCGATCCGAGCTCCGCGAGCGTCGCGATACTCAGCTCTCGTCGGGCGCCGGAGCGGCCGAGGGTTTACCCGAGCCGCGAAGGTCACGGCGCGATTAGTCTCCTCGCAGAGTATTCAGCGCGATCCTTCGAAAGAAGGATCCGCCGCGAAGCGGCGAGGGCGCGCAAGCGCCGGGCGCGTCAATCGCCGCGCCCGCAGGGCGCGAGCAACCAAGAGGAGGAGGATCGCGCCGTGGGAGGCCGAGCGGTTCCAGCAAAGCGCGCCGCTCGGCCGACGTTACACTTCGCCGGCCGCGACCTCGACCAGCATCTCCGGATGAATATGCCTTCTCACCGCGGCGTTGACTTCTTCGACCGTGATCTTCTCGACGGACGCCGGGAAAGCATCCAGGTAGCCGACCCCGAAACCGTAGGTCTCGGCCATGTCGAGGGCGCCCGCGATCCCGCCGTTCGACGCGAGATCCACCTTGAACTTTCCGGCCCGGGAGCGCTTCTCGTCGAGCGTTTCCTTCTCCGTGATCCCGCCCTCGAGGAACTCTCCGAGCACGGCCCGGGCCGACTGGACCGCGCGGTCGAGGTTGGCCGGCGCGACGGTGAGCGAAATGGCGAAGGGTCCCGAGAAGCGGCCGGCGGACATGCGGGCGTTGATGCCGTAGGTCAGCCCTTCCGTGTCGCGCACCCGGAGTCCCAGACGGGAAGAGAGAGTGGACTGCCCCAGCGCCGCGACGCCGAGCGTCGTCGGCAGAAAATCCGCCGCCGTCCGCGTGAGGCCCGAGTCGTGGGCGAGAAGGACGTCCGCATTGACCTTCTCCTTCATCCGGACGCGCTCCCGCGCGGAGGCCGGGCGGTGGATGGGCGGTACGTCAATGGCCGCGGCGGCGCCGGTTCGCATGGGGCCCAGGAGTCCCGCGAGCTCCTGAACGACCGCCGCGCGATCCACGTCTCCGACGACGGCCAGGATCAGGCTCGAGGCTCGGTAGAAGCGCTCGTGGAAGTCGGCAAGCTCGGCGGTCGTCGTGGCCTCGATCGCGGCGATGATCTCCTCGGCCGTCTCGGCGCAGTAGGGATGCCCCGCGGGATAGATCAGGCGCGACGCGGCCGTCGAAGCCCGCCAGCCGGTCTGGTCCGACAGCTGTCGGACGGCGCCGACGAGCCGCTCCTTCTCCCGGGCGAGCTCCTCGGCGGGGAAGACCGGCTCGGTCAGCATCTCGACGAGCGCCTCGAACGCGAGCACCCGGTCCCGCGAAAGGCAGGCGAGCGAGATATCCATCGTGTCGGGATCGCCGCCGGAAGCGGAGAACGAAATCGAGATGCCGCGGTTCTCGAGCTCGCCGGCGAGCTCGAGCTTCGTGCGGCGGCGCGTCCCCTTCTCGAGCATCTGAGCCGTGAGCGCGGCGAGCACGGGGTTCGACGCCGGCGAATGGGCCGATCCCGCCCGGAGCGTTCCCGAGAGCGCGAGCGTGGGGTTGAAGTGGTTCTCGAGCGCGAGAAAGGTCGCGCCGTTTTCTCCTTCGAGGCGGGCGGTGTTCTCGGCGAATCTGCTGCTCACGCCGCGACCTCCGCCTCGATCCGGGGCACGAACCACCCCACCGTCGAGAAGTCCTCATGGAAGTACGTCCGGGCCGCGCGCAGGACGTCGGCCGCGGTCACGCGCTGGACATTCTCGAGGTAATCGACGTACCAGCGCCAGTCCGCGACCGCGATCGCCTCCGTCAGACTCCCGGCGACCTGATCCGTCGTGTCCCGCTCGAAGATGACGTCGGCTTCGATCTGGTTCTGGGCTTTCTTTACTTCGTCCTCGGTCACGCCTTCGCGGACGACCCGCGCGAGCTCGTCGCGGACGATCTTTTCCGCGCGCGCGTGATCGGTCCCGGGCGCGATCGCCGTGAAGACCGAGAAAAGCGACGGATCGCGGAGCTGCCACGAGATGGCGCTGACCGAGATCGAGAGCGAGGGCTCGACGAGCGCCTGATAGAGGCGCGAGGTCATTCCGCTGCCGAGGATGTTCGCCAGCACCGCCATCGGGTAGGCGTCCGGGTGGGCGGCCGCAACCGACCGGAAAGAGAGCGCCACCCATCCGATCTGCCCCGCCCGCTTGACGACGAAGCGCCGCTCGCCCTGCTGCGGGGGCTCGTCGGTGTAGGTCCGGGGAATCGGCCGGTGGGAACGCGGGATCGACCCGAAATGACCGTCGAGCCGCCGGAGCGCTTCCGCCTCTTCGAAGTCGCCGATCAGGATCGCGGTCGCGTTGTCGGGATGGTAGAAGGTGTCGTAGAACTCTTTCAGCCGCGCCGTGGACATTCCCTCGATGTCGCTCTTCCATCCGATCGTCGGGTGATGGTACGGATGCTCCCGGAACGCGACCGCGAACGAATCCTTGTAGAGCACCTGGAACGGAGAGTTTTCGCCGCGCTCGAATTCGTTCCGCACGACCGTCATCTCCGGGATCCGGTCTCCGTCGCGGATGAACGAACCGCGCATGCGGGACGCCTCGATCCGCATCGCGAGGTCGATCTGGTCGGAGGGCACCGTCTCGAAGTAGTTCGTCCGGTCGAACCAGGTCGTGGCGTTGAACCGCGCCCCGACCGCTTCGAGGGTCGCCGCGATCTGCGTTCCCCGGTCGCGATTGAACTCCGCGGTGCCCTTGAACATCATGTGCTCGAGGAGATGCGTGGCGCCGGTGTGGCCGACGGCTTCGTGCCGCGAGCCGACGCGGTACACGACGCAGAACGTCGCGACCGGGGCGATCCGGTTGGGCAGGAGCAGCACCTGCAGGCCGTTGGCGCGGAGGCGCAGCTCGCGGATGCCGTTTTTCTCTTCGACGAAATCGAACGCCGGATGCGGCGAGGCCGCTGTCGCCATGGAGCCTCCTGGTGAAAGTCGGGTTCAGTTGCCGCCGGCGATGTCTTCGGCACCGTCGACGCCGATCACGTTGCCCGAGATCCACCGCGTGTCGCCCGCGCAGAGCGCGACGAGCGCGCCCGCGACGTCCTTCGGGGTCGTCAGGCGCTTGGCGGGGTGGATTCCCAGGACGCGATCGATCATCGCCTGGTTGCCGGGAATCTTTCGCAGGGCGGGAGTGTCGGTGACGCCGGCGCGAATCGCGTTGGCGCTGATGTTCTTCGTGGCGAGCTCGACCGCGATCTGGCGGATGTGCGATTCGAGCGCGCATTTCGCCGCGGAAACCGCGCCGTAAGCGGGCCACACGATGTGGTCGCCGGCCGACGTCATGGCGAAGATCTTCGCGGAGTCCGCGAAGAGGTCGCCGAGATAGATGTCCTGGGTCCAGTACACGAGGGAGTGCGCCATCACGTCGAGCGTCATCTCCATCTGGGGCTTCGCCATCGAAGCCTCGCGCGTCTCCCCGAAGAAGGGCTTCAGGGTCCCGAACGCGAGGGAATGGAGGAGGACCGTCACCCGCTCGGCTTTCGGGGCGTCGCCGAACGCGGACCGCATCGCTTCGACGACCTCGCCGCGCTTGCCTTCGTCGGCGGCGTTGACGTTGTGGAACTCGGCGCGGACGCCGGCCGCCCGGATCCCCTGGATGATCTCCTCGACGTGGGGCATGCTCCCCTTCCGGTCGAGGTGCACGCCGAAGATGTTCCAACCCGCCTCGGCGAGCGCCAGCGAGCACGCCTCGCCGAAGCCCGACGAGGCGCCCAGCACCAGGGCCCATCCGCGGTTTTTCTTCGAATCACTCATTCGCGGCAGTTTATCGCAGGCGCGGACCATACGCGCCGTTAGACGGGTCCGACGGGAGCAATTCGCACGGCAATTCCGGGGGAGTCACTGAGCGCGCCGATGGCCTCCCATGCCGCCTTGGGCTCCCTCATCCTTGGGCTCCCTCATCCGACGGCTCTCGCTTCGCTTCGGCCGTCACCTTCTCCCGCGGGGAGAAGGGAGGTCGGCCGAGCGCCTCAGCGCAGATCGAGACACAACGATGCCCGTTGGCGTCAACGAGGAGGCGCGGCCAGACGTGCTGGAAGGCGGGTTCGGCGGGCCTGCCGGCGGCGAAGGCGTACCAAATCGCGTACGTCGAGCCGGCGGCAGGCCCGTTGGGCCCGCATAACGGCACGTATGG
>Ga0070666_10001208_pt1 | contig 15590 bp, 10 predicted proteins | sample KBSS23metaG_FD_64677 | JGI IMG/M metagenome (GOLD analysis project Ga0070666, IMG submission 64677) | Switchgrass rhizosphere microbial communities from Kellogg Biological Station, Michigan, USA - KBS S2-3 metaG | ecosystem: Host-associated > Plants > Roots > Rhizosphere > Soil ... | reverse complement strand
TTCTGCAGTGCGAACATATCAGGAGAGCTCCGTCGAAAGCCCGAAATGCTTGTGATACTCGCGGCATCACGTAGGCTCGCACACGTAGCCCTGAAGCCGACCGAACCACAATCGGCGGAATCAGCGGATCTTGCCTGACGCGGATCGTTCTTCCCGGCAGTACCAATCTCTCTGTCGCCGCCAGGAACGCCTCTGCGCGTGATAAAATGCAGTATTCGCAGCACCGTTCTGCTGGCCGCTTTCGGACTGCGCTCCCGTCATGATTCAAAGGATGACCGATGTATTCGCGAGATTGGTCGCGTAGAGCCACGTGCGCTCTTTTCTCGATCGTCTGTTCCACAGCATTCCACAGCGCTGTCGCATCCACGACGACCATGACTGTAGAGGACGCGGTCACGCTCGTGTATCCGGAAGCATCGACGATGCTATTCCCCGTGGTGCGCAGCGGCGACCTCGGTTTCGAGGTACTGCTCGATTACCACACCGCAAACGGTACCGCGATTGGCGGGGTCGATTACACGGCGACGGCAGGGACGCTCGATGCGCCCGCGGGCGTGGTGAACAGTTCGATCCCAGTCGCGGTGAGTGCGAAGTCGCACCCTGCGCAATTGACGTTCGATCTCGTGTTAGACCGGGCAATCGGCATCGGTGCGCAGCCTGCGTTTGCCGCACAGCAGACGTTCGCGACGGGATTCCAACCGTTCCGAGTTGCATATGCTGATCTCAATGGTGACGGCAAGCCCGACGTGATCGTCGAGAACGGCGACAGCACGTTCTCGGTACTGCTGAACACGACCCCACCGGGAGCCGCTGCGCCTACGTTCGCTGCACAGCAAATCGTCTCCACGACGGAACCCATATCGGCGATAACGGTGGCTGACATTAACGGCAACGGCAAGCCCGACGTGATCGTGGCGAACGCCTATGGCGGCTCGGTATCGGTGTTCTTCAACCGGACAGCGCCCGGCGCGACCACGGTCGCGTTTGCCGCTCGTCAGACGTTTTCGATCGGCAACGTATCCGCCACGCCGAACCACGTTGCAGTGGCTGATCTGAACGGTGACGGCAAGCCGGATCTCGTCGTCAGCGCGGCGAACCTCACCGCGGTTGCTGTGCTGCTCAATACGACCACGACCGGATCTGCGACTGCGGCGTTCGCGACGAAGAAGACGTTTACCGTCGGGACCAATCCAGTGCGCGTCGCAACAGCCGATATCAATGGCGACGGCAAGCTCGACCTGATCGTCGCGAACTACCAGGCAAGATCGATTTCAGTGCTGCTCAATACGACGGCCCCAGGCGCCGTCTCGCCGAGCTTCGCCGCCCAGCAAGTGCTTGCGACCGGAGGCTTCCCGGAAGCGATCGGTGCCGTCGATCTCAACGGCGATGGCCGCCCCGATCTCGCGATCGCGAACAGTGCCGACAATACCGTTTCCGTATTCCTCAATTCGACCACGCTCGGTTCAACCACTGTGCACTTCGCCGCCCAGAAGACATTCGCGACGCTCGCCGGTCCCGTCGACCTGCAGCTCCTCGACATCAACGGCGACGGCAAGGCCGACATCGTCGTCTCGAACTTGAACAGCGATGCCGTATCGGTGCTCGTCAACACGACGTTTCCCGGCAGCAGTGCACCGCGATTCGCTGCGCAGCGGTCGTTCACGGTCGGCAACGAGCCAGCCTCGCTCGCAGCAGTCGACCTCAACGGCGACGGCAAGCCGGATCTCGTGACCGCGAGCATCACCGACCAGACCGCCTCGGTGTTGATCAATACGTCAAACGCCGGCGTTGCTATGGCAGATTTTCCGAACGAACAAGTGTTTCTGGCGGAGTTCGATTCCTACAACGTGACGGTCGCGGATCTCGATGGCGACGGTAAACCGGACGTGATCCGTACCGACAGCAACGAAAACAAGCTCGTCATCCTGCAGTCGACGACTGCTCCGGGCTCCACCGTGCAGACATTCGCTGCGCCACTCACGCTTGCAACAGGCAACGGCCCGAGCGCGGTGGTGGGCGCCGACCTCAACGGCGACGGTCGCCTTGATCTAGTCGTAGCGAACTTCAGCGATAGCACAGTGTCGGTGCTGCGTAACAAAACCGTGCCGGGCACAGCGGCGTCTTTCGCAGCGCGGCAGAACTTCGCCGCGGGCGAGAGTCCTGATGCCGTGGCAATCGGCGACGTCAACGGCGACGGCAAGCCCGATCTGCTCATCGTCAATCACGGTATAATCAACGCGCCGACCGTGTCGGTACTGCTGAACACAACGACGCCTGGCGCGACGACCCTCACGTTCGCAGTGCAAAAACAGTTCCCAATCGGCGATCAGCCTGGTTCAATCGCGCTCGCCGATCTCAACGGCGACGGCCGGCTCGACATCATCGTCGGCAACAGTTCGTCGGAAGCCAACGCTTCCGTGCTGCTGAACACGACGGTGCCGGGCGCCGCCGTGGCGAGCTTCGCTCCGCAGCAGAAGCTCGCGACCGGAGAATTCGTGCGGGCCGTGGCCGCGACCGACGTCAACGGCGACGGGAAACCGGACATCATCGTTGGCGACAATTCGGGCACCGTCAGCGTTCTCCTCAACACGACCGCGCCCGGCGCGTCGGTGCCGAGCTTTGCCGTCGCGCAGAATTTCATCGTTGGCGAGGCGACCGTGCAAGTCATACCCGTGGATATCGACGGCGACGGCAAAGTCGACATCGTGTCCGCGAATTACGCCAACCGCGGGGTTGTGATACTGCGCAACACGACCGTGCCCGGCAGCATGACTGCGAGCTTCGATCAGCTCGGTCCGTATCTATATTCGACCCCGCTGGACGCGGCCGCCGTTGCGGACCTCAACGGCGACGGACGGCCCGACATTGTCGTTACCGCTTCGCTGAAGCGAACGATGTCGGTCCTGCTCAACACACAGTACGACCTGCAACTCGACAGCCCTGCGATAGGAACGATCGCGAACGATCGCATCTTCGCCAACGGCTTCGAGTAGCGGTGGAACGCGTCCACTGGCGCATGCCGAACTGACGAGAAATCGGCGCCGACATTTGCAGTCGCCGGACTCTCTCTTAAGCTGCCGCTCGCGAATGTCGCCTGTGGGTCACAATGCGACTGCGGACGAACTACTGCGGTCCGCATTCTCAATGAAGTAACATTCCGGCCCCGTAGAACGACACGTCTGGATTGAAATGTCGACTTACCGAAGCGCATTGACTGTACTGGCCGCCGCCATCGTTCTAATCACTGGGTATGAGTTGGGAAGCTCGCGACTGGTGGATACTCGGACACAAGTTATTGCCGCCTTACCTTTGTCCAACTCAGCACCTACACAGACACAATCGCCTAATACCTGGCAGAGAATAACTGCCCGCTCTGAGCTTTTGCGCAATAAACGCAAAGAACAGACCGCGGAACTACCTTCAGGCCCGTTCGGCCGCAACATCTCGGATCTCAGGCGACTTGCCGACGCGGGTAACGCCGACGCCGCTTACGCGTTGGCGAAAGGCTATCGGGACTGTCAATTCTTTGTGCCGCCAAAGGACGATTCCGAAGTCGCGCAACGCGCAGAAGACTCGACTGTTATGCAGCTGAATGTCGTCGACCAAATCGTCGACCAGGTCAAGAACACCGCAGAGAAGCAGGGCAAGAACATTGGGAAAATTCCAGAGGTAGCGATTCAACCGGTTTATCAGGGCAATCTTCGCGCCGGTCAAGACCAGGTACGCCAATGCACGGGCGTTGATACCGACGATGCCAGGGATTGGATGGTCTGGCAAAAGCGCGCGACCGAACTTGGCAACCCAGAAGCGGAATTGACCTATTGGATACTGATGGTTCAGAGCGCCGATATGCTCAGTGTTGAGGAACTTGTGCAGGACAAGCAGCTCGCCAGCGCTGCACTCCAGGACGCGGTTTCGCGAGGTGACTCGCGCGCACTGATTGCAATCGGCGAAGTGCTGCAGAACGGGTGGTTCGCCGAGGCGGATCCGTATCTCGCCTATGCGTATTTTTATGCTGCCTCGCAAGCACCCTACGCAAGCATCCATACACTACCGTGGATGGGTCAGAGCATCTTTGCTGTTCTGGCTAACCCCGACAACACGCAAACATATCTACAGCAGCATTTAGACCGAGCCGGCTCAAGTCTCACTCCCGCACAGCAGCTTGCTGCTCAGCAGCTGGGACTAGCGCTGTTTGAGCAATGTTGCAAGTGGAATGGCGCATGAAGCGCCATTCCGAAAAAGAAATCTGGGGAATCGTGATCTTCCTTAGCCTGGTGGCTGGAGTAGGTTTTGTCGCGGGGCATAGCCGTCGCAGCGTCACGACATCCGCAGCGGCGATCAATCCCGTGATTGAAATTGCTGATGCCTCGCGGCAATCCAATCCGCCCGCGCCCATCAATACGAAAAAAACTACCAAGCCTGCGCCAGCTGACCTGACGATTCTCAATGGGAAGGAATTTGTTGATGTGCTGCCGTCGCTGGAAACACTTGCGCGCAGCGGCAACCTGGAAGCGGCGCGGGTGCTCTACCAGCGGCTACGTTCCTGTGTTGGTTTCGAAGACGCTTCAGACGAAGCGATACGTGACCGCGAAAACGCGAATTACCAACAGCAGCTAGGGATTTCGCGACGGATCCGCAGTGAATATCCTGATCGCCCAGAAAATCCGATGTTCAGTGAAGCGTCGTTGAAGCAGGCGCACGAAAGTGCGCTCAAGGCGGCGTTCGATCGACGTGATCTCTGCACTTCGCTAACTCCGCTGCAGATCTCGAGACATCTGGACTGGGAGCGGTTTGCGCTAGAGCGCCACGACCGCAAAACAATTCTGGATGCCACGAAGCCAGACAGTACGGAGGTAAGGGGCGCCGAACGTGTGAGGAATGCCGAGCGGTTAGCGGACATGGCCGAGATTGAAGGGAATGAGTTAAACAAGCTGATCTCAACTGGCGACTTGGTTGCTTTGGAGCGTGCCGCGTATGCTTATGGGAGCGATTCGACCGGTCTCTTACGACGCGATCCGGAGCTGGCCTACATGTATACCTACGCTTTGTCGTTGGCCGGTGGTACACGGAACGACCTACATCAAATTTCTGCAACCATGGAATCTCTAGCCAGCGGACGACCGCTTCACCCGCCGTTATCAGCACAGCAAGTGGATGCGGCGCGAGCTCGAGGCCTGGCTTTGTTCCAGAGCTGCTGTGCAAAAGGTACTCACGATTGACATTGATTAGCTGGAACGCAGATCTGACACTTCAGAGCCAATTCGGATACTCGAAGCTGCCGTTCGCGACTGACCGGAATGGGTCGAACACCGTCCCTTGAATTTCGGCGCAAGCTGGGAAGCTCCTTCAATACGGGAGCCTCCCATGAATACCTTCGATCATTCATCCCATGAGCCTTGGAACAAGGGTAAGCTCGTCGGACAGAAGTCTCCACTTCGGCTGCGCGACATTTGGGCGATACGCATTCGCTTACAACTTCGCAACAAGACGCGGGATCTTGCTCTTTTCGACTTGGCCATCGACAGCAAGCTGCGAGCTTGCGACTTGGTGAAGTTGCGAGTGCGCGACGTCGCCCATGGAGCATGCATCGCCCGACGCTCCATCGTGCTTCAACAGAAAACCCAGCGGCCCGTACAATTCGAAATCACCGAGCAAACTCGGATCGCAGTTTCTGACTGGATAGCGCGCGCATCGTTGCAATCGGACTCCTTCCTGTTTCCGAGCAGACTGCATGATTCGCCACATCTGTCGACGCGGCAATACGCTCGCATCGTGGATGGCTGGATCACCGCCATTGGTCTGGACGCGGCTGCTTATGGAACGCACACGTTGCGACGGACGAAAGCCTCGTTGATCTACCGCCGCACGAAGAACCTTAGGGCGGTGCAACTGCTGCCGGGGCACAGCAAACTCGAAAGCACGGTTCGCTATCTCGGCATTGAGGTAGATGATGCCCTCGAAATGGCAGAACAAACGGAAGTGTAGCCTTCCACATGTCCGACAGCGGCCCTTCGATACGGTCGCTGTTCGGCCACAAGGTGACATCTGCCAACGGCCGGTATCAGAAAGGCCCGAGGTTCAGTATGGAATTCTACGGACCAGAAATGAAGGCCTGTTTGCGCGCTTTTTTTAGGTGTATAACGTGGCGCTGGACCACAGTCCTCAGTTCACCGTGCACGTTCAGGTGAGCCGAATCATCACAGGGGATCAGACTATGAATAGCGTGAGAAACAACGCCGTGTCTGTAGGTGTTCGAAAGTCAAGAACGCTCAAAGTGTTGCTGGCGGGTTGCCTTGCCATCGCGGCGTCCAACACGGCGTTTGCAAACTATGTGTTTACGACAGTCGACTACCCAGGATCGACCTATACTGTCGTGTGGGGCATGAACAACACAGGTGCGATCGTGGGCAGCGCCGTTGACAGCAGCGGGAACAATGTTCCATTCGTCTATTCCGGAGGCACCGGAGGCACGTTTGCGGCATTGCCCGCAATGCCGGATGGCTTGGGCGCGGGACCTTTTAGCGTCAACGACGCCGGCACTATCGTTGGTGCTGCGGAGCCCGCGGATGGTTCTTCTGAGATCGGATTTTTGCTGAATGGATCGAATTACACCCTCTTTTCCCATACCCCACAGGTATACACCGAGCCGCGCAGCATCAACGCCGCGGGTTTTGTGACCGGAGCGACCACGGACTACGATTCGGCCGGCAACCCGATCAACAACGTCGGATTCATCTACGATTCGGCCACTGGCATTTTCACCGACATCCTGATTCCTAACTCAACTTTCGTAATTGCCCAAGGTATGGATGGTGCCGGTCAAGTCGTAGGCAGCGCGTTTTTTGCCGATGGATCGCAATCCGGCTTCTTGCGCCAGCCCGATGGCACGCTGTCGCTTTTCAGGGTCAACGGGAGTCAGACGCGCGCGCGCGGGATCAATAACAACGGGGTGATTACGGGATTCATTAGCGGCGGCGCATCGGCCTTTGTCGGCAATTCGAGCGGCTTTCAGCTGCTCCAAGCGAGTCCCACTGCTCAGGCGACCTACGCCGAAGGCATCAACGATGGCGGCCAGATCTGCGGCTTCTATATCGATGCCGCCGGAACGACCCACGGATTTATAGCGTCTCCGGCCAGCCTTCCAACGGGAACGACATCGGCAGGCGCGTATACTTTTTCCACCGACGTGGTTCCGAACACGCCTATCTTCATCGATCCTGCCCCTGCGCTCGGCTTCGATTACGCAACCGGTATCGGTGATCCGTTGTTCACGAGCGTTACGCTTCCGATTGGGATTGGCGACAACCACTACATGCTCATGCTCAAGGGTCATCAATATCCACTGATCGGCGGGCAGCTGTTCGACTTTCGTGCAAATGGCTATCCCGATGGTGTCCGCAGCTTCCGTGTCGCCGATATCGAGATCAGCGCGGGGCTGGATCCGAACAACCCTACGGCATTCCCGACAAAACTGTCTTTTTCTGGAGTCGGGCGTTTTACCGGAAGCATGACGCCGTTGTGCCTCAACCCTGCATTGCCGCCGCAAATGCCTGCACAGGCTCGCCGGGAACTTCTCGCACCTTGCAATAACCAGTGAAGCCAGACGGGGGAGCGTCGAATCAAACGGCGCTCTCGCGACTTCGGAATCAGCGAACTAGCCGACCTATTCCTCGGGTAGCCCATGATGTGATTCAGCGACTGCTTACCGGCTGAAATTTTCGCTGTTGGACTGGCCGCTTGGGGTCGTGGGCGGCAGTTCGCCCCCTCAGTGCGCTTACTCGAAACCGTCGGCAAATAGACTCTGATCCACCACCGCAGAGTAGGCGTTGTCATTCGCGTCGAGTTCATTCAGTCCAATCGGTCCGGCGACGAGCGCACGTAACCTTGCGACACTCGAGGTGCTGGTGACGCGAATGCTTCCGTTGATATCGACGTGTCCGCCCGGCTGGATGTCGAAGTTCGCCACGACACTGCTGGCGCGCGTATCGAGCTGGCAATTCGAAGCCGACTGGGTCGCACACGACAGCCCTGTCGCAAAGCCGGTCCATGGAAAATCCGCGACTAGCCTTGTGCCGCTGATCGGCGCGTCGCCGGAGTAGTTCGCGATCAGGTGAAAACTGAGAAGATCTCCCACACGCACGTACGTGTGATCCATGATGATCTGGATTGACAGGTTGCCGTTGGCGGTGATGGTGCTATCGACGAGCGCATTGCCGCTGACGAACGGCGCTGGCGGATTGTTGATGTAGGTTACAGCAGGAAAACGATTATTTTCCGGCGCCGCCAGCATGATTGGCGACACCCACGGCACAAGTGAGTCCTTGCTGAAAACATGTGAGGCTTGCGCTTGCTGCCTCCCAAACGCACCGGTAGCCATATCGAATTTCGCAAGATAGGAAATTTCGGGAGTGCCATAGTGGCGTACTACGCGCATCCACACCGCGCCGGTCGAATCAGGATAGGCGTCCGTTGCGAATGAGCTCGTGATGTTCGAGTCGTTCAGATCCGGATGCCAGTTGATGGAAGCGGCGCCGGCAACGGCTGGCAGCAATGAAATCCACGTCCTACGATTGTCCTCGCCGGCGAACAAGAGGGCGCCATCCGACAGTGTGACGACAGCATAGCCGTAGCAGACGCCAGTGCAGGTGTAGTCGGGGGGATTCGACCAGATTGTTGCACCGGTCTTGCCGTCTAGTTTGGCCCAGCCGCCGCCAGTGACAACGATATTGCCATCGGCCACGGGATAGATACCCTGCACCGATCCGTTCACGATGTTTGGTGAATAAAATATGTTGGAGCTCCACACTACGGAACCGTCGACGCCTGACAGTTTGAGCAGACTCGCCGCAGCGTTCTGTCCCGTAAATTCTCCGGCGAGGAGCAGATCGGATCCCGACACTACTATTGTGTCGGGATACATTTCGTAGCCGGTTGTAGCGAACACTTCATCGTGCTGCCAGGCGATGGATCCATCAACTGCGTTTAGCTTGACGACGCTCAACTGGGAGCACACATAGTTGAACGCAGGCGGACAATAGATGGTCGTGCCATAGGAAATGAAGATGTTGCCGCTCGGATCGCTGATTGGATCGTAGGCATAGGTCCTTCCCTGGCCTGTCGTCATGTTAGACAGCAACGTGCTCCAGCGCTTGCTTCCGCTCAAGCGATCAAACGCGCCGACCCAAACGGCGTTTGGTTCGGTGACCGTTACGGAAATGGCGCTACCCGCACCAGTGAGACCGGTCCATGAAGGGTAGCCTGCATGGATATCGAAATGTTCAATCGTTTCCCAACGCAGCGCGCCAGTGTCTGCTTCCAACCCACGCACGTGCAGTTCCGTTCCACTCAGCGTCGGCAACGTGCCAACGCCGGCAATTGTTTGTGCATCGGTCAAAATGCTAGTGGCGAGGAAGCTTTGCGTGACGGGCGTTATGGTGAAAGCATTGAGCAATTGGCCGGACATAGGATCGACACGTTGTAGCAAGGGTTGCGCCGATGGGCCAAATGTTCGGCCGGAAAATAGGACCGTTCCGTCGGATAGGAACCCGCTGGAAACGTATCCAATTCCATTGCCATACTGGTCCGTGGAGGGTAACGACGCGTTCCAGAGGACAGCGCCGCTCGTCGCATCCAGGGCCGTGGTCCCGACAATGATGCGGTTGCCGCTGGCGCTGGCAAACGTGGCGCCCGCTGCTGGTTGCGACCAGCGCGGTTGTCCATCCGCACCAGCAAGGCGCTCCACGCCGTTCGCAGAAGACACGATCGGTTCCGCGGGTACGCCGGCCATGCACAGCAGATGCGCACCGGGCGCGCTCCAGGCGGCCGCCCCATCGTTCGCAGAAAACGCCCTCAGGGAATCGCTGGATGTCACGTACACGCGGGAGCCGTCGACGCCGGAGGGGACCCCGGTTGATGTCGCCGCAGCATTTTTTTGCCACAGCACGTTCCCGTTTGGATCTAACTTGAGCAATTGGAAGCCGTTTACCGAGTTCTCGTCAGAAAATGTGGACAATGTTGCATAACTGTTGCCGACGGCGTCGCTCGTCACGCCAGCCGTCACGCAACCGCCGAGAAACTTCGGAAACGTGTGTTTCCAAAGCACCTGGCCAGATTGAACGTCGAGCGCGCTCAGGGTATTGCAGCCGAGCACGGCGACCGCGTTATTCGCCAACGGCGCCAGTGCGTATACATCCTGCATCGAAGCCCACTTGAGGGCGCCGTCCGCACCGATCTTGATCACGTTCACGCCCGCCTGTGCGGCGACGATCGCGCTGCCGTCCTGGTAGCCGACCATGGCGCTGTAGCCGATCTCCTCCATCGAACCCACAGAGCCCAGATTGACGCGCCAGCGAACAGCGCCTGAAGACGTGAAACGTGCGATCTGATCATCTTGGCCGACGAGCGTCGGCGTGCGCACAAGCACTTCGCCATCAGGGCTGAAGGCGAATGGCTCCTGTTGCTGGTACGGGGGAAGGAGGTAGTTGGAGCCGAAGTAGTAATAGAGGAATGTCGGCGGCGCCTGCACTGTCCAGTCGTTGCGCCAGATTAGTGATTGCGCGTGCACTGGAGCGTACGCCGCAAGGAAAGTTAGCGACAGCAAGGTTGCGCGAAAGACTCGAGGCAAGGCAGGCACGTCAGATTTTTTCCTAGGTAATATTAAAGACAGCCAGGCTGGTCTTTTCGAGGGATTCGTTTGTCCTATTATTGCAAAACGTAGCGAGAATGGCTGAGGAAGCCATTTGCGCACTGAGCATGAACCGAAAAACCCCGGGGCACGAGCGAAAATCGAAGGCACCCAAACGCATTCCACGGCGGGCCAGAACTCTTTTTTGGCGCATACACTGGGCATGGCATTCTCCAGCGCCACTTGCATTGTCCTTGATCGGTGACATAGCGCGAGAGTCTCGCGGCATCGAAGTCTGTCGCAGTGGCCTGCTTTTACCGGAATCAACGTCATCGCATCGCAGTTGTGGAAAATGCTGCTTGCGGTGCCTACTTGGACGGATGCTGTCGGCTTGGGTCGTCGAATATGCGACGAATGGTGTTTGACCTTCCGGAGAGCTGCCGTTCGTCACAGGCAGCTGTGGGTCGATAGCAGACATTGGCCGTCAAGCACCGCGCCGAACACAATTTTCATCGCTTAGGACGTAGGCTGTATACGGCGATGCCTGCTTGCAGCGACCAAGGCCGCGGGACTAGAGTCCGGGTCCCACCACGATTTCCGCGGGGCCAGGAATCGTTCCTGGACCCATCAATGCCAGGAGAGAAAAAATGGCCAAGAAAAATTCCGATTCCGGCGTTTACCGCGTCACCGAAATAATCGGCACCAGCACGGAGTCCTGGGAAGCCGCCGCGAAGAACGCGGTTAATGCCGCGGCGAAGTCGCTACGCGATCTGCGCGTCGCCGAGATCAGCAAGCTCGACATGAAGATCGATGGCGGGAAGGTCGTCGCTTATCGCGCGCGGGTTCTGTTGTCGTTCAAGTACGACGCCTAGATCAACCGGCGCTGCAGAGTTGTCGGCTGAGTCTGTCTAAGTAGGGACAACCGCAACATCAACGTTGTTGGTGGCGGTGCCGCGAGTCGCCGAACGTTGCGCGAGCGAGTTCCGCAACGCACGCGGCGCCGATCCAGGTTGCCGCGCGCAACCCGGCCTTGGGCACCCCGCCGATTACGCTATTGGCACACCTTCGAGGCGTTGCGCGCTTCGTAAGCCTTCAGGTGCGCGAAAGCGAATTCGAGCACCGCGGCGCGCGCCACGGCTGAAGACGATTGCCGGCTGAGCAAGTCGCCAACGATATGATCCGCTTCGATCCGCGCACCCCGCTCGATGTCGCGCAACATCGATGCGGTGAGTTCCGATCCTTCCTGCGTCAGCATCTTCAACGCTTGTTTAGTCGATGGCGGGCGCGGGGCAAACCCGTTCGCTGCAGCGATCTGACGGCATTCGTCATAAAGCGCAGTGATCAACTCCTTGCCGCGCGGCGCCGCCAGTATGTCGCCGATGGCGGCACGCATCGCACAGGTGCTGCCAGCCAGCGTTGCGAGAAAAACCCATTTCTCCCACATGTCGTGAACGATGGTCGCGCTCAGACGCGACTCGAACTGCGCCTTTGCCATCGCGTCGGCGATGCGACTACAACGCGGCGAACCGGTGCCATCGCGTTCGCCGAATGCAACGCTGTGCGCTTTATTGAGGTGCACGATGACGCCGCCGTCGTCCACCGTCGCCGCAATAACGCAAAGCCCGCCGAGAATTCTTTCTCGGCCGAATCGCGCGTCCAACACGTCCAGGTGGCGCATGCCATTCAACACGGGCAGAACGACGGTATCGGATCCGACGGCGGCAGCGAACGATTCGATCGCGCCATCAAGATCGTAGGCCTTGCAGCTGAGCAAGATCACGTCATACGGTGCTGCGATCTGTTCGGATTGGATCGTGCGCGGCAACGGCAGATGTGCATCGCCGAACGCACTCTTGATCGTCAAACCCGACTTGGCCAGTTGTTGCGCACGACGTGCACGCACCAGGAACGTCACGTCGCAACCGACCTGCGCAAGGCGGCCACCGAAGTAGCCACCCGTAGCACCTGCACCGACCACCAGTATGCGCATGAGACCGGCTACACGCTCCGCGCACGATCTTGGTACACACGCACGTTGTTTCCGGTGCTATGCGACTCTTGCGTGCTCGTGATCTCGCCGACCTTCACGTCTTCGCCCCTTGTTCGGTCAATGCCCTTGCTGCTGCAGCAATTGTTTCAGATGCTCGTTGCCATCCAAAGCCTGGATCTTGGCGTTGCCGAGCAAGCTCATGTAGTCCCCGTCCTGAATGGCTTTGACGATGGCCGGATCGTTCAGGATCGCCTGGATCTGCGGATCGGATTGCAGGCTCATGATCGACTGCATGGTCGCCGGATCCTGCGCCAGACGCGTCTGCGTTTGCTGAATGTCGCGAGTCAAGGCGTCGTCGTGCGCCGGCGCTTTGCCTGACGCACCCGCCGCATTCGATACGTCGCCGCTGTATACGATCCGCGCGATGTTCGACTGCGCGACATGCACGGTGCCGATGCTGGGCGAGAGCACGGTGTACACACCATTCACGAGGCTCTGGATCTCGCCCTGGATGCGGCTGCCGTCCTTGAGCTCGATCGTCGGAGCGGCCAGCACGCCACAGGCGAGGCCAAGCAATGCGGCAGCGAGGCAGGCTTTGCGCAACATTTTCATCGGCACCACCATTGGGACATTGTCAGGAAATACATCCTACTCCTAGCGAAGGGGTTGGGACGAACGATTGCCTTCCGCTCAGTCCGGGAAGTGCACTCTGCGCTAGATCAATTCGCGACGTTTGCAGTCGATCACAAACGTCTCTGTCCTCTTCATGTCTGGCGAAGCCTTAAGCTCAGCAATTCCACGTTATATTCCAGCATCAGCTGTCGAGTGGTTTCGACGTAGCCCCAGTCGTTCACGCCTAGCCTTGCAGCGGGGGCTCATACACGGCAATCAGCACCTTGAGCGCCCGTGTGTCGGCGGCGCGTGCGAAGGTGTCATATGCGTCCAGTATGTGATCGAACGAGAAACGATGGGTCACCAGCCGCGAAGGGTCGATCTTTTTTGCTTGCACGGTCTTGAGCAGCATGGGAGTCGTCACCGTATCGACCAGACGCGTTGTAATCGTGATGTTTTGCGACCACAGGCGCTCCAGGTGCAAATCCGCCTTGGATCCATGCACGCCGATGTTGGCGATGGTCCCGCCGGGCGCAACAATGTCCTCGCAAAGAACAAACGTCGAGGGAATACCGACTGCCTCCATCGCCGTATCCACGCCGCGACCCGCTGTCAGCTGCATGACACGTTCGGCCGCATGGCCATCCTTTGCGTCGACGACGGCTGTTGCGCCAAAGGTCTGTGCGACCTGCAGGCGGTTCGCATCCACGTCGATCATGATGACCGCGGCTGGCGAGTAGAACTGGGCAGTCAGCAACGCGGCCAGGCCGATGGGCCCGGATCCCACGATGGCGACAGTACTTCCAGGCTGGACCTTTCCGTTCAGCACGCCACATTCAAATCCCGTCGGCAGAATATCGCTCAGCATGACAATTGCTTCTTCGTCGGCGTCCTTCGGAATCGGATACAGGCTCGTATCCGCGTGGGGAATTCGCACATATTCGGCCTGGGTGCCGTCAATCTGGTTGCCGAGAATCCAGCCTCCCGACGCGCAATGCGAATACATGCCTTTGCGGCAGTTCTCGCACTTTCCACATGACGTGATACAGGAGACGAGAACGTGATCGCCCGGATGAAACGAGCTGACGGCAGCGCCGATTCGCTCGACCACACCGACGCCTTCGTGTCCGAGAATGCGGCCCGGCGCGCAAGTGGAGACGTCGCCTTTGAGAATGTGCAGGTCGGTCCCACAGATGGTGGTCTTGGTCATTCTGACAATTGCGTCGGTGCTTGCGGTGATCTGCGGCATTGGACGTTCCTCGACCGCCTTCTTCCCCTTTCCTTGATACACGAGAGCCTTCATTGCTTTCCTTACGTGGCGCGCAACGGATTTCTGAAAATCAGTGTAGACGGTGAGTGCCCTGCGTTGCGTTCGGTACCGTGCGGTGAAACAAGATGTGAAAGCGTACGTGTGCAGGACGTCATGCCAAGAAGGAAATTATTCAAAACCATTCGCAAAACATCGTCGGCATGACAACTTTCCCGCAACATTTTCAATGTTGATCAGTCTCCTCCTGGGATCGCGTAAGGCTATTGACCCAAATCAAGCCTCACGTGTTCTCTGTGAGAGTGGGGTTAGAGCAGACCGGCTGGTGAACTGGGCCATATCGAAATAGCCGAGCCAGGGCAGATCTTGCCGTCACGGTTCTCGAAGGACCCATGACCGGAAGGTCAAACGACTTGTCAGGCATCGTGAAGGCGTCCTGCCAGCCGCATCCAGTCCCTCGGTGCCTACGGTCCGTCGAACGTCCCTCGGAAGATCGCCAGCGTATCGGTGTCGCTCGCTGCACCTGCGCCGTCCGAGTGGATCGTCATCGTCGCCGTCGACGCGGTCGAGTCCGATACCACCGGTACGTTCACCAACCACGTCAGCGCTCCGTTCGGCACGAGCGTCGCCACGTCAGAAAGCGGTCCCTGCGTCTGCGTCGTGGTGCAATTGCCGACCGTGCAGAACCACAGCGTGTTCGGTCCATCGAGTGCGGCCGTTCCGAGTCCGCTTACGCGCACGCCGCTTAGCGTGTCGGTCGCGCTCAGGTTCTGCAATGTGACGACATATTGCAGCGTGTTGCCGTAGAACCCGAACGCGACGCCGTCGCTGACACTGAGGTTCAAACGCGTGGCCTCGACGGCGCCGATGTCGCAATGAGCACCAAGCGGGCGTACGATGCCGCGCTGATCGAGCGCGTTCACTGGCGCGTCAGCACACGCGCTGTCGAGACCGGCGTTGATCGCCGAACTGCCGGTGCCGATCATCATCGTCGGTGCGAAGCTGCCGTTGTCTTGCAGCGGCCCGAGGTGCGGGTCGGTGCCGATCGGAGCCGTCGAACACGTTACGCCGGATGGACAGGCGTTTTCCTGCAG
>Ga0070666_10001207_pt1 | contig 15590 bp, 16 predicted proteins | sample KBSS23metaG_FD_64677 | JGI IMG/M metagenome (GOLD analysis project Ga0070666, IMG submission 64677) | Switchgrass rhizosphere microbial communities from Kellogg Biological Station, Michigan, USA - KBS S2-3 metaG | ecosystem: Host-associated > Plants > Roots > Rhizosphere > Soil ... | reverse complement strand
CCGGTGATCTCGGTCATCATCTTGTCGGTGGCCGCGAAAATTTCTCGCCACTTGTTTGCGTTCGAATGGTGAATGAATGCAACGCCATCTGCTGACAGCGTGCGATTCATTTCTTTGATGTAGCCTTCGAGAATATCAAGCTCCACGTGGATGAGGGAGTCAAAGCTGAACAAGAAATCCACGCTCTTGTCTTTGATGCCGGGAAGAGAAACTCCGTCCGTCACATCGAAGCGCGCATTCTTTGCTGATTTAAATCTTTCGCGGCAGGCATCAACGCATTTGGTGGCAAGATCGAAGCCGCTATATTTGCCGCAGTGGGGCAGAAGGTAAGCCGTCCAGCGGCCGTAGCCTGGCGCAATCTCCACTACGTTCTGGGCAGGGAGGAACGCGTGGATGCGCGGATAGATGCTGAAGAACCATTGGGACTCGGACCCGTTCCAGCCCTCCGACCATTCCTCGCCCTGGCCGTTCCAGTCGTAGGTGGCGTCCCACTTGCCTTTGTTGAACTCGATAGTTGGCATTTCTTGTTCCGAGATAGTATCACGTAGCCCGTAATCCAAGCCAATTCGCATCAGCATTTATGTGTAAATATGGTAATATGCTTTTATGCGAACGACGGTAGAGCTTCCCGATGACCTCCTAAGGCGAGCAAAAGCCGTAGCTGCTTTGCGCGGCATTAAGTTGAAGGACCTAATTACGTCGTGCCTGGAGAAGGGGCTCAGCTCACCGGAGAAAGAACCTCAGAAATCTGGCAAGCGGCGCTTACCGAAGGAAATTCGCAAAGCTACCGGTAGCAAAATTCCGGCACTTTCGAACGCCGAATTGGAGAAGTTACTGGTCCAGGACAATCGTGGCATCTAGGATCGACCTATTGGACGTGAATGTATGGCTCGCTCTTTCGAGCGAAGACCATGTGCATCACGACGTAGCGCGACAATACTGGGAGAATCATGCATCTGAAGAAATTGCCTTTTGTCGACTTACGATGCTTGGATTGCTCCGATTGACAACAAACAGTTCAGTTATGGCCGGTCGCCCTTTCACTCCCTCAGAAGCATGGTTGCTGTATCGAGGATTTAGGAAACAAGATGGTGTGATCCTACTGGAAGAACCATCTAATTATGAGGTGCGCATGGCTGCCTGGAGCGATCAGAAAGACTTCTCTTCGCAGCGATGGACGGATTGCGCGCTTGCCTCTTGGGCGTATGAAACCAAATCCAGAATGGTTTCGTTCGATTCGGGATTCTCACGATTTGAAAGACTGACATTTCTACACCTGAGCGTTTGATCGCTGGCTGAAACTCAAATGAAACCTCGAATCATGTACATCGAATGCAAAGAGGAAGGTCCGAACGGGCGGGGACGCATCGGTCGAGTGACCTTCTCCAAGACCGGCAAAACCCTTCGCTACGACGGCAAGACTTTCCAGAGCTTAAAGGGCGGTTACAAGGCAAACTTCTTCGATGTGGAGACGAAGGAAGAGTATTGGATTAGCGGGCCGAAGAAAAGCGGTGGGGATCGGCTATACGGTCAGCCTGGCGTGGAGATCGACGAGGATGTCCGCGAAGAGTATTGGCGCGATATCCGCGGGTTGCCAAATCGCGTGAGGGACAAGACCGCCTAGGAATTTTATGCCCAAGCACGGTTGGAAATGGCGGACGGAGCAGATACGTCATTTGGATGACAATGAATTGATCGACTTACTTCGCTTTGGTCGATTTTCCGGAAAGCTGTCTAAATGGATCTATAGGAACCTTCCGAATCACGAAATAGAGGCGCTGAAAGCGATCGCTCTTAGTGATGCTCCTTGGGCGCATGATTTTCTTTGGCGCGAATTGCAGAGGCACAAGGCAGACGCACTTGGAGATTGGGTTGTGATTGCGCTTTGCTCCGGAAGCATGACGGGCCCACAAGACGCGGCGCGCTACCTGGATCTTTACGACGATGAATCCGCACACGCAATGACTCGCGGGTCCGCGATCTTCGGTCTAAATACTGCAATTACAAATGCAAGTATGCAAAAAGACAAAACATCTGTTGATCCAATTTCCAAGGATATTTTCTTGCGAGTTCGCGATGCCTGCCACCGCGCAATCCATGACTCTAACAATCCATATGCTCGAGCTGGAGCATGTTGGCTTGGTGCAAGTCTGGGCGGATTTGACGATGAATTGGCGCAGTTGAGAAATGATCACACGCCAATCAGCCCAAACGAAAGTCTGACCGTTGCAAGTCACTATGAGGCACCGAATTCAGAAGGCGAGATTTTCTAGCGTTGCGCTGCGAGTTCTTCCAGGCGCTTCGCCGGATTCTTGCCAAGTCCTAGCGCTTCGCCAAGACCGGGAGAGAAAGAAATGAACTGCGCAAGAATTTGCCGTACTCCTGCTTTCGCCTTCTCTTCTGGCTTTGGAGTCTGAATGAATTGCGCGTAGAGATACTTCATCTCATTCTTCATGAGGAGATCGACATCCTTGGGTGTTTTGCCCTCTGGGAAATACTGCACCCGTCGTAAGTCTTGGGCGAGGTTCTTTGCCTGAGTCGCGTTTCTTGGGAGCACCCATTCTTCGAGTCCCATCGCGTAACCAAGCACGTGCCACAAGTAGAACCAATCATCGATGTCCTTCGCATCCTTCGTCGCATCGATTTCATGAATCGCTTCCATCGTCTCGACGGGTTGCCATGCAAATGAGTAGAGAACAAATGCATACGCCTGCTGATTCATGGCGACTCGTTCCTTTGGATCCCAGCCCAGATCTTTCGCAGGAATCGATTTGGAGAGATCGAGATGAAATTGACCTAAGTCGAATGCGCGCGCGTAATTCTTCTTGCGAAACTCTGCCTCCGTTGCAGGCGGTTGCTGAATCTCACCCACCCATTGCCCGGTTTTAGCCATACGATCGTCGTAGTTCTTCGCCAACTCTTCCGTGTACATCAGAACGGGTTCGATGTCTTTGCATGCATAGGTCGATACCAACGACGTTGTGACGAGCGTCGTCTGGATCGTCTGGTTGTGCTTCTTGAGAAATGCGTATGCGTTCTGAATGCGTGGCCAGTCGATGTTCTTTGGCGGAACCGGCCTCGGAGTGAGCTTTTTGGGTTGTAGGTTGTCGACCGGGCTGCCACCAGCCACCTCTGGCTTTGTGCTTGCCAGACAGGTGCAAAAAACAAGGCTGGTCAAAGCAAGAGAGGCGAGTCGCATAGGGTCGAATTTACCTTTCAGTGAGGCGCGCCATGCTTTGCAGCCCACAAAGATATAGATCGTATTACGGTATAATATGCCGTACTCACTTGAGTGCTAGGGGGCCGTTCTGAGTCACGTGGAAGACGGGCTCGGCGATTTTTCGACCGACCGTAGTGTCTTAAAGATTTCCTTTCTTGCAATCTTCATCGGCGGGATCAGCGCGTTCGTCGCGAAAGCTTTGCTCTGGTTGATTGCGGTTTTTACAAACCTCGCGTTCTTTGGGCGCTTGTCGTCCGCGTCCGTTTCGCCCGCCCAAAGTCACTTGGGTTTGTGGGTGATCGTCATTCCAGCGATCGGTGGTCTGCTCATCGGATTGATGGCGCGACACGGATCGGAAAAGATTCGCGGCCACGGAATTCCGGAAGCGCTCGAGGCGATCTTAATTGGTCGGAGCAAGATCGAAGGGAAGGTTGCGATACTAAAGCCGCTTTCCTCCGCGCTTTCTATCGGAACTGGCGGGCCGTTCGGCGCGGAAGGTCCGATCATCATGACGGGGGGCGCGATCGGTTCCTTGATCGCGCAGTTCTTTCATCTGTCATCGGCGGAAAGGAAGACCTTGCTGGTCGCTGGCGCTGCGGGCGGAATGTCAGCGGTGTTCAACACACCGATCGCTGCCGTGCTCTTGGCGGTTGAACTCCTTTTGTTCGAGTGGAAACCGCGCAGCTTCATTCCCGTCGCGGTCGCTTCGATTACAGCGGCAGCTGTCCGCGCTGTGTTGCTCGGCGACGGCGCTGTGTTTCCAGTTTCGCCCCACGCAGCCCTGAACTGGAATGGGTTGGTCATCGCATGCGCAGTTGGTTTGGCCTGCGGATTGGGTTCGGGGATTCTAACGAATCTTGTCTACGGATTCGAAGACCTGTTTCCAAAAGTCAAACTGCATTGGATGTGGTGGCCGACGATTGGAGGTCTTGTCGTTGGCATCGGAGGGTACATCGACCCCCGCGTTCTTGGAGTTGGATACGAGACGATTCATTACCTCTTGAATGGAGAAATCCTTGGCGTCGCGCTCATTAGTCTCCTCATCGGAAAGTCGTTGGTTTGGAGTTTCGCTTTAGGATCAGGGACCTCGGGCGGCGTGCTTGCGCCTTTGCTGATGATGGGAGCAGCGTTAGGCGCGCTCATGGGACAGTTTTTGCCCATCGGAACGCCGGGAATGTGGGCGCTTATCGGAATGGCGGCGATGATGGGTGGAACAATGCGTGCTCCTTTCACGGCGCTCGCCTTTGCATTGGAATTAACACGCGACATCAACATGATGCCGGGACTTCTGATAGCCTGCATCGCGTCCGAAGCGGTGACGGTTCTGTTACTCAAGCGCTCTATCCTCACAGAAAAAGTGGCGCGGCGTGGGCATCACTTGACGCGCGAATATGCGGTGGATCCCTTCGACATTCATCGCGTTTTCGAAATCATGGTAAAGCCGGTTCAGACAATTCCGGCGACGATGACGGTGAAAGAACTGATTGCCCAAATTGCGAAAGGGGACCGATGGTTTCTTCGCCGACACGCGGTCCTGCTTGTCGACGCGGATGGAGGATTGGCGGGAATTATCACTCAGAGCGACCTCATGAAAGCGTCCGAACCGGATCGAGATCAGAGCATTTCTGTGCTAGAGGCGGGGACGCCCGATCCGCTCGCGGTCAGAGAGGACTGTCTACTGAAGGATGCGGTCGTCAAGATGCTGTCAAACGGCATCGGTCGACTTCCCGTTCTTGGGAGCAAGGGCGAATTGGTCGGCTATCTAGACCGGACAAGTTTGATGAACGCGCGGATGAGGTGGTACGAGGAGGAGCATGTCCGAGAGCGACACTTGACCTTCTCGGGCATGCTGTCATCGTTGGTGAGCATCGTGCGAAGTTAGCTCGGGGGCTTTCAGACGTTAGGCACGATTTTTAACTCGATTCGCAATTTGTTCGTCGGTCTGTCCCGATTGCTGTGAGTTGACATCGCTACTACGCGGCGTTAATTCCTCGATTCGGTCCATGAGCTTATCGACCTCCTCAAGTTTCCTGGAATGCCATCTGGCGAGAACGAAATGAGCGGCAAGGGTAAGCACGACGAGGATCGCAACGCCGATCGAAAAGACTAGACCCGGAGAAGCGTGCGTTTTCTTCACAATGATGCCTGAAAACATCAAGGTGAAGAACGTCGATAAAACAACGAACAGCCATGCGAGAGTAAGTCCGCCGTTTTGCAGGCGGAGGCGGTATCGCGTCCTTCCATTCTTCGTTCTAGCGGAAAGGTGGACCGATCTCGTATCGGTCGTTCCGGTCCACTCGCGGCTCGACCCCATCAAGCTTGGTGTGCCGGTACATCCGAAGGTCGCGCGCAGTTCGCCGACGATTTCTTCCCATGCCTCGTCATCCAATTCCCCTTCGAAATTACGCTCGATGATTTCGTTCGGAGGAGTACCGCCGAGGTGGAATCCTTTTTTGGCTGGCAGTCGATCGAGTCGCTCGGCGGCGTTCGCAATGAACTTCGGATCGATCCCTACTTCTGAGGCGACCCGCTGAATGTCAGCGAGAGTGAGCCCGTCTGTATCCTCGCCGCTTGGAGCCTGGGTTTGTTCGTCAGCGGCCGAACGCAGGATCGCCGCGAGCTCATTTTGGTCGTAGCGCCTGTCGGGCATTCATTGGTAGGACGGGCTGGGGCTCAACGACGTTGCGGCACCCTCCGCAAGCGCCGTTTAACCTGATTGAAATATTCATTGAACCGATCGAACATCTGGCGCACCATGTAAAGCGTGACGGACTCCGAGCTGGTGGCTGGAATCGCGGCGGGTGACTTAGATGCGCTCGAAGTCCTCGTGGGCGATTACCATCAGCCCGTGCTGCGCTACCTGTGGCAAGCGGGCGGTTCCAAGGAGGATGCGGAGGACTTGGCCTGTCAGACGCTGCTCAAAGTTCGATCTGACATCGCCGGGTTTCGTGGCCAAGGCACGTTGCGGTCCTGGATCTATCGAGTGGCATACAGGGAGTTATTGCAGCATCGCCGCCGGCAGGCGCTGGTGCGTTGGATTCCATTCGTGGGTCACGAAACATCGACTCAGGACTCGGACGACGCACTGGTATTGACGGAAGCGCTTATGACGATTCCGATCGCACTAAGGACGGCGTTCCTCCTTACCGAAGTGGAGGGACTGAGCACGCAAGAAGCATCGGCGGCTTTAGGAATTCCGGAGGGGACGGTTAAGTCCCGATGTCACCACGCGCGGATGCGATTGCGAAAATTGCTAGCGCCCACATTTGGAGAAAGAAATGCAGAAACTACCATCGACTGAAGAATTGTTTGTCCAATCTTTGCGTGAGGTTAAGATGCCGAATGCGCCCGAAGACTTGATTAGACGACTGCAGAAGACCGAGCCCCGTACGCGCAATGCGGAACCCGCAGCGCTATATGCGCTAGCCTTTCTCGTTTTCTTTGGACTTGTTGTGAGCTCGTTCTTGTTGCGTCCCTCGCTGTCCTATGCGGATGTCGTTCGGCATTTTCAGGAGCAGAGGCACTACACGGTGACCAATACCCGGATCATGAGCGATGGGACACGAACGAAGGGTTATACGATTTATCGAAGTGGCAAGCTTTGGCGATTTGGCACCACGTATGGTTTAGAAGATCGGACGGTCAAAGTACGCAGCCATCCGCCGTTGATGAACTATGTATTGATCGACAAGCGGCGCGATCCGCCGCCTGTTGGATTTCGACCCGATCAGATTCTATGGAAGGGAGCGAAGCCTACGGTTGACCACAACCAGAGTTGGCATGGGCGAAAGGTCGACATCTTCCACATCAAGGGAACCTACATCGACCGGCAAGAGTGGACCCTGACCGAAGAACTGATAGTCGATCCTAAAACCAAGTTGCCAATCCAAGATACGACGATGCGCGACAGTGGTCAGTGGGGTGACATGTGGTCGTACGACTTCCACGATCCTTCGCCTTCTATATTTGAGGTCTCCATTCCGAAAGATGCGCACGTCTACGATCTGCGGCTACAGAGAAAGCAAATCGAAAATGCGCTGAAAACGCATCCGACGGGAGCATTGTTCGTGGGTGATGAGGGAGAGGTTGTGGTTATTGCCCCAACGTCTTCCGCGCCGAAGCTCAAGTACGGTGCGACTTTGGATTGGGACTTCGTGGGCAAGCTTAGAGGGGGCAGCGGCGGAATCCTGCACAGTTCCTATGATGCGAATCTCGACTTGAAAACAATCGTGATCGACGGGAAACTCTATGTGACAGCGTGGATGATGCGGGGGCTGTCGGCGGACTTTCTCAATGGTAAGAAGCAGCTACCACCGACGGCCAGTGCTGTGTTGGAGCTTGGTGACAAGCGATACTTCATGAAGAATGCGTTTATCATCAGAACGGGTTCTCCTCAAGAGCTATTGTTGAGCTGGACGTATTAGGATTTCAGCCACCCGTCCGGCAGTTTGACCTTGTCGTCTTCGCTTTGCCAGTAGATTGAGACGACCCACCAACGTTTGCCATCGTTCATGAGCTGGATGCTGTTGATGCCGCGCTCGAAAGGTTTCGAGTCTTCGCTTTTGAATCGCGACTCGAAGGTGCTAAAGACCTGACTGATGTTGCCGAAGGTGTCGACGTGGCGATGAAGTTCTTTCTCGAAGAAGCCCTTCTCGACCATGATCGCATCGTCGTCCTTGATGTACTCCTCGATGTTCACGCTGAAATAGCGGATGTCTCCCTTCGGAGTGCGATAGGCAGCGCCCATCCGCGCATCCGCGACGAAGAGGGTGCGGAAGCGATCCCAATCCCGTTTCTGCCCAGCAGGACCGGAGATCACGTCGTAAAGCGCCTTCATGATGGAGTCAAGCGAGTCGACGTCTTGAGGTTTGGCGGTAGGTCGAGTTTGGCCCTGGCCAAAAGCGACGGACGCGAGAATGATGGCGCAGAAGATTGTCGACGCGCGAAGGAAACGCATAGGAGACTCTACCGTCTGATCGGTAGCTCTTCGTTCCGCGACCAAGTAGGAATCGCTCGATAAATTGCTTGCTTGGCCGCAGTACGTGTGAGGTTGGCGGCAGGACGACCTATTATTAATATCAGCACCATGTTTACTCGCAAATCTTCGACGGCACTTTTGGCAAGCGCGCTGTGTGGCTCTCTTGTCTTCCTCCCGATGTCTCATCAGGATGGGACGACGCTTGACAATGATTCTCTGAAGGCGATGCTTACGAACATGGGCTATGCGCCCACGGATTTGTCTAAGGGGTATTTGATCGCGATCAAACGCGATTCATGGACCTATAACATGCAGCTTGTGTTGAGCGCGGATCAGTCGAAGATCGGAATCAATGCGAATCTCGGCAAGGTGGAGGACGTCTCGTCCGTAACGGCCGATCAATGGCGCATCTTGCTTGAGAAGAACGGTGATATCGATCCTTCGAGCTTCTATTACGACAAGGATCAGATGAAGGTGTATCTGCACCGCACCATCGACAATCGAGCGGTTACGCCAGCGATCCTATTGAAGCAAATCGATAACTTCACGACCAACATTCACGAGACGGCGGACGCGTGGAGTTTCCTGAAGTAAAGAATTGAGGGGCCGACGTATGAAGTCGGCCCTTGGGGTCGGGACGTCCAGTCCCTCTTTGGAGGAGAAACCCACTTGCGTGGGGTCTCACCATGCGATCTGCATAAATCGTTCCAATCGTAGTAGGCGCGTCTCAAAAAGGAATAGGGCCGGACGCTGTTTGCGTGCCGGCCCTTTTCTCTCCCTCTGGACTAAAGAAGAATTGGACTTTTCTGATTCGTTTCGCTTGTGTTGAAGGCAAGCTTGGAAAGAGATATTTCAAGGGTTGTGCCAATGGCACTCGTCGCACGGCGTTTCTAGGAGATTTGCCGGGCCCGAGGTTCAATGCTTAGGCAAAGATTCTGGCGCGGTTGGATGGTCTGGATTTGCTTTCGGGGCAACTACTGCGATCGGATGCACCGGGTTGTATCGGAGGCGCGGGTTAAGGGAGTCGAGTAGCTCGTCGACGGTTACAAAGCGGTAGTTATGATCTCTCGCATAGGCGATGATCTGAGGAAGGACATCGAGGGTTTGCTGTATCCCGTCGTGAAGGAGGATGATTCCGCCGTTCGAGAGTCGATCGAGGGTTTTTCTTTCGATGACGTGGGTGCCCGGGCTGGCGTAGTCGCCAGGATCGTCTGTCCACAGGACGGTGGTGAGACCTTGCTCGGTCGCAGCTTTGATGACGTGGCGATCATAGTCTCCGCCGGGAGGACGACAGAAACGCATTTTCTGGCCAGTGATGTCCTCGACGATATCGTTGCACGCTTCGTATTCGGCACGGACCTCAGCGAGAGGAATCTTCGTGAGCATCACGTGACTGAATGTGTGGTTACCGACGACGTTGCCGTTTGCTACGATGTCCTTCAGCAGTTGTGGATTCTTCTCGACCATCTTGCCGACGACGAAAAAGGTCGCCTTGACGTTATTTGCTTTTAGGAGATTGAGAAGCTTCTCCGTGAAATTGACATGGGGGCCATCATCGAAGGTGAGGGCGAGCAGCTTTTCGCGTGGATTTCCACGAATGAGTTTGGGAAGGTAGAGGCCGTGCCTTTCTTCTCGTTGCACCTGGGCTGCGATCTCCTCAGGTGATCGATCTATTTCTTCAAGAGCGCGTTGCCAATAGGGATCGCTGGAACTCATCGCGACCGGCTTCGATTTCTTATCAGTCTTCTTGATGACTGCATCGCGACTGGCGGCGTCCTGTTGATGCGAGTTTTCTGGCCCTTCGGCGGACTCTTGTTTGGGGAGGATAAACAAGGCGAGCACCGCCAGAAGGCCGACCGCTAACGAGGCAATGGTGAGGCGTTTCAAATTCGACTGCATCTATTCAAAAATCTTCGGTTTCCAACCTGGAGTGAACGCTTGAGGGTGGCAAACCGTTCCACAACTCGTGGGCCCGGCAAACTTTGCGGCGATCAAGTCTGATTCTTCGAAGCAGAGGGCGTGGTCGTGGCGACGAAAGACGACTGCGTCACCGTCGACGGTTCCAATTGGCTCGATTGAGCCCAACAAGGATGAGGCGCGAGCGCCGCGACGGCGACTCCAGTCGCTGGATGCTCTTCGCGGATTGACGATCTTGCTGATGTTGCTCGTGAACAACATCGCTCTGGATGAAGCGACCCCTGGGCAACTTGTGCATGCGAAATGGAACGGTGGCGTGCATCTGGCCGACCTTGTCTTTCCGTGGTTCCTGTTTTGCATGGGCCTTGCGGTTCCGTTCTCCGTCGAGGGAATGATTGCACGCGGCATGTCGCTTTGGGCGCGCCTCGGAAAAATATCTTGGCGAGCCCTAGCCTTGTTTATGCTGGGCTGTTTGATCGTAAGTGCCGAGGCTTGGAGGCCCATCCTGTCTCTGGATGTCTTACAACTCCTCGGCCTTGCGTTCTTGTTTGGAGCTTTGATTTATCCGGTGCGCTGGCAGATGCGTGTGCTGATCGCGGCGGTTTTGTTGACCGGGTATGGATTGGCTCTCACGCTTATTCCATTGCCGCCGCACGGTCAGCCTGCATTCGAAGAAACGCACAACTTAGTGCGTCATGTCAACGAGCATTTTCTGGCTCGTTTCAATTTGACGGGTCTTCTGTCGGTGGTGCCGACGACCGCGCTGGTACTGATCGGCGCGACGTTCACAAATGCGTTGCGGACGGACCGATCTGATAAGTGGAAGATCGGCTTGCTCGTCGGAGTTGGGTTAGGGTTGTGTGGACTCGGAATTGCCTGGAATGAAGTCTTGCCTTACAACAAGACCGTCTGGACACCCTCCTACATTCTCCTGTCAGCGGGATTGGGTGCGATTCTTTTGGCGGGTCTGTATTGGGTGCTGGATGTTCGAGGATGGAGGTGGTGGGCGTTCCCGCTCTTGGTCTACGGATCGAATGCTTTGGCGGCCTACGTATTTCCCGTGCTCGTGAAAGTAGTGATCTTGCAGCGAGTGAAGATCGACTTCCACGGCGCTCGTTATTCCATCCAGAACGCGTGGCTCCACCTATTCATCGATCCGATGGGTCGGTATGCAGGGGGGTGGGCATATACCATCAGCTACATGCTTGTGGTCTGGCTGATCCTCCTGTTTCTCTACCGAAAGAAATGGTTGCTCAGGGTTTAGGCGGATCAGTGAGAAGCGAGAGCATCGGTCACGCCTTGAGGGATCCATCCGTCCCGCTGATAAAGGTCGCGCGCGGCAAGATATTGACTCATCCCCGCATCGTTCTTTTTCAGCTTGGAATAGATATGCCCGAGCATGTAAACCGCGAGGGGATTCTCAGGGTTTTCTTGAATGCTCTTGCGCAGATAGGCGGCTGAGGTTTCGAGTCCAGCTTCCGTGGTGGGCGTTTCGAAGAATCCACCTTGTGTTCGTTCGCCACGGTAGTAATCGAATTGAGAATAGATGAACGCGATGTCGAGGGTGTTCAACAAGCGCGGCTTCATGCTTTCCGTCATGCCCTCTTGTCGATAGGAGTTGATGATCCCGGAACCGCCTTCGTATTGGGGATTGACGTAGATGTAATCCTTCGCTCCGTCCCGCATGAAGAGACCTTTATGCTCGACGTTTGGAACGGGGTCCGAGCAGTCAACGAGGACGTCTTTGCCGTTACTCAGGCGTTCGACGGTCACCGCGTGGCCGTTATTCGTTGCATCTCCCGCGATGTTTTTGTAGACCATGACGACGCCGCTCTCTACACCGGCGCGTTGAAGAAGTCCGGTCACAAGCACCGACTGAAGGAAACATTGGCGCTCACCCAGATCCTTCGCCTGATAGAACTCGAAGCCGTGCTGGAGACTAAATCTTGGAATGACCTTCTTGACGATCCGATGAATGTCGGCGCCAAGTTTCTGTTCTTCGGCGGCGCGCGCTGACAGGTCCTTGATCGATTCGATCTTTGTCTTTTCTTCAGCGAGATAGGATTTCGGCGATGCGCCCGCAAGGGTAGCGAAGCCTTGATCGAACCACGAATAGAAATCGTCAGGCGTTCCCGAGCCTTTCACCTTGTAGGAATCGGTGACGAACTTCGTGAATTGATCGCCCTCGTAGGGGTATTCCGCCGAAGCAGAGGGCTTGGGCGTTTTATGGGGTGCCGGTTGCAGCGCGGGTGCAGGATGGGTGTAAGAGACTACGGAAAGCGCAATGCCAAGGGCGATGATGCCGATTCCTGAAAGAGCAGATCCATTTATCATTGCAATTAAACGGGCTCCAGCGGCCCATTCTTATATTGACGCCAAGCTTGGCCAGGCGTTTAGCGGCGATTGGGAACGGTGTTCACAAGTGACCAATACCGTAGTGTAGGGACCATTCGGGCCATGTAAATTTCGTAGTCCAGCTCTTTTCGGACCAGCGAATTGGCGCCCATGCGGTAAATGGCGTTCATATCGACCGCTCCAGCCGAGCCGACCAGCACGATAGCGGGGAGACAATCAAATTTGTCTTGTGAGCGAATCCACTGGAGGACCTCGATGCCGCTGATCTTGGGGAGCTTGATATCGAGCATGGTGAACACGGGCAATCTAGTGCCCGCTTCGTCGAGGATTTTCTGAGCCTCTTCTCCGTCTCGTGCAACGACGACCTCGCAATCGATATCCGCCCGGTTCACGGCGCGAATGGCTAATCGCTCTTCATCTTCGTTGTCCTCGACTAACAACAACCAGCGGCGGCTATCTCCCGTTGCCATCGCAATTTGCTGGTTCTACCCTCAAACGTTGTCGAGATTGTTGTACTGGGCACAATTCTGGCGAACTGTCGCCCGGTTCACTTTTGAAGATTGCTGAGTTGGAAGACATTGCGGTTGGAACTGCGAGTCAACAACCCAAGTATTGATGTAGCATAGATACGGAGGTGACCGAATGCGCACGGTTACTGACAACTCAAAAGAAGAACTCGCAAACACGTTAGGGGCGGAGATTGCGGCAGCGCGTGAAGAAGCGCGCCCGATATCACGCCTGACCTTGAGCCGATTGCTCAACACAAAGCATGGCCTTCATCTAAGCGAAGCGGAGAAGTTTGTCGACCGCTATTGCGACGAGAAAGCTCCGGCCATTCCGACATTTCTGTCCAGCGAATTCGGAACGCCGTATCTGAAGGTTCTCGCCGTTATCAACATTGTTCTGGCGATCGGTTTTTACATCGTGTCCTTCACGACGTTGAACAAGCAGAACGCTCCGATTTGGCCGTGGATGTTGCTCGGAACGATCTTCTTGGGAGCCTCGGTGGTTTCTTGGGTGCAAAGCCTAAGACCGCCAAAGGCGGCGCGTACGGTTACGCGTTACAACCCTGAGGAGCACACAACAACGGCGACGACGGGAGTCGAGTCTCGAGATCGCGCGGCTACTGGTCCTTTGCAGCCACGTAGCTAATGAGCTCCGATGGCGTGACGATCACCACGTTTGGTTTGGCGAGACGAACAAACTCTTCAAACGAGACTTCGTGGAGCTCGCCCGTGTCCGAGAACTCGTCGAACATCGCTCTAAGAACTTGAGCTGCTGTCGGCAGTTCGTTGTAGGCGTCGATCCAAACCCCTGGTAGATGATTGGATGCGTCGTAAGAAACGGCGGCGACGAACGGGACGCGAGGCGCCGGTTCAGGGACGTCCTCTTCACCATCCGCCCAATAGCCGGGGCTGACCTTCATGCCGGACTTTTCTAGCTTTTCGCGCGCGGCTTTTCCAGGTCCGGACTCTTTGGCGAGAACCCGGATACCTTTGGTCGGTTCAAAGGCGGTGCAGATGCAGCCCGTTTCAGTCGGGGCGACATAGGCTTCGTTCGTCGCGCAGACGCGCCGGACGGTTTCGCTGAACAGATCGAAGGGTACGCGGAGAGTCATCGGGTCCTGTTTATCAATCCAAGACGTAGCAAGCGACCCTTTGGGGTGCTTAGGCTAGAATCGTAGCACTTCATCCCATCCAGAGAGGTTGCCCTGTGTCCGAGACTATCGACACCCTGCTTCAAGAAGATCGATCTTTTCCGCCCTCCGCCGAATTCAAAGCGCAGGCAAATGCTAACGATCCCAAGATCTATGAGGACGCCGCGCGTGATCCCGTTGGGTTCTGGGAAGGCTGGGCCAAGCAGCTCTCATGGGATCAGCCATGGACGCAAGCGCTGGATTGGAGTAACCCGCCATTCGTAAAGTGGTTCATCGGCGGCAAGTTGAACGCCTGCTACAACTGCGTCGATCGTCATGCGGAAGGGCCGCGAGCTAATAAGACGGCGATCCTGTGGGAGGGAGAGCCAGGAGACGTTCGCCGCATTTCGTTTTCGGAGCTGAAGGACGAAGTTAGTCGCATTGCCAACGGTTTGAAGGCCCTAGGCATTGGCAAGGGGGACCGGGTCTGCATCTACATGCCGATGGTTCCGGAACTCGGGATGACGATGCTCGCATGCGCCCGTATTGGCGCACCGCATTCTGTGGTGTTCGGCGGATTCAGCGCGGAGTCGCTCTTCGATCGAATCAACGACACGCAATCGAAGTTGGTCGTGACGTGCGACGGAGGTTGGCGGCGCGGCGGAATCGTCCCGCTCAAGAAGGCGGTCGACGATGCAATTGAGATGGGTTGTCCATCGGTTGAGAAAGTCTTGATGTTGGGGCGGACCGGGACGCCCGGGACAGTGACCAACGGCATCGCTTCGCCCGACTATCAGACCGGCACATGGGTTGGGGGGCGAGATATCCGTTGGGAAGACATCGTCCCTCAGCAGAGCACGGATTGCCCGTGCGAGAGCATGGACGCGGAAGATCTGCTCTTCATCCTTTACACGAGCGGATCGACGGGGAAGCCCAAAGGCATCGTGCATACGACCGGCGGCTACATGACGGGCGTCTATGCGACTTCCAAATTGGTCTTCGATCTCAAAGAGGACGACATCTATTGGTGCACAGCGGATAGCGGTTGGATCACAGGTCACTCCTATGTTGTTTACGGTCCGCTTGCAAACGGGACGACGGTGGCGATGTACGAAGGCGCTCCTGACACGCCCGACAAAGATCGGTTTTGGCGGCTCATCGAGAAGCACAAGATCACGATTCTCTACACTGCGCCGACTGCTATTCGCGCGTTCATGAAGTGGGGCGACGAATTTCCCAATCGCTGCGACATGTCTTCGTTGCGACTACTCGGATCCGTTGGCGAGCCAATCAATCCGGAAGCATGGATTTGGTATTCGGAAACGATCGGCAAGAATCGATGCCCCGTGGTCGACACGTGGTGGCAGACCGAGACGGGCCAGATCATGATCACGCCGCTGCCCGGGGTCACGACGACCAAGCCCGGCAGCGCCACGTTCCCGTTTCCCGGCATCGAGGCGGACGTCGTCGACGCGAACGGCAAC
>Ga0070666_10001205_pt1 | contig 15626 bp, 12 predicted proteins | sample KBSS23metaG_FD_64677 | JGI IMG/M metagenome (GOLD analysis project Ga0070666, IMG submission 64677) | Switchgrass rhizosphere microbial communities from Kellogg Biological Station, Michigan, USA - KBS S2-3 metaG | ecosystem: Host-associated > Plants > Roots > Rhizosphere > Soil ... | reverse complement strand
GAGTTGCCCGGATCCGACAGAGTCGAACTCACCTTGTTCGTTGCACAAGACGTGCAATTTCCCGATGGTCAGTGAGCTTCTGAATCTGGCGGATCTATTCGACGGTCACCTCAGTTCGAACGGCCAAGCCTTCGCTTCATCAGGACGGAACCGGAAATATCGCGATCACTGTCGCGCTGGGCTGTCCGTGAACGGTCGGGCGGAGGCGAGCCTGCCGGGTTCAACTTGGCAACAAAGCCGGTTTGCGCTGGCGTGTATTCACCGCCTGAAGGGCGTCTTGCACCGGAGCACTGGGCGAAGCGCGACATCGTTATCAGTGCTCGCTTCGGCCTAATTAACTACCGTCAGCCATTTACGTTGAGGCGGTAACACCGCGCCGCCGCGCCCCCAAATAGATCGGCCTTTTCGGCGCTGCTGGCACCTTTTGCCATCAGCTTGCAGGCATTCCAGAATACGTGATAACTGTATGAGATCTTGTCGACGGGGAAGTTGCTCTCAAACATACAGCGCGACGCGCCAAACGCAACGATGCATGTTTCGACATAGGGCCGGAAGCGAGCGGCCACCGTCTCGGACGTTGGCGGTTCGGCGTCCTCGTCGAAGCGCAAGCTAGTGTAGCTCTGACCCAATCCGCCGAGCTTGACGAATACGTTGGGCCGGGCTGCCAGGGCCTTGATCGAGGATGACCAGCGGGCAAATACTTCATCGCGCTTGCTGCGATAGGAGCCCAGTCCGAGAACGCCGCCGACGTGATTGAGGACGATTCGAGTATTGGGCAAAGCGCTCGCGAGATCGGCAACTTCGCTGATCTGGGTATGATAGAGCGACACATCGTAGGAAAGGCCAAGACGGTCGACCGCTGCGACGCCTTCCCGGAACTTCTTGTCGGCCAGCATCCCGGCGCGAGTACTCGGATTAGGTCTAAGGGTGGCAGCCTCGGCCTCCCATGACACACCATGGCGGATCCCGCGAAAGCGATCGCCGCCCGCGCGCATCAGCGCGGTCAAAACCGGCTCGACGCGGCTGCCCAACATCATATCCGCGTGTCCCACAATGCCGGCGGCTACCCTGGTTTTGCCAAAGACGCCACTGTTGCACATAGCCGCGACGCCATTGGCGAACTCAACCTCGCCGACAGGCCGCATTTCCTCGGGGCCCCGATCGCGATACATCGAACTCGCCTCCATGTACACCGTGGCGACAATATTGTGACCGCTGCCGGTATCCAGCAGCAGGTCATCGAGCAAATACCGCCATCCAGGGCGCTGCCACAAATGATGGTGCGGATCGATGATCGGCAGTTCCGGTTCGAGAATCGGCTCCTTGCGCCGGTCGAGCCATTCTCGACGAATCGGGCTAGACGGCGCGGCTTGTTGTTGCGGATAGGCGCGCTGTGACCAAAGGGCTGCCGCACCGCCGAGAAGATTGGAAAATTCGCGTCGGTTCATTTGGACTCACCTCTGTTTTAACGAACGGGATCGGGAAAACTCCTTTACCCTACCGCAAATCAAGAGGGCGAGGTGATCGCGCGGCTGGTCGCCATCCCGGAGGCTGCACTTCACAAGTTCTGTCCGGATGCGCCGTCATCGAGGCACAACATTGTTGCAACAGCATCCGGTCCTTACCTAGACCCGGCGACAGCCGGCTGTTAGTATGTTTGGACAGGCAAACATTCCGTAAGGCGCCGGCCGACTTTGACGACCGAGACGCGAGGGAGGACAGATGCACAAGCTCGCGATGATCCTAGGCATGACGAGCGTTTCTCTCACAGCGCAGTGGCCGAATCACCCAACCCCGGGAATTCCCCGAACTGCGGCTGGTAAGCCAAACCTTTCGGCGCCCGCCCCACGCTCTGCCGAAGGCAAGCCGGACCTCTCCGGAGTCTGGCTGGTTAGTAATGGAAGTTTCTACCTGACCTCGGATCTCAAGCCGGAGGATATCCGGCCGTGGGCTGCAACCCTGTACAAACAGCGCGAGGATGATTTTCGCAGGGATACGGACGGAATCGCTTGCCTTCCACCGGGTCCCAAGGCCGGCATTGGGGTTGGCAACTTCCCAATGAAGATCGTTCAAACACCGAACCTCGTCGTGGTTCTTTACGAATATCACACTATTTTTCGTCAGATTTTCACCGACGGCCGTGCGCTTCCGGAAGATTCCAACCCGACCTGGATGGGCTACTCGGTCGGACGTTGGGACGGAGACACCCTGGTAGTCACTACTGCGGGTTATAACGACCGGACAACAATTGATCTGGCGGGCCACCCCCACACGGAAGCCTTGCGCGTGACGGAGCGTTTCCGCCGTCGCGACGCTGGCCACCTCGATGTTCAGGTGACGTTCGACGATCCTAAGGCGTACACCAAGCCGTGGACCCTTCCCATGGAGTTCACTCTGGTCCCGGACGGCGACCTGATTGAATATGTTTGTGAAAACGAGCGCGACGCCTCGCACTTGGTAGGAAAAAGCGGGGAGGAGTTTCGTGTTCCAGCCGACGTCCTGGCACGATACGTCGGCGCCTACCAAGCACCCGAACGCCCAGTTACGACTGTCTCATTGGAAGGGAACCGACTTATGGTTGCCGAAGGTAAAGCGGGAAAGATCCCGCTAATTGCGCGCTCGGAAAACACATTCACCATGGAAGGAACCGGTGTGGAGTTCGTCAAGGATGCAAAAGGTGCAGTCTCCGCAATGATCGAGCACTGGACCGAGGGCGATCGGAACTACGCCCGCAGGAAGTAATCTTCGGCGACAACTGGAATTTCAGCGCAGTCGCCGTGGGCCGAGCGGATGCCGTTCCTAGTGCTGAAGATGTCTAACGATCGCACTGGTCGCTAGATCCCGGCCGCACAGCGAATCCGACCCTATCGTGCAAGGTGGCGGGGTTTGCGAGACACGGGGCAAACATTAATTCCGACGGGTACTCGCTCAATATTTTCAGGCCACCCATTCGAGTCGTCATCAATCCAAGCCCAACAGGAATCAGTTGGGCAATAAGGCGGTCAGTGGTCTTGTCACTGGCCCAGATCTGAATCTCACCGGCGTGATCCGGAGCTCCAGCCAAGGGATCCTGCGAAAGATCCGGCACCGATAAGCGGAAACGGCCGTCTGGTGACGGCTACGCCGCATCTCCGGCCGGGAAGGTAGTGAGAATATCATTGCCAAGTTCCAAGAACGACTGCGCCCAGCGAGCGACATAATTCGCCTTCAACTTGACTTCACGTCCGTAAAGCCGATCCATTCGAGTGAGTGCGCCATTAATCCAGACACTGCGCAGCGGTTGGCAGATGAAGGAGTATCCTTGGTTGTTCGAACCCGAAACGGGAAGGTCGAGCGTCTGAATCGCGCAGCCCGGAGCATACAGGAGAGCTTAGATTCGAGTGACTGGACGTCCCTCATAAATCGTGTTGATGAAATACGAGGAAACGCCAGAGTGCGGCTGGACCCAGCCGGTATACTCCTCCCCGACCAATTGGTAGCGTACGAAGACGTTTTCAGAGTTCACCCAGCGCGGAACCTTGATCTCAACGTAGTGCGAGGGAGTGGCTCCAGATTGTGGAGACTGACCTGTACAAATGCCAGCCACCAAAACCAACACTCTGCGCATCAGCCCGCCCGGACAATTACAGCTCAAGTTCGTGGGGGATGCGCGAATCGTTCTGTAGGCTTGTCATACCGGCGCCGATAAATCGCTGTTGGCGCCGATCCGCAATGCGTTCGGAGTCTGCGCCGACGGATTCAAAAATCCCGCATTTGCCTACTTCACTAAGTGCTTGATGTCCTTCTCATTCTCCATCATGATCTTATCCAGCAAATCAGTATCGAGCTTGATTGTCTGAACCATTTTGACCGTCCATGGTTTGGTGTAGGTTTTCAGATCTTCGACAGTGAGCTCGATTTCCAGGCGGCCGAAATCTACCCGGTGAAATTTTTCGGTCATCACCGCACCTTCACTCAGTGGGCTGCCGCCGGAATCGAGCCACATGCCGTCACGGAATCCGTTAGTCTTCACAACCAAAACATCGCCCTCCCATTTGCCACTAGAGTAGCCATTCCACGTCGGATTGGGATCGCCAGAGAGTGGGCGGCCGTCGGTGAAGATTTGCCTGAAAGTGGAGTTCAGTTCGTAAAGAATCACCAGCAGTCCGGGGTTCTGGATGATTTTCCGGGGCGTGGCGTAAGAGTGAAGGCGCACGATGCCAACCGGAAAGCCGTTTCCGAGAGGGTCGTTCGCGCCGTGCTCCTCCCGGGACCGCTTTCTAGCCAACTGCGCGGCCCAGGGTTGATAGGGCAGGCCTCCTTCAAGGCGCGAACCGATATTGATGAACTCGGGGGTGACGGGATCGTCGCCGGCCGCGATGGCAATGGTTCCTTCACCAATGCGTCCCTTTAGTTCCGGTTCCCACAGTCCTGAGAGATCGGGCTTGCCATCGGCTGTGCGCGGGGTGGGCGCGCTCAGATTCGGCTTGCCGTCGGGCGTGCGAGGCACGTTTGGCGTCGGGTAATCGAGCCATTGCGCTGCGATGGGGGAGATTGTGAACGCTAAGCCGGCGATCAAGAGTTCAAGAAGTTTCATATTGGCCCCGATTCTAACTCATTTTCCGGACTTCGTGATTGGGGGCAAATGGACCCAATAGAGTTCCGGGGCTGAGATCTGATTTTTAAGGTTTACGGGCGAGGACAAAGGCGGAACCTTTGACTATTTCATCGTTCGCGGCAGGACCAGAATGCCGGAACGGCGGCTGGAAAACAGCCAGCTGACCACCTTAGAAGGACAGCCAATCACAATGAAGAGCGGCGCCCCTGGCTTCATTGTTGACGAGCACTAACTTTCAAGAAGGAACGATTCCGGTTTCGTTCAACAAATACGGAAGGACGTCCTACAAATTGAGCACCCCTGTATTGCACCAAGGAGAGTACGCCTTGGGATTGGCATAGATTGACCCTCCCTGGGCAGGCCCACGGCTCGTGTACCGCAAACAGCCTTTGGGACGATCCAAATTTAGCTCCCGGTCGCTCCGATCGCACTGCCCCAACTTGAGCTGCGCCCAGGGACCGGAAAGAAGTTGAGCCCGTTATCGGACAAACGCCGTATTCTAATGATTCACAGGACTTCCAGGATACAAGGGAGCCAATTGAGTCTAGACTTCCGATCACCTCCGGAGGAACAGGCAGTGTTGCCGCGTCCAGACTCTTGAAGAAAAAATGTGGCTCCCCACCCTGGATGCGTTTCGAACTTATACGCCACAACTGGCGCTATGTTCGAATCCATGAATCAGCACTATTTTCAATATGATCGATCTGGGTAGCCGATCCATATCCATACTGGGGATCCCAGACTGGATGCGTTTCGAATTTCGTCTCAAACCATATCCACTACAAGTACCGGTTAAAGGAGATATCAACGTGAAATGTACTGAAAGCCCTAAAGCGCTGCAGGGTTGGACCAAGGTCCCAAACGATTTGTTCAAGATGGTTTCATATCTTGCAGACTACATTTCTGCGGCGAAATAATCTGCATTCGAAAGTCGGCAGCGTAGGCGATTTTGCAGTGGGTGCACGCCGCCGTAGACATACGGTATCTCTACTGGGGTGGCCCGCGGCAAACGACAAAAATCACTCGAGGGGGATACTGGAGGCTTTTTGAGATCGTTGGTAGTAATATTGTTACCGGCAACGAAGACGGAATCGCATCGGGATTTGCGGAGCGCAGAGACACCGGAAGGGATCGTGTTGCAGATCATTGAAATCGCAGGAGTGGCAGCTGTCTTATTCTCATACCTTAGGGGTGAGAACGCGGGATGAGCTCCGCGCCAATCGACTACGCTTTCTTCGGCGGATTGCTTGCGTATGGAGTCGGCGCCTTAGGGGGACTACTTGGATCAGGCAAGCCCCGATTGGCACGCGCTCTCTGCTGTAGCCTTGCCCTGCTCGGAGGACTACTTGAGATTGGCGCTTGTGGCCTGAGTCTTCTGGGAAGCGTCGGCGCTCATTGGGAGATCTCTGCCGGCGTTCCTTTTCTAGTCTATGGCTTCCGCCTCGACGCCCTTTCGACGTATTTCAATTTGATCCTCAGCCTGCTGGCGACGGCGGTGTCGATCTATTCGCTGGGTTATCTCCGGTCACTCGGAGAGACGAAAACAGTTGGCGTCCTGGGATTCTTCTATAACCTTTTGCTGTTGAGTCTCACCGCGGTGTTCACGGCATCGAACGCCTTCTTTTTCCTAATTGCGTGGGAGGTGATGGCGCTTGCGTCTTATTGCCTGATCAGCTATGAGCACCGGCATGAAGCCACGCGTCGCGCCGGAATCCTGTATTTCGTGATGTCGCATGCCGGCACGTGCTGCCTGTGGGTTGGATTCCTGCTGTTGACTTCTCGCGCGGGTGCAACGGACTTCCCCAGCTTCGCGGTTTTGGCCGGCAGGTTGACGGGGCCCTGGCAGGTCGTCATTTTCCTGTTGTTCTTTGCAGGCTTTGGAGTCAAGTCGGGGATTATCCCGCTGCACATCTGGCTCCCGGAAGCGCATCCTGTCGCCCCCAGCAACATCTCCGCGCTGATGTCGGGCATCGTTATTAAAACGGGCATTTATGGAATGGCACGCGTGTTTTTTGAATTCTTGGGTGTTCCTCCCTTGTGGGCGGGAATGCTGGTTCTGATCGTAGGTGTCGTGTCCGCCCTGCTGGGTGTGCTTTACGCATTAATGGAGCACGACCTCAAGCGCCTTCTGGCCTATCACAGCATCGAGAATATTGGGATCATCCTCATTGGTTTCGGCGCGTCCTTGATGTTCATCTCTCTAAACCAACCCCGGCTCGCCGCGATCGCCCTCATCGCAGGTCTATATCACACGATGAACCACGCGATCTTCAAATGTCTGCTGTTTCTCGGTGCCGGGTCCGTCGTGAACGCAGCAAAAACACGGAATATGGAGGAGATGGGCGGCTTGATCCGCCGCATGCCCCAGACCGCCCTGGGCTTTCTGGTCGGAGCCATCGCTATTTCCGGTTTGCCTCCGCTGAATGGTTTCGTGAGTGAGTGGCTTACTTATCAGGCGCTTCTGGCAGGGTTTGGCACGACGGAGCCCCTTACGCGCATTCTTTTCCCGCTTGCCGGAGCGCTGCTGGCTTTGACTGCGGCGCTGGCCGCGACTTGCTTTGTGAAAGCTTTCGGCATCACTTTCCTCGCGCTTCCCCGCAGTGAGAGCACGGAACAGGCTGAGGAGAGCGGCTTTTCCATGCTGATCGGTATGGGGGTCCTCGCTCTGGCTTGCATTGCGTTGGGTCTGGGCGCCGCGCTGTTTTTGCCAGTTTTCGATGGCATCACGGGCAGCCTGTTAAACATTCACATCAGTAGCGATTTGATCACCGCCGGAGGGTTGGCCCTTACTTCAGGCTCAATCCGTGGCGGAACGGTTTCTCCAGCTGGTATTGCTGCGCTGTTCGTGATTCTGTCCGTGTTTCCAGCGCTGTTGTGGCTAATTTGGGCGCGCAAAGGAAAGCGTCGCGTGGGACCCACTTGGGACTGCGGCTTGCCAGGCTTAACCGCCGAGAATGAATACACCGCGTTCGCATTCTCCAAGCCGCTGCGCATGATCTTCGCCGCACTCTATCAGCCGCAACGGGAAATTGAGGCCGAGTACGAGATCTCTCCCTACTATCCCAAAGCGATTCGATTCGAGAGCGAGATAGAGCCCACATTCGAGAAACGCCTCTACGAGCCGATCAAGGAATTCATCCTCGCGATTGCGACTCGGATGCGCACGATCCAAGCCGGAAGCATACACGCCTACCTGGCCTACATTTTTGTCACTTTGATCGTGCTGCTGTTGTGGGGGGTGCGTTCATGAGCAACCTGGTTGTTCCTGCGCTCATCCAACTCCTGCTCTTCTTGCTCATCGCGCCCTTGGTCACGGGAATTCTAAGAACCATGAAGGCACGATTGCAAACGCGGCGTGGTCCGGCAATCTGGCAGCCCTATCGCGATCTCCACAAGTTATTGCGCAAGGGAATGGTCATTCCGGACACGGCGTCCTGGCTGTTCTCAGCCACGCCCTATGTGGTTTTTCTGACGGCGGCAATGGTGGCTCTCATGATTCCCATGGTGGTGACCGTGGCTCCCCTCAGTCTGTTTGGCGGCGTGCTCGCCGTCGTGTATTTGCTCGCGCTGGGGCGATTCTTTATGGCGCTCGGCGGATTGGATGCGGGGACCCCGTTTGGCGGCCTGGGCAGTAGCCGTGAAATGACCATTTCCGCAATTGCCGAACCCGCAATGATGCTTGCGATCTTTACCGTCGCCGTCTCCGCGAACTCCACCAACTTGACCGAGATGGCCAAGTTCGCCGTGAGCCAGAACTGGCGCTTCCTGGCGCCCTCACAGATACTCGCGTTCGGAGCCTTGTTTATCGTTCTGATCGCCGAAACCGGACGTATCCCGGTGGACAATCCAGCCACGCATCTCGAACTGACGATGATCCACGAGGCGATGATCCTCGAATATTCAGGGCCCTACCTGGCATTGATCGAATGGGGAACGTCCCTGAAGCAGCTGGTGCTGATGACACTGCTGGTCAACACATTTTTCCCGTTTGGTCTGAGTCCGGGCTGGACCGCACCGGGTGTCGCCATAGGTCTGGGATTCTACTTAATCAAACTCCTGCTCCTGTGTTGCTTCATCGTCTTGGTGGAGACGACCAACGCCAAGATGCGCCTGTTCCGAGTCCCGGATCTGCTGGCGGTCGCTTTCATCCTGGGCGCTCTGGCGTTGATCTCCACTTTCTTTTTCTGAGATATCCATGCACTTTTACCAGGACCCACAATTCGGCAACCGGATGCTCACCCTGATGGCGGCATTTGTGCTGGTTCTGCAAATCGCGATGGTAGGGCAACGGTGGCTGATCACAAACATCCGCATCTTTGCAGCGCAATCGTTTCTATTGGCAGGCATCGCAAATACGATTGCATACTTCAACCATGCGCCCCACCTTTATATAGCCGCCTTCCTCACGCTGGCACTGAAGGCGGTTCTACTGCCGTTTCTGCTGGAGCGGATGGTGAAGAAGATCGACATTGGGCAGGAGATCGCACCGCTGATCAACGTTCCGCTGTCTTTGCTGATTTCGGGAGGATTAACCACCGTCGGCTATGTGGTCGCCCAGTCTTTCCACCGTCCCGCAGAAGCAGCGTCGCCGGCGAGCCTGGGCCACAACACATTAGCAGTGGCCATTTCTCTATTCCTCATCGGGTTTTACATGATGATCAGTCGGCGCAAGGCTTTCATGCAGGTGCTGGCACTTCTGTGCCTGGAGAATGGTTTGTTCCTGGCCGCGATCTCACTCACCTACGGGATGCCTTTGATTGTCGAGTTGGGGGTATTCTTCGATCTTTTGGTTGCCGTCATGGTGCTGGGCATCCTGGTCTACCGCATTCAGGAAACCTTTGACTCCATGGATGTCAGCAGGCTTTCGAGGCTCAGAGGTTGATGCCGGGAATGGTTCTCTTCATCATTCTCGCGATTCCGTTGGCGGCGGGCGCCCTCTCGTTCGCCGCCCGTAAGCGTCCGGCCATGGAGGCGATCAACGTTACCGCGTTCGCGGTCCTCTTTTTGTTCACGATTGTTCTGGCAGCCGAGGTTTTACGGGCTGGAAGCATTTCGGTATTGAATGATTTCCTCTACGCGGACGCGCTCAGCGCTCTGGTGGTTGTGCTGACCGCGTTCGTCGCGTTGGTTTGCTCCATTTACGCCGTCGGCTACTTTCGCCATGACGAACGGAATCACGTGTTCGAAGAGGACGTACTGGGATCTGTCACCATAGCCAAACTTCGCAAGTACTACTCGCTGACGCCGCTTTTCGTTTTCGCTTTGCTGATGGTGGCGCTTGCCAACAATTTAGGTGTCATGTGGGTGGCGATCGAGGCGACCACCTTGACGACGGTGTTCCTGATTACCTTTTATGGCCGCGCAACCTCGCTCGAAGCTGCCTGGAAGTACGCGATGATCGGTGGCGTCGGATTGTCGCTGGCCTTGTTCGGGACGATCCTGACTTACTATTCCGCTTACCCGATAGTGGGAACCGATTCTGTAGCCGGTTTGAATTGGTCGGTCTTGGTGAAGAATGCCGCTCAATTCGACAAGACGTCCATGAGAATCGCGTTCATTCTCATCCTGCTCGGCTACGGCACCAAGGCGGGCATCGCGCCGATGCACACCTGGAAACCGGATGCGTACAGTGAAGCCCCGGTCCCGGTGGCTGCAATGCTGGCCGCGGCCGTGCTCAATTGCGCTCTTTATGGCCTCATCCGATTCAATGTGCTCGCGGCCAAGTGCCTGGGTCCGCAGTTCGGATCGCAGCTCCTCATCTTTTTTGGACTCCTGTCCATCGGTGTGGCGGTTCCGTTCGTACTGGTGCAGAGGAGTTTCCGGCGGCTTCTCGCATACTCCAGTATCGATCATGGAGGAATCATGATTCTCGGCCTTGGTTTTGGCGGCGCGTTCGGAGCACTGGGGATGCTGCTGCATATGACCTTTCATTCCGTCACCAAACCGCTTCTGTTCTTTTGCGCCGGAAACATCCAGCAGCATCTGAAAACCGATCTGTTTCGCCGGACCAACGGGGGATTGATCTACTCCATGCCAGTCAGCGCCTCGATGTTTCTCATGGGGACCTTGGCGGTAACGGGCACGGCGCCCTTTAGTATGTTCCAGAGCGAATTCGCGATCCTCCGCGCGGGGTTCGATCGCGCTTTGTTTGTGCCGGCAACTCTGTGTGTCGCTCTCCTGGCCGCTATCTTTACGGGATTCCTAGGACACATTGTCAAACTGGTTTTGGGAGCTGACCGGGGGTTGCCACCCGCGCAGGTATGCCGGTGGAAAAAATATCCGCTGGTGGGTCTGGGGACTTTGATCGTGATTCTAGGATTTTGGCTGCCGAGCCCGGTATTCCAGTTGATTCGAAATGCCGCTCGCATTGCTGCGGGGGAGCCGTGACAAGCAATCGATTTCCGGCCTTTCCTGAACTGCAACTGGCCCTGGGCGGGCAGGTTCAGTCAATGCGCAACGAGCGCGATGGCGAAATCTACCTGCGGGCGAGCGGCCCGGATGTGCGGCCGATTGTTCAGTACCTGTGCAGCGCACACGCGGCCCGGGTGATCACGGTATTTGCCGAGGATCGGCTATCCGCAGAAGGCGTTTTCTACAACTACTACATTCTTGAACAGCACGACAATCCGCAGTATCTGATTTTGCAGGCGCCGGTGCCGCCGGACGATCCGGAGTTCCCCTCGCTCTCTGCCGAATTGCCGGCGCTCAACTGGCAGGAACGTGAAATCCAGGACTGGTTCGGCTTGAAGCCTATCGGACACCCCAACCCCAGAAGAGTGTCTTTGCACGATAATTGGCCGGATGTTCATCCTTTGCTCAAAGACTTTCCCCTAGAGACCGCGCTGCCGCCTTTCGAGGGAGAACGCCACCTCTACCGGCCCGCACTGGGAGAAGGCGTCCTCCAAGTGCCAGTAGGACCGGTCCATGCTGGAATCATCGAGCCGGGGCACTTCAGCTTTGCCGTGGCTGGCGAGCCAATCCTCTATCTCCAGCTCCGAATGTTCTACACGCACAAGGGGACCGAGAAGCTCTTTGAGAACCTGCCGATCCATAAAGGCGTGTTTCTGGCCGAGAGCATATCCGGGGATTCCAGTTTCTCGCATGGCACCGCGTTCTGCCAGGCCATCGAGCGGGCCGCGGAAATCGAAGTCCCTCCCGCCGCACTCATTATGCGAACGATTCTGCTGGAGCTCGAGAGAATCTGCAACCATGTCGGCGATATTGGCGCGATCGCTACCGATGTCGGATTCGTAGTGGCAAACGCCCACGCGAGCCGCCTTCGCGAGGCGCTGGTGATTCTGAACGAGCAGCTAAGCGGGAATCGCCTCCTGCGGGGAACGGTTTGCATTGGCGGGATGCGACGGGCCTGGAGAGAGGATCACGTCGGGATGCTGCGGGCCGCGCTGGATGACTTTGAAAGAGAGTTTGCCGACTTGATTCGCCTGATCTATTCCTCCGACTCGACGCGAGATCGTCTGGAGCACACCGGTATTCTTCGCGCGGAAAAGGCCAAGGACCTGGGAATTGTCGGTGTGGCAGGCCGCGCCTCCGGGATCGATCTGGACGTTCGGCGCGACCATCCCTACGCCGCCTATCGCGACTTCTCATTCAAGGTGCCGGTGTATCAAGCCGGTGATGTCTGGCACCGGATGCAGGTGAGAATCGACGAAATACAAGAAGCCTTAAACATCATCCGGAGCGCCGCGGAGCGCGATCTTCGCGCAGAGCACTGCGCCCCACCTCGCCCCATCCCGCCGGACCGCTGCGCCGTCAGTGCGGTGGAGGGCTGGCGTGGCGAAATCATCCATTGGGTACGTACTGGACCCAATAATCGCCTCGGGCGTTGCAGAGTCAAAGATCCGTCGCTCAATAACTGGCCCGCCCTGGTGGAAGCGGTTGAAGGAAACATCATTGCGGATTTTCCGGTGATCAACAAGAGTTTCAACCTTTCTTATTCGGGGACGGATCGCTAGCGATGTTCAGAATCCTGCAGAAGACCATCAGTACCGGAGTGGTGACCACGTCTTACCCGAGCGCCCCTGCACAGGTTTCGGAGTCCTTTCGGGGCCGGCCCGCTTTTGACTTTGAACACTGGCGGAATGCCCGGCCAGCAGCGGAAGTTTGTCCCACGGAGGCGATATCGGTCCAGGATGCGGGGGAATCGCGCAGCGTCACGGTAGACCTGGGCCGGTGCGTCTTCTGCGGATTGTGTGCTGAGCAAGGCGCTGATCGAGCCGTGACGGTCACACAGGAATGCGAGTTGGCGACTCGCGATCGGCTCCACCTGGTGACGACGGTGGAGTATGGGTTAAATGCTGATGGCACACATCGCGAGTTACGGGCCGTGCGCAGCGGCTTTTCGAAACGCGACACGGATCTCGACAGGGTTGGGCAGAACCTCAACAGCGCCATCCAAAAACTGTTGGGGCGGTCGCTATCCATTCGTCAGGTGGATGCTGGCTCCTGCAACGGTTGTGAGCTGGAGATTGTCGCTTTGAACAATCCGATCTACGATATCGAAAGGTTCGGCATTCACTTCGTCGCCTCGCCACGCCATGCGGACATGCTTCTCGTCACGGGTCCCGTAACCCGGAACATGGAACTCGCGCTGCTGAAAACTTATCGCGCGACGCCCGAGCCGAAGGTGGTTGTCGCAGTAGGAGCCTGTGGCATTAGTGGCGGCATTTTTGGTGTAAACTATGCTTCCCTGGGAGGGGTCGACATGGTAGTGCCCGTCGACGTGTATATCCCCGGATGTCCACCGCGACCGCAAGCTCTGCTGCATGGGATTCTGCTGGCCATCGGACGCCTGGGAGAAAGACTGCACGGCACATCGCGCTGAGTGATTGGCGAAGGGAGGTCGATGCTCGGGTTAGGCACCAACGCCGACACGATTTGGATGCCCAAGTCGGTGGTCTGCCTTCGTTATTACGACTCATTCCGTTTCCGCTCAGACGTGACCGCTGCGCTGACCGTTGCGTCGGAGATGTTCCCAACCAGCATCGCCATGGCGATCATGTGTGGAATCAATTTTCGGAATGGAGTCTACGGTGCAGTCGTCGTTGGTGTTTTGACTTCCATTTTGGGTAGGACTAAGGTTCAGATTAGCGCACCAAGCCTAACTGTTTTGGCCATAGCGTCGAGTATCGTGAGCCGGGGAGGTGTTCGCGATCTGTCGCTTACAGCGATGCTTGCTGGTGCCTTTATCTTGGTACTGGCTGCGACGGGCTTGGGAGCAGCCGTCAGATTCATTCCTCGATCGGTCGTGGTCGGTTTTTCAACCGGCCTGGCGATCCTCATCACCACAGGTATGCTCCCCGACCTTCTGGGGATGACGATTGCGATTCAGGCCAACGATGTTCGGACAGGAGCTACGGCGGTAATGCGGTCCCTTTCGGGGACTTCAGCCCCAGCGATCATGATCGCTTTGGCAACGTTGGTACTGATCGCAGCATGCCGGAAGATCTCTGCGTTCATTCCGATAAGCTTAATCGCAATGACGATCGGAGCTCTCTCCGTCAGGTTCTGGCACATTCCAGTCCAGACGATTGGCGCAAACCATGGCTCTGCCTTGCCGTCGCTCCTTTCCCCTTTTGATCAGTCACTCTATTTCGATCTCCCCGGCGGTTTGTTGGCACAGGCAATGGCGATTGCAGTGCTGATCACGATTGAATCGCTGGAGGCAGGGAAACTTACGGCAGGTCTGACCGGCGAGCACCAACGGCCGCGAGTTGAGCTCTTTATAGACGGAGCCGCAAACATGGCCTGCTCCTTTGTGGGAGGCTTGCCGGCTTCCGGTAGCAGTCTGTACACAGCCACGAATGCACGCAGTGGTGCACAAACACCAGTGGCTGGAATACTACAGGCGATGTTTCAATTGGCGCTCTTGCTGCTGACCGTTCAATTTGTGCAACTGGTTCCACTCCCGGTTATCGCTGCGATCCTTGTCTTGAATGTCGTCAGCATGCCCCATTGGGGAAAAGTACTCGGGCTCTTAAAGCTCCCAATGCAAGCGGGCGCTTGGATTGTTACTTCGGTGCTAACCATCGCAACGGATTTTCCAATGGCCTTGGCTTGCGGAATGCTTATTGCGATGTCCTTGAGCATCCGCAAACGACGCTCCTTAGGCCGGCTCTGACAAGTTATCTCTTAATCAGCCAAGAGCGTATAGAACTCGCTTGGACGGCGAATCCTGACTCACATCGGAGCGTGCTCAAGGTCGCGGGCGACCTCGTCGCCCAACCCCGAGAAGCTCGCCTGAATCCTGTGGGCTCGTTTCAGAGCGGACTGGATATGGGGAAGGATGTTCTCTTTGCCGACGTGTTCAACGAACTCGGCCTGCTTCAAGAACCTGGCAGGCTGGTGATGGGCTCCGCATAGAAGGAGGGTTCGACCCGACTTTTTTAAGCGGTCGGATAGAACTTCGAGAGCGTGCAATCCGGTTGCATCAATGGCCGTCATATTTCTCAATCGCAGAATGACGATGGGCGCGAATCTCGATAGGTTCGCTGCCTCTTCCATAAGCTTGTCGGTTGTGCCGAACAAGAATGGCCCATGAATTCGCAGGATGGTTACAAAATTGGGTACATCCTTATCCTGAAGTATGTGCGGCCGCCCGTCCCGGATGTATTGTGGCGTCACAGTGGAGACGGTTGTGGTTTGGGAAACCCGGTAGATATAAAGCAAAGCGGCCAACGCCATTCCAACTTCGACGGCCACAGTCAAATCGGCAATGACAGTCAAGGCGAATGTAACCAGCCAGACGGTTTTGTCGGGCAGCTCCAGGCGAAGAATGGCACCGATCTCCCGCCACTCGCCCATATTATAGGCAACCACAAACAACACGGCGGCCAGTGTCGCCAGCGGGACGAACTTCGCGAGAGGAGCTAGGAACATGATGACGCCCAACAAGGTGAGGGCATGAATGATGCCGGCAACCGGCGACTTGGCGCCGCTACGAAAATTGGTGGCGGTACGGGCAATCGCGCCCGTTACGGGGATTCCTCCGAACAAAGGCGAAAGTAAATTC
>Ga0070666_10001202_pt1 | contig 15656 bp, 10 predicted proteins | sample KBSS23metaG_FD_64677 | JGI IMG/M metagenome (GOLD analysis project Ga0070666, IMG submission 64677) | Switchgrass rhizosphere microbial communities from Kellogg Biological Station, Michigan, USA - KBS S2-3 metaG | ecosystem: Host-associated > Plants > Roots > Rhizosphere > Soil ... | reverse complement strand
CATGACGGTGCTGACGGCTGCCAACACCTACAGCGGCGGGACGACCATCAGCGCCGGCACGTTGCGCGTCGGAAACGCGGGCACGACGGGCGCGATCATTGGCAACGTGATCGACAACGGCACGCTTGAGTTCAATCGCTCCGATGCGCTGAGCTTCGCGGGTGTGATCTCCGGCACGGGCGGCGTGCGCCATCTCGGCGGCGGGACCACGACCCTGAGCGGCGCGTCGACCTACAGTGGGACGACGAATGTGGCGGCCGGTGCGTTGCAGGCCGGTGCGATCAATGCGTTCTCCGCGGCCTCATCTTATGCCGTGGCGACGCTGCTCGACCTGAACAACTTCAACCAGGTCATCGGTTCGCTGAGCGGGGCCGGGTCGGCAACACTGGGCAGCGGCAACCTGACGACCGGCGGCGACAACAGCTCGACGCTGTTCTCAGGCATCGTTTCCGGCAGTGGCGGCCTGACCAAGGCGGGTGCGGGCACGTTCACACTCACCGGCGCGAACACCTACACAGGTGGCACGACGATCACCGGCGGCACGCTCCAGATCGGCAATGGCGGAACGACCGGCGCGATCGCCGGCAACGTGACCGACAACGGCACGCTTACTATCAACCATTCCGACGATCTGGTGTTCTCCGGCACGATCAGCGGCACCGGCGCGCTGGTGCAGGCGGGCACGGGCCGGACCGCACTGACCGCGACCAACACCTATGCGGGCGGTACGACAATCAGCGCAGGCACACTGACGATGGGCAATGGCGGCACCACCGGCTCGATCACCGGCAACGTCGTCGACAACGCGTCGTTCGTGATCAACCGGACCGACAACATCACCTTCGCCGGTGTGATCTCCGGCACCGGCAGCCTGACGAAGCTCAATACGAATACGCTGATCCTGACGGGCAACAGCAGCTACACCGGCGGCACCACGTTCGACGGCACGCTCCAGCTCGGCAATGGCGGCACCGGCGGTGCCATCGTCGGCAACATCGCCAACAACGGCCTGCTGATCGTCAACCGGTCGGACCCCATCACGCTGGCCGGCGTGATTTCCGGCGCCGGCGGCCTAAACCAGGTTGGTACCGGCACGACATTCCTGACCGGCGTGAGCACGTATAGCGGGGCGACGCTGATAACGGCGGGCATTCTCAGCGTGAACGGCTCGATCGTCAATTCGGCGGTGACCGTGAACGGCGGCCAGTTGAAGGGCAACGGCACCGTCGGCGCGCTGACCGTTCTCACCGGCAATCTGGCGCCGGGCAACTCCATTGGCACCCTGAACGTCGTGGGCAATTTCACGATGGCGGCAGGCACGAACTACAACGTCGAAGTGAATGGCGCGGGGCAGAGCGACCGCGTCAACGTCGGCGGCGTGGCGACCCTGGCCGGTGGAACGGTACTGGTGACGGCGGCGCCGAACGACAAGTACGCGCAACAGACGACCTACCGCATCATCAACACGGTGGGCGGCGTAGTGGGCCGTTTCGCCGGCGCCACGGTCGACCTGCCTTTCTTCAACGTATCGCTCGGCTACAGCACGACCGCCGTGGACGTGATCCTGCAGGCCAAGCAGATCGACTTTTCGGGCCTGACGCTGACGCCGAACGAGCAGGCGGCGGCAGGTGCGATCAACGCCGGCGGCTTCAACACCGATCTTTACAAGGCATTCCTCAACCAGCCGTCGAACGCTTTCATCCCGGCGGCACTCGATGCGCTGTCCGGCGAGGTGCATCCTTCGATCCGCACCGCGCTGATCGAAGACAGCCGCAATGCCCGCGATGCCATCCTGGACCGCCTGCGCGATGCCAACGGTTCGCTCGCCGACGGCGCGAGCAATGCGCGCCCGGTCGGCGAGGATGCCGCGATGTGGGTGCGGGTGTTCACCAACTGGGGTAGTGCCGATACCGACGGCAACGCCGGAACGCTGGGCCAGAGCTTTTCCGGCATCATGGTGGGTGGCGACGTCAGGCTGGACACGCTCACGCTCGGCGTCGCCGGCGGCTACACGCATGAAAGCCTCGACGTGAAGCCGCGCACGAGCCGGGCATCGTCCGGCGACGGCCATATCGCCGGGTATGCGGGTTGGACCGGCGGACCCGTGTCGCTGCGGGCCGGCGTCGAATACGCATGGGGATCCTCGACGGTCACGCGCAAGGCCCAGTTCGCGGGTTTCCTGGACGATCTGGGCGACAAGGAAAGCCGCAACAGCACACAGGTGTTCGGCGAAGCCGGATACGGCATGAACTTCGACCATATCTCGCTCGAGCCGTTCGCCAACGTGGCGTGGGTGAGCGCGGACACCGGCATGTTTGCGGAGAGCGGCGGCCTTGCGGCGTTGACGAGCACCGGCGCCAGCAGTTCGGTTACCTTCACGAACCTTGGCGCGCGCGTTGCCTTCGACGGTGGTGTCCTGACGCCGCGCGCAAGTCTCGCCTGGCAGCATGCGTTCGGTGACGTTCGCCCGGGTCAGATCGTGCAGTTTGCTTCGACGCAGCAGAATTTCCTGGTGCTGGGCGTGCCGTTGGACGGGGACTCACTGGCCGCGGAAATCGGTTTCGACGTCGCGTTGTCCGACTCGGCGCATCTCGGGCTGGGTTACGATGGCGTCATCTCCAGCCGCGTGCAGAGCCATGCCGCGCGCGCTGACTTCACCTGGAATTTCTGATGCAATTTCCGGCGTTTTTTCGCGCCGCTGTTTCGCCCGATTCAAACCCGATAGGATAGATTGAATCGAGGGGCGTCATGATCGAAGTCGAAGACCTCGTCTATGAGTACCCGACCGCGCGTGCGCTGAAGGGCGTATCGCTCACAGTGCCAGATCAGACGATCACGGCACTGGTCGGGCCGAACGGAGCAGGCAAGACGACGCTGCTGCGCTGTCTCGCGGCGCTCGAAGATCCGTATTCCGGCAAGGTTATCATCGACGGCAGGGATACGACCCATTCGCCGCGTGAGATCCACGCGCGCATGGGCTATCTGCCGGATTTCTACGGCCTGTATGACGACCTGACGGTACGGCGCTGCCTGACCTATGCCGCGCGATCGCACTCCATCGCGGCGGCTGCAACGCCGGAGGCCGTGGCGAAGGCCGCGCAACGCGTCGGACTCGCGGACCGCATGGAGTCGAAAGCGGGTGAGTTGTCGCGCGGATTGCGGCAGCGGCTGGCGATCGGGCAGTCGATCGTGCATGAACCCCAGGTGCTGCTGCTGGACGAGCCGGCCGCAGGACTGGACCCGCAGGCGCGCCGCGATCTATCCGCGCTGCTGATCGCACTGCGCGACGGTGGCATGACGCTTGTGGTGTCATCGCACATCCTTGCCGAACTCGAGGATTACTGCACCGAGATGATCATCATCGAGAACGGCCTGATCGCCGGCGGCAAGGCGATCAAGGTGCGCGACGACGATCGTCCCCGCTACCTCATCGAACTGGCGACGGCGCGGTCGGACCTGAAGGATTTCCTGATCGCACACGGCGCCGATGTCAGCGAGGCGGACCAGAACCATGCGGTGATTGTCTTCACGCGCAACCAGGCGGCGCGTGCCAAGCTGGTGCGCGACCTGGTGACGGCGGGCTTCGACATTGCGAGCTTCGGCGAGTCGTCCAAGGCGCTCGAAGGCGCGTACTTCGCGCAGGTGGGGCACAAGGCATGAACCCGGAATTCGAACGCAATGTCTGGCTGGAGCTGACATCGCGGCGCGTGCTGCTGATGGTCGGCTTGCTGGCCCTGATCTTCGCGGCCTCGGCACTGGCGAACGACGACTGGGGACCTTCGAGCGTTGCGACAGGCCTCTACTACGTCCTCGTCGTCATCTGGGGTTCGCGCAGCGCAGCCCTGAGCGTTGTCGGCGAGATTGGGGCACGGACCTGGGACAGCCAGCGCCTGTCGTCGCTGGGCGCGGGCACCATGATGTGGGGCAAACTGTTCGGCGCCACTATCTACAACTGGTTCGGCGGCGCGATCTGCCTTGCCGTGATCCTGGTGCACGAAGTGATCAAGGGCGGTGCGAGCGTGGCCGTGCTCGATCTTTTCTACTATGTCGGCATCGGCGTGATTTCACAGGCGGCGGCGCTGCTCGCCAGCCTGATCGCGATCGGGCGCGGGCAGGGGCATTCGCGCTTCGAGGTGTTTGCCTATCAACTCGTGGGTCTCGGTGCCGGCGTGGCGGTGTGGTGGGTATGGGACAAGGTGCGCAGCCACACGGTCGATACCATCCTGTGGTGGGGACAGCCGCTCGACGCGAGCGCGTTCCTGCTGGGTTCGCTGTTGATCTTCGCCGCCTGGACGCTGATCGGTTGCTACCGTGAGATGCGGCTGGAACTGAAGATGCGCAACGGGCCGCTGGTGTGGCTGGCGTTCCTGGTGTTTATCGGCGTTTACGTTGCCGGGTTCGATGCTTGGCTGTCGCCGGACATGAAGACATGGGATGCGGGCTCGCTGCGCCTCCTGCTGGCCGGACCGACCTATGGCGTACTGACCTACATGATGGTGCTGCTCGAGCCGAAGGATCGCGTCCACTACCGCTGGATGGAAGGGCAGATCCGCCACGGCCATGTCGCCAACGCTCTAAACGGCGTGCAGTCATGGATGATGAGCTATGCCGGTACAGTTGTGATCGGCGGGCTCCTGTTCTTCTGGCTGCTGCACGACGTGCGCGCGGCGCTGGTCGGCCAGCCGCTGGTGCTGGCCGCGCTGGGCTTCCTTACGCGTGACGTGTCGCTGTTCGTGCTCATGCAGACGCTGCCGGGCAAGCGGCGCGGCGACTTCGGGGCACTGGCGATTCTGTTCGCGCTCTATGCGCTGATCCCGTGGATCCTGACGTCCTTGAACGCGACCTCGTTGCTGTTTCTGTTCTTCCCGCAGCTGCCGTCGCCGACATTCGTCGGCGCGGTCGCGGCATGGGTGCAGGGGATCGCAGTCGCGGGTTTCGCGCTGACGCGGCTGGCGCTGACCGAGAAGGGCCAGCCGGTACCGGCCTAGACGCCGTCGGCGAGCAGGCGCTTCAGGCCGCCGTAGTTCGGCTGGTCGATGCCGACCTTGTCGCGCGTGGTGGCCGTGAGGTGATCGGGCAAGCCCGGTGTGTCGAGGTTGATCTTGCCGCTGCGGATCGCCGCACAAAGCTCGCGGTTGAGGTCCATCAGCGCGCCGTCATGACCAAGTATCTTTGCGAGCCGGGAGCGTTCGGCTTCGCCGGACGCCGCGCCATGCTCCAGCTCGCGCGCGACGATGCCGAGCGCGTTTGCCGCGACGCGGGCATGGAAGGCGGTGTGGCCCTTCAGTTCCGGCATCGCCTTCTGCTCCAGGAAGTCGCGGACGGCGACCACCAGTTCCAGCACGGAGGGTTGGTCCATCATGCTCAGATCTTTCCGCGGATGATGAGGTTGATGAGGTCGACTTCGGTCTCGGACGAGCGGCGGCCGATGGCGGCGCGTTCGACCGAATGGTCGCGCAGGAAGCCCTGGTACATGCTCATGCACATCACGCCCCATTTGAGCGAGCCGTAGACGATCCAGGTGCGCGCGTCGTCGATGCTGATCGTGCCGCCGCCGGCGATCTCGTAACCCGCGAGCAGGTCTTCAAGGTCACCAAAGCCACCCACCACTTTCTCCTGCACGCCGAAGCGCCAGGTGTTGGTGCAGATCCAGCCGATGTCCTCCAGCGGGTCGCCGATGTGGGTGAGTTCCCAGTCCAGCGCCGCTTCGTAGCCGCGCGGCGAGATCAACAGGTTGCCGTGCCGAAAATCGCCGTGCACCAGCGTCTGGCGCTTGGCCTGCGCCATGCGGGGTTCGAGCCACTTGAACGCGACCTCGAACATCGGGTGCGGATAGTCGTAGAGGTCATACATATCGCGATAACGGCGCAGCTGCGTTGGGCCATCGACCACGGGCAGCACCCTGCGCAGCTCGGGCGTGAGTTCCACCGCGTGAATGCGCGCAAGTTCTTCGCCGCACTGGCGCGCCAGATCGGGACGGATGGCGTCGAATTCCTTGTCGCGCAGGATCTTGCGGGCAATGGTTTCGCCCTGCAGGCGATCCATCACATAGCCCTCGCCGACGCCTTCGCCGGGCTTCAGCACGTGCCGGACGTGAGGGGCGCGCACGCCGGCGGCGCGGCTGGCCTCGATGGCAACGGCCTCGGTGGCCAGCGGCACTGCGGTCGACGTCTCGGTGACGACGCGCGGCAGGCCGTCCGGCGCGCGGCGCAGGATCAGCGGGATGACGCCGCCGTCGCAGACCGCGTCGAACGACCATGTCTCCTGGCTGGCGCCGCCGGAGAGACGGGTAAGGCCGTGCAACTGGTGCAGACCGGGCAGCGAGGGCTTCAGCGCGCGTTCGAGGGCAGGGGCAAAATCGGTCATGGCGGGAATCTTACACCGTGTCGCGGGGGCAGCTTCAACCGGCCTTGAGGTAGCGCACGGCTTCATCGCGGCCAAACAGGTAAAGCAGGGTGCGTAGTGCCTGTCCGCGCCCCGATTGCAGTTCAGGGTCGCGGGTAAGGACCAGTTGTGCGTCGTCGCGGGCTGCTGCCAGCAGTTCGCCGTGCACGGCGAGGTCGGCGACGCGGAATTCCACCATGCCGCTCTGGCGGGTGCCCAGCAATTCGCCGGCGCCGCGCAGTTCCAGATCCTTCTCGGCAATGACGAAGCCGTCATCGGTCTCGCGCATCGTGTTCAGGCGCGCTTTGGCGGTCTCGCCCAACGGTCCGTGATAGATCAAAAGACAAGACGATTTGCCCGACCCGCGCCCCACGCGGCCACGCAACTGGTGGAGCTGGGCGAGGCCGAAGCGTTCGGCATGCTCCACCACCATGATGGTGGCTTCGGGCACGTCGACACCGACCTCGATCACCGTCGTGGCGACCAGGATCTGGGTTTCGCCGGCCTTGAAGCGTGCCATCTCGGCGTCGCGGTCGGCACCTTTCATCTTGCCGTGGACGAGGCCGATCTTCGGGCCCAGCACGCGCTTCAGCATCGCGGCGCGGTCTTCGGCGGCGGCGAGATCGATGAATTCGGACTCTTCCACAAGCGGGCACACCCAATAGGCGCGGGCGCCGGTTGCGGTGGCCTTGCGCAGGTGTTCGATCACCTCGTCGAGGCGCTCGGCGGAGAGCGTGCGGGTGGCGATCGGCTGCCGCCCGGGTGGGCGGCCGGTGAGACGCGAGACATCCATGTCACCATAGGCCGTGAGCGCCAGGGTGCGGGGGATGGGCGTGGCGGTCATCACCAGAACATCGACCGGCCGGCCACCCTTGCCTTGCAACAGCATGCGCTGGTGCACGCCGAACTTGTGCTGCTCGTCGATCACCGCGAGGCCGAGGTCGGCGAATTCGACGTCCTCGGTGAACAGCGCATGCGTGCCGATCAGGATGTCGATCTCGCCCGCGGCGAGTGCGGCGAGCGTCGTCTCGCGGGTGGCGCGCTCGCGGCCGGTGAGCAGGCCGAGCCGAATGCCCGTTGCCTTCGCATAGGGTTCGAGTGAAGCCATATGCTGGCGCGCCAGGATCTCGGTCGGCGCCATGAAGGCGCCCTGTGCGTTCGCCTCTACCGCGTTCAGCAGCGCCAGGAACGCGACGACGGTCTTGCCCGCGCCGACATCGCCTTGCAGCAGGCGCAGCATGCGGGTGGGCGCAACGATGTCGGCCTCGATCTCGGCGATGGCCTGAAGCTGCGGCGCGGTGAGCGCGAAGGGCAGGGCGGCGATGGCGCGGGCCTTCAGGCTGCCGTCGCCTATCAGGGCACGACCTTTCTTCGCCTGCCGCATCTGGCGGCGGATCAAGAGCAGTGCCAGCTGGTTGGCGAGCAGCTCGTCATAGGCGAGGCGCTTGCGCGCCGGTGTTTCAGGCGAGAGGTCGGCTTCGCTTTGTGGCGCATGCGCGGCGAGCAGGCTCACGTTCCACGCGCTCCAGCCTTGCCCTTTGAAAAAAGCCGGATCGTCCCATTCGGGCAGCGGCACGACCTTGTCGAGTGCGCCGCGGATCGCCTTTGCCAGTAGCTTCAACGTCAGGCCCTCGGTCAGGGCATAGACGGGCTCGTGCAAAGTCAGGCCGCTGTCGTCCTCCGGCGCGACGATGTGGTCCGGGTGCGTCATCTGGAGCGTGTCGCGGAAGCGTTCGAGCTTGCCGGAGACGATGCGGCGGCTGCCCTCGGGCAGCTGGCGCTTCAGGTAGTCGGTGTGGGCGTGGAAGAAGGCGAGTTCGAGCAGCGAGGTGTCGTCCGACACGATCACGCGATAGGGCTGGCGGCGATCACGTGATGGCTTGTGGCTCAGCACGTTCACGTTGACCGTGACAATGCGGCCGAGTTCGGCCTCCGCCAGCTGCGGCCGGTAGGAGCGGTCGATCAGGCCGGTCGGCAGATCGAACATCAGGTCGACCAGGCGCGGGCCGGCGACCTTCTGGATGAGCTTCTCCACCTTGGGGCCAACGCCGCCAAGGGTGCGAATTTCCGCGAAAAACGGGAACAGAATCGACGGGCGCATGTGACGCAAAGATTATGGCCGCGGACCGTTGTTCTCAACGGAACGCGTGCTATATCCGCCCTATGACGGGTGATGAAAACGGTGGGTCTTTTGGGGCCCGCCGCAAAAGGCTTTTGTTCCGGGCGCAACGCCGCGGCTTCAAGGAGGTCGACCTGATCTTCGGCGTCTTCGCCGCTGAGGAGCTTGGAGCCATGCCGGAGGCCGAGCTCGACCAGTTCGAAGCACTGCTGATCGCGCCGGATCAGGAAGTGTACGCATGGCTGCGCGGCGCTTCGCCGGTGCCTGATGATTTCGACACGCCGGTCTTCCGGCGTCTGCAGGCGGTGTGCAACCGCAAGAACCCGACATGGAACGCCTAGATTATATCGCGCGGCAGCAAGGCCGCTTCGCCGTCACAGGTGCGCCGTCGGGATACGATGCGTATCTCGCGGTCGAAGCCGTCATGCGGTCGAAGGGGCTGGTGCTGTTCGTCGCCGCCGACGACGTGCACGCGCAGGCGGTGATGGAAGCGGCGCGGTTCTTCGCGCCCGCGACGGCGGTGCTGTCATTCCCGGCCTGGGATTGCCTGCCCTACGACCGCGTCTCACCCAAGCCGGATATCGAGAGCACGCGCCTCGCCACGTTGGCGGCGCTTGCGCGGGACGATGGTCCGCGTGAGGCGCTGGTGGTTACTACAATCAATGCGTTGCTCCAACGCGTACCGCCGAAGGATTGGGTTGCGAAGGCCAGTTTCTTCGCGCGCGTTGGGCATGACGTCGATCGTGAACGCATGGTCGCTTTCCTGTCGGGCAACGGTTATGTGCGCGCGTCGACCGTGCGCGAGCCGGGCGATTTCGCGCTGCGCGGCGGGATCATCGATTTATGGCCGCCAGGGATCGAACAGCCGCTGCGGCTGGATTTCTTCGGCGAGGAACTGGAGGCGATCCGCCGTTTCGATGCGGAGACACAACTGTCCTCCTACAAGATCGACCAGATCGAGTTGCTGCCCGCCAGCGAAGTGCCCCTCGGGCCGGACGAGATCAGCCGCTTCCGCGCCGGCTATGTCGCCGCATTTGGGCCGGCGAACAACGACGATGTGCTTTACGAGAGTGTGAGCGCGGGCCGCAAGCATCCGGGCATGGAGCACTGGCTGCCGCTGTTCTACCGCCAGCTAGACACCCTGTTCGATTTCATGCCGCACGCGCTGCTGATGCTGGGGCACGAGACCGAAGAGACCCGCAAGGCACGGCAGGAGCTGGTGCGCGACTATTACGAGACGCGCGAACAATTCCGCCGGCCCAAGCAGGACGACAAGCAGGCGATCAAGGCGCCACCCTACAAGCCGCTCAAGCCTGAACTGCTCTATCTGACCGACAGCGAGTGGGCCGACGCGCTGGCGCGGCGCAAGGTACGCGACCTGTCGCCATTCCAGGCGCCGGAGTCGATGAAGTCGGTCGATGCCGGTGGCAAGGTGGGCCGCGACTTCCAGCCGGAACGCGCCGCAGCCAAGTCCACCAATGTGTTCCAGGCCGCCGCCGATCACATCGATGCGCTGCATGCCGCGAAGAAGCGTGTTGTGGTCGCCTCGTGGAGCGCCGGTTCGTCGGAGCGCATGGGTGGCGTGCTTTCGGATCACGGACTTGGCGCAATCCGCACGGTCAAAGATTGGCCTGACACGCTGAAGATGGATGCGGAAGCGACCGGCATCGCGGTGCTGGGCATCGAAAAGGGCTTCGAGGCGCCGGACTTTGCGGTGGTGTCCGAGCAGGATGTGCTGGGCGATCGCATGGTGCGGGCCCAGACGCGGGTACGGCGGGCGCAGAACTTCCTCTCCGAGGCATCGAGCCTGGCGGCGGGCGACCTGGTCACGCATATCGAGCACGGCGTGGGCCGGTTCACGGGCCTGAAGACCATCGAGGCACTGGGCGCGCCGCACGATTGCCTGGAGCTGCAATATGACGGCGGCAAGCTGTTCCTGCCGGTCGAGAACATCGAACTGCTGACGCGCTATGGCGCGGACGATACGGGGGCGCAGCTTGACCGGCTGGGTGGCGCCGGCTGGCAGGCCCGTAAGGCCAAGGCCAAGGAACGCGTTCGCGAGATCGCGGCGGAGTTGATCCGCATCGCGGCGGCGCGCGAGTTGAAGTCGCTGCCGTCGATCGATCCGCCTTCCGGCCTGTATGATGAGTTCTGTGCCCGCTTCCCCTGGCAGGAAACCGACGACCAGGAGAAGGCCATCGCCGACACGATGGAGGACTTCGCCAAGGGCCGGCCGATGGACCGGCTGGTGTGCGGTGACGTCGGCTTCGGCAAGACCGAGGTCGCACTGCGCGCCGCCTTCGTGATGGCGATGAGCGGGCAGCAGGTGGCCGTGGTGGTGCCCACAACGCTGTTGGCGCGTCAGCACTACCGTAACTTTGCGGAGCGTTTCACGGGCTTTCCGGTCACGGTGCGGCAGCTATCTCGTTTCGTCGACGCCAAGGAGGCGAAGGACACCAAGGCACTGCTGGCGGAGGGCAAGGTCGATATCGTGGTCGGCACGCATGCACTGCTGGCCAAGTCGATCACGTTCCACGATCTCGGCCTCGTCATCGTCGACGAGGAGCAGCACTTCGGCGTCACGCATAAAGAGCAGCTCAAGGGCCTGAAGGCCGACGTGCATGTGCTGACGCTGACGGCGACGCCGATCCCGCGCACGTTGCAGCTGGCGCTGTCGGGCGTGCGTGACCTGTCACTGATCACCACGCCGCCGATCGACCGTCTTGCGGTGCGCACTTTCGTGACGCCGTTCGATCCGCTGACGGTGCGTGAGGCGCTGCTGCGCGAGCACTATCGCGGCGGGCAATCGTTCTATGTCGCGCCTCGCATCGCGGATCTGCGCGAGGCGGAGGAATTCCTCAAACTGACGGTGCCGGAGGTGAAGGTCGCGGTCGGGCACGGACAGATGTCGGCCACCGTGCTGGAAGAGGTGATGACCGCGTTCTATGAGCGCAAAATCGACGTGTTGATCTCTACCAACATTGTGGAGAGCGGCCTGGATATTCCGACCGCCAACACGATGATCGTTCACCGCGCCGACATGTTCGGCCTGTCGCAGCTCTACCAGCTGCGCGGACGCATCGGGCGCGCCAAGCAGCGGGCTTACGCCTATCTCACCTATCCGGCGGACTGGAAGCTTACCGACACCGCAGCGCGGCGGCTGGAAGTGCTGCAATCGCTCGACCAGTTGGGCGCGGGCTTCTCGGTCGCCAGCCACGACATGGACATCCGTGGCGCCGGCAATCTGCTGGGCGAAGAACAGTCCGGTCATGTGCGCGAGGTTGGCATCGAGCTGTACCAGGAGATGCTGGAGGATGCCGTGGCGCAGCTGCGCATCGGCGACAATGCGGCGGAAATCACCGATCAGTGGTCGCCCACCATCAACATCGGCGCGGCGGTGCTCATTCCGGAGAATTACGTCTCCGACCTCAACGTGCGCATGGCGCTGTACCGGCGGCTGTCGACCATCGACTCGCGCGAGGATGTCGACCGGTTTGCCGCCGAGTTGATCGACCGCTTCGGGCCGCTGCCGGACGAGGTGAAGCACCTGCTCGACATCGTCGCGATCAAGCAGCTTTGCCGCATCGCGCTGGTGGAGAAGATCGATGCAGGGCCGAAGGGCGGCACGATCTCGTTCCGCAATTCGCAATTCCCCAACCCGATGGCGCTGGTGAAGCTGATCAGCCAGCACTCCGGCACCATGAAAGTGCGGCCGGACCAGAAGGTCGTCGTCACGCGCGACTGGCCGTCGCCGGAGGCGCGGCTGAACGGCGTGAAGAACCTGATGGGGCAACTCGCCAAGCTGGCGGTTGCCGCGTAGTCTTCGCCGCATGGCGGACTTCGGATCACCGGTTCTCTACAGCCTGCGCTGGCAACGCTGGTCCGGCGCGGACACCTGCGCCGAGCCGGGGCGCGTCCTGATCTGTGCCTATCATATCGACGTCGACGAGCGGCCGAGCCTCTGGATGGAGGTCGATACGCAGGATGAGGCGCGATACATCTGCGAGAACTTCGAGCTGGCGCGTGGCGAACGCGATGTCGACTTCTGCGTCGCCTATGACGAGGACGGACGCCAGCTCTGCAACGGCGGTTTCGGCGCGGAATGAGCGCGTTCACCGACGCGCTGGAGGCCGGCGATCTCGCGGCGGTTCGTGCCTGCCCGAAGGCCGATCTGCATGCGCACAGCGTCGGCAGCGGCAATCGCGCGTTCATTCGGACACGCACCGGCAAGGACATTGCTCCGGTCTCGGCGCCGCTCGGCTCGATGGACGACATGCATGCCTGGTTCGCGGCGAACATCGGCGACATCTTCAACGGCGTCGAAGGCCGCCGGCTGGGGCTCGAGGCAGCGTTCGTGCAGGCGGTGTCGGATGGCGTCACGCGCATCGAGCTGGGCGACGATTGCTGGGTGATCACGCAGGGGTTCGCATCGGCGCGCGCCGTCGCGGACAGCCAGACGGCGGTGCATCGCTCCGCCGCGCCGGATGTCGAATGGCTGCGGCTTGTCGGGATATCGCGGCATTGCCCGATCCCCGCGATCGACCTGTGGCTGTCGCCGTTCCTGGAACTGGGGTTCTACCAGTCGATCGATCTTTCCAGCGACGAGCTGGCGCAGCCGATCGAGCGGTTCGTGCCGATCTACCGCAAGGCGAAGGCGGCGGGGCTGCGGCTCAAGGCCCATGTCGGCGAGTGGGGCACGGCGGACGATGTGCGCAAGGCGGTCGAGCTGCTGGAGCTGGACGAGGTGCAGCATGGCATCGCGGCGGCGGACGATCCGGCGGTCATGCGGTTCCTGGCGGACAACAGCATCCGGCTGAACATCTGCCCGACCTCCAACCTGAAGCTCGGCCGTGTGGAGAGTCTCACACGGCATCCCATCCGCACGCTTTTCGACGCGGGCGTGCGGGTCACCGTGAACACGGACGACGTGCTGATCTTCGGCTCCAGCCTGTCTGAGGAATTCCTGGCGCTGCACCGCTGTGGCCTTTTCAGCGCAGCGGAGCTGGATCGCATCCGTCTCAACGGTTTGAGCGACTGAGCGTCTTGAAATCGCCATTTCGCTCGTTTATCAGCGCGCCCCTGACCATCAACCGGGAGATCGCATTGCTGCGAATAAACATCCTCCCGGGCTGTCTCCGCGACATCTGACGGTGTCCCGGGGCTGACCCGGGCCAACGTTACGAAGTTCAACAGCGCCGACGCATCGCGTTCGGCTTGGAAAGAGTCATGTCCGTTTCCCATCTGCGCGTGGTGCCACGCGCCGGCGCGCCGCATCATCCGCGCGCCGTCATCCTTGCGAAGGCGCTGAAACGCTTTCGCCCGCAGATCCGCGGTGGCGTCGCCCAACTGGCGCGCCGCCATGTGCGGCTGGCCGAGCTCGCCGAGAGCTTCCCGGCGCTGCTCGCGGCGCTGGCGTGGCCGCGCGCCGGCTTCGACGCGCGCCCGGTGATCCACGGCGTGATCGGCGGTGCCCCGCTGACCATGCTCGCCGAGCAGGCGGGCGTGCCGCTGTGGCTGCGCAAGATGCCCACGGAGATGCTAGTCGCACCGCTGCCCCTGCTGCCGGACAGCGCCTTCGTGCGCCACCGCATCATCAACCACTTCCCGAAGCACGAGCGCCATGCGCCGCGCTGGTTCGCGGCCGTGTCGAGCGCGGCACAATGGGCCGACGAGGCGTTTGCCGTGTGGCAGGCTCACGCGTACGTCACCGAGACGGTGCGCCGCCGGCGCCGGCATCGCGTTCCGGACAATTCGCAGCACCTGCTGGAATTGTGGACGTGGTTCTCCGGTCAGCCCGGCACGGTCGGCCATGCGCTGATTGCCTCGCCGTGGACGCCGCAGATGCAGCAAAAGGCGGCGCTGGAAGCCCTGAGCGCCTGGCGCGGTACGCTGGAGCTTGTCCTCAATCTCGGCGTGCGGCCGATCGCGGATACCTGGCTGAAGCCCGGGCATGCCGATGGTTACGACTTCGTGCCGATCGCAAGCGCTGCCGACCTGGCCGCGGAAGGCCGGGCGATGAACAATTGCGTGCGGACCTATGCGGGCGATATCGCGCTCGACTATTCGCGGCTGTGGAGCGTGCGCAAGGACGGCCAACGCGTCGCGACGCTTGAGGTGCAGCGCAATGGGCAGATCCCGTTCCCCGTGCTCAACGAACTGCGCCTGACTGGCAATGGCGAGCCGTCGACCGCGCTTTGGCTGGCCGCGCGCGCCTGGCTGAACGGCCAGGCACCGCAGGTGTTCAGCCGTCCGGCGCCGATGTGGCACGAGAGCGATCTCGACGCCGCGATGTGGCGGGCGCTGTGGAAGCCGTACTGGACGGCCAAGCGGCGCGTCCCGTCCTGGCTGCCGTTGCGCGCGTCGCGCGAGGCGTTCGCGGCGCTCTAGACCGCCGGTCGACGGGCATGCCGCGCCCTGGGGGAGGGGGGGACCCACAAATTTCGGGTTCAATTCGGGGAATTGCGCCCTAAGCGGTTGGCCTGCCTTGAAAAACGCCTTTGATCGGGGCCGGATCGCGGCCATGCTTGTGTTCGTCCTCTTGTGGATGAGTACAAATAGGGATCATTTTCGGGGCTACAAGAACCTAGAGAAGGGAAATTTGTGACAGATTGTCAGTGTGGGCAGGGCATGGCTCTTGAAGATCGGCCGGTGCCGCTAAGGTGCGCGCGGGCTACATCCGCTGGGGGGCGTTGATGCATCGGGACATCGTGGCGTGGGGATTCCGCATCGGCGGGCTGCTGCTCGGCCTGCCGTCGCTGGCGGGGCTGGTGCTGATCCTGGCGGAGCGGCTGACGGACGCGGGCGGCAAGACGACCGACGGCGAGTACCTCGACGTCGGCACCTATGGGATCACGGGCCTGATCGCCAACGGGGCGAAGGGCGTCGGGCGGGCGTTCGACTGGCTGGGCGGGATCGCGAGCTGGGTCGAGGGCGCGCTGGCGGTGGTGCTGGGCGTGCTGGTGGTCGCCGGCGCGGTGCTGTTCTTCATCGGCCGCGGCATCGCGCGGCATGCGGCGAGCGCGGGCGTCCTCGGGATCATGCTGTCGGTGGTGTTCGCGCTGGTGTGGGCGGTGGTGCTTCTGTCGGTGAACCGCAACGCCGCGATGGCGGTGCCGGCGCTGGGGCTGGCGATGTCGCTGTACGCGGTCTGGGT
>Ga0070666_10001200_pt1 | contig 15664 bp, 12 predicted proteins | sample KBSS23metaG_FD_64677 | JGI IMG/M metagenome (GOLD analysis project Ga0070666, IMG submission 64677) | Switchgrass rhizosphere microbial communities from Kellogg Biological Station, Michigan, USA - KBS S2-3 metaG | ecosystem: Host-associated > Plants > Roots > Rhizosphere > Soil ... | reverse complement strand
GAGCCCGTCGGGAGAGCCGACGCCGATGGGAGCGACGAGGAAGGCCGTCTTCTGGGAGAAATCGGGCACCAGCACGTCGTTGGCGGCATAGCCCATGGCGCCGGAGTTGCCTTCGCGAACGAGGGTCTTGATCCGGTATGTTCCGGGGGCGACGCGGAACTGCGCGAAGTAGCGCAAGCCGCCGCTTTCGAGCTTGGCCTTGACCTGACCGACGTCGAGGGTCGCGATCTGGGTCGAGAAGTCGGCGATGTTGCCGGAGGCGTCGACGGCGTAGGCGTAGATCTCGATCGGGAGCTTGCCGTCCCTGGCACGGGAGATCAGATCGGCCGCCGGGACGTGGATCTGGAGATCGATCTCCGGCTTCTCCTTGCCGGCGAACGGATAGGCCAGCATCGAGGTGCCGAGCTCCCGGACGTCGATCTCGGAGGCGATCACGTCCGCGGCGGCGAGCCGACGCTCGATCGTCGACTTCTTTCCGAAGGGACGCGGTTCGTAGTATCCCGCCCGCGCCGACACGCGCGCGCCGGCCTGGTTCACTTTCACCTTCAGCTCGTGGAACTTGTCGGGGTGTCCGGTGAGCTTCGGAGAGAAGGTGAGAACGTACACGATGCTCTGGGTCTGGAGCAGGCGGTCGAGCTGTTCGCCGAAGTTGTTCCCGTTCTTGAAGAGCTCGCCCCCGGTGCCCTTCGTGAACGAGAAGAGCGCCGCCTGCCCGGTGCCGCCGCTCGGATCCCCCGAATCGCGATCCGAGGAAGCCTCATCGGCGCCGCCGCGGGCGGAGAGCCCCGTCAGGTCCACCGCATGGATCACGCAGTCGCTCCGTCGGAACTGCTCGAGGACGTCGTTCAAGTTCGATTGGAGGCTGGTGTTCCCGAACCGCTGCTGGCTGTCGACTTCCCAGAGACGGCCTTCCGTCGCGCTCGCCGCCTGGTCCTTTGCCATCTGGACGTCCTGGGTGTTTCCCTGGAGCAGGCGCATATCGAAGCCCTGCGAAAAGAGGATCACCTGCTTGCGTCCCTCGACGGAATTGAGGACCTTCGCCAGCGTGTCGAATGTCTGGAAGAGCCGCGTCACGCGCGTCCGCCGAAACTCTTCGTTGTTGCTCTGGGCGCTTCTCCCGACGTCGCGAATCTGAGCCTCGACGTCGCCCCGCAGCTCGCCGCGCGCGCCTCCGCTCCACGTCACGGAGGCCGACGTGGATTCGGCTCCGGTATGGGCGATCGCGTCCGGATCCTGTCCATATCCGCGCGTCATCTGGAGGGGGTCCATGTCGGTTTCCCGCCGGTTGTCGAGGCCGAGCGTGTCGATTCCTCCGGCGAGCTGCTGGCGGTCGGAGGTGAAGGAGACGACCATTTTGAGGCCGCCTTCGACGGAAAACGTCGCCACCGCGGCGAGATCCTGGAGGCCCATCCGCTTCGACACGAACTCGCGCGCGGCCTCCCGGATCCGCACGATCCGCGACGGCGACGAGAACGAAAGGTCGAACAGCAGGAAGAATCGGCGTTTGGCGGCGGCCTCGACGACGGCCTCGGGCGCGATCGCCTCGGGATTCGTCGACAGGTGCGCCGTCGCGAACGTGCTCGCCTCCACGTGCTGCACGGTGACGGTCTTTCCGTCGTCGCGCACTTCGAAGTCTTTCTCCGTCAGCCCCGCCACGGCACGACCGTCCCGATCGAGGACCGTGACGGGGACCTCGACGACGGCGACGGACGCAGTCTCGGAGATCGCCTGGGCTCCCGCGGGCGCGGCAGACGCGACGAGGGCGAAAACGGTGAGGGCTTTCGAGAGGGTTCGCATCGGATTCTCCTTCACGGCTCGTATCGGAAAGACGGTCAATGCACTTCGATGGGGGTGGTAGCCTGGCGTCCGGCGCCGGAGTCGTCCTGGAGCATGACGCGGAGGCGATAGGAGCCCGCGGGGACATCTCCGGGTTTGAAGTCGAGGAGATAGGTGGAGCGGCCGAAGGCGTCGGCGGGAGCGCGGCCCTCGAGGGAGAGATCGGCGACTTTGACGACCTTGCCGGAAGCGTCGAGGAGCTGGCCTCCGAGGCGCGGGGTCGAGCCTTCCGCGATGCCGTAGGAATAGAGGCAGAGCCTGACGTCCTGGCCGTGGACGACGGAGGGAACCGGTGAGGGGAGATAGGGATTGCTGCCGGTCATGAAAGGGAATCCCTGCATCACGCCGGAGCGCGCCGACGCGCCGCGCAGCACGAGTCCGTCGGGGGATCCCACGCCGATGGGAGCGACGAGGAAGGCCGTCTTCTGGGAGAAATCGGGCACCAGCACGTCGTTGGCGGCATAGCCCATGGCGCCGGAGTTGCCTTCGCGGACGAGGGTCTTGATCCGGTAGGTTCCGGGGGCGACGCGGAACTGCGCGAAGTAGCGCAAGCCGCCGCTCTCGAGCTTGGCCTTGACCTGGGCGACGTCGAGCGTGGCGATCTGGGTCGAGAAGTCGGCGATGTTGCCGGAGGCGTCGACGGCATAGGCGTAGATCTCGATCGGGAGCTTGCCGTCCCTGGCACGGGAGATCAGATCGGCCGCCGGGACGTGGATCTGGAGATCGATCTCCGGCTTCTCCTTGCCGGCGAACGAATAGGCCAGCATCGAGGTGCCGAGCTCCCGGACGGGAATTTCGGCGGAAACGACGTCGGCCGCCGCGAGGCGACGCTCCGTGGCCGCGACCAGGGAGAAGGGGCGTGGCTCGTAGTATCCCGCGCGCGCCGACACGCGCGCGCCCGATCGCGTCGTTTTCACGCGGAGCTCGTGGAACTTGTCGGGATTGCCCGTCAGCTTCGCCGAAAACGTGAGGACGTACACGATGCTCTGTTCCTCGAGAAGCCGGTCGAGCTGCTGGTCGAATCCGTTCGCGTTTTCGAAGAGCTCCCCTCCCGTGCCTTTGGTGAACGCGAAGAGGGCGGACCGGCCGGTGCCGCCGCTCGGATCGGTCTCGTCCTTGTCGGACGTGGCCTCTCCCGCGCTGCCGCGCGCCGAGAGGCCGGTCAGGTCCACGGCGTGGATAACGCAGTCGCTCCGGCGGAAGAGGTCCATGACCGTCGTCAGTTGCGACTGCAGCCCCGAGTTTCCGAAACGCTGCTGGCTGTCGACCTCCCAGAGGCGGCCTTCGGTCGCGCTCGCCCCCTGATCGCGGGCGGATTGCATGTCCTGCGTGTTGCCCTGCACCAGACGCATGTCGAAACCCTGCGAAAAGAAGATCACCTGCTTGCGCCCTTCGACCGCGTTCAGCGCCTTGGCGAGCGTTCCGAAATTCTGGAGCATCTGGGTGACGCGCCCGCGGCGGTACTCTTCGTCGTTGCGTTTCGAGGCGGCGCCCATTTCCCGGAGGTTTTGAGCCAGGAGTCCCGCCCACCTTCCCCCGCCCCAGTTGGCCACGCCCGCCGCCCCGTCAGTGTCGAGTCCGTAGAGCCGCGTGAGCTGAAGCGGGTCGGCGGGTTTCTCTGAGCGGTTTTCGAGTCCCAGAGTCGCGACGGCGCCTTCGAGCTCGCGGCGGTCGGAGGTGAAGCTCACGATCAGATTGAAGCCTCGCTCGACCGAATACGTCGCCACGGCGGCAAGGTCCTGGGGCCCGAGCTGTTGCGTGACGAACTTTCGGGCGGCGTCGCGGATGCGGACGACCCGCGACGGTGTCGAGAAGGAAAGGTCGAAGAGGAGCAGGAACCGGCGACGCGCGGCGGCGTCGACCGCGGGAGTCGGGGCGGCGGGATTCTTCGATGCCGAGCCGGCCGTCGAGAACTCCGTGACGTCGACTCCTTCAATCTTCACCGGCTTGCCGTCGTCGCGCACTTCGAAGTCGGCGGCCGTCAACCCGGCCACGGGCTTGCCTGCGCGGTCGAGGACCGTGACCGGAACCTCGACCAAATTGACCGATGCGTGCTCCCGCGCCGGGCCCGCCGGCGATACCGCCGATTTCAGGGGCGGGAGGCCGGCCAGGAGGAGGGCTGACAGAACGAGAGGGAGCGCCGGGACCCGACGGTTCATCGATTCCTCCGATTCATGAAGGCCTCGGAAATCCGAGAAAGACGAAGTGCGATTCCTTCCGGGACTGCAATCCTCGGACCTTCCCTCGTGCTCAACCCGACTCTTTGTCTCCTGCCGGGTCAACGAGTTGGAGAGCCCGGTGGGTTTCTCTCCGAGGAGGGCTGTCCTCCGGCGCGGACAGGTATCTCAAAAAATGGCCGAAGGCGCAAAAAACCGTTAGTCCCTCGGCTCGTCTCGAGCGAATCGGGAGTTTTGGACCGTTCGACTATTCTACGGGCTGTGGCGGATTCGTGGGAGAAATCGATCGCGTTCTTCCTGGCCGAGGACCTGGGCCGGGGAGATGCGACCACGCGGGCCGTCGTTTGCGGTGGGGAAAAGGGACGAGCCGCGCTCATCGCGCGCGAAGCGATGATCGTCTGCGGTCTGGATGTCGTCCGCGCGGTCTTCGCCTTCCTCGATCCGGACGTCGAATGGAAGCCCCGTTTCGACGAGGGGGGGCGAGTGTCCGCCGGCGATCGGCTCGCCGAGCTCGCGGGACGAGCGGCTCCGATCCTGGGCGCCGAGCGCGTCGCGTTGAATCTCCTCCAGCGGATGTGCGGCATCGCGACCGCCACGAGACGCTACGTGGATGCCGTCGAGGGCACGGGCTGCCGCATTCTCGACACGCGAAAAACGGCTCCCGGTCTCCGCGTTTTCGACAAGCGCGCCGTCGCTGCCGGCGGGGGGAAGAACCACCGCTTCGGCCTGGACGATGGAATCCTGATCAAGGACAACCATCTCGCGGTGGCCGGGTCGGCGTGCGAAGCCGTCGCCCGCGCGAAGCGAAGCGCCTCGGCGCTCCTGAAGATCGAAGTCGAAGTCGAGAACGAGCGGCAGCTCCAGGAGGCGCTGGCTTCCGGAGCCGATGCCTTGCTGATCGACAACCGGACGCCCGCCGAGCTCGCCGCGCTCGTCGCCGTCGCGCGCCGAATGCGCCCGGAAGTTCCTCTCGAAGCGTCGGGCGGAATCCACCTCGAAAACGTGCGCGCGTACGCGGAAACCGGAGTGGATTTCGTGTCGATCGGCGCCCTGACGCACTCGGTCGTCGCGGCCGACATCTCCCTCGAAATGGATCTCGCGTGAGCGGGGCGGGGTCCGGGGTTCGGGGAGCCGGCTCCGCGAATCGGGCGGCCGCTCCCCCCGGGGAGACGCGATGAAGGGCCCCGAATACGACGTCCTCGTGCTCGGGACCGGAATCGCCGGATGCGCCGCGGCGCTCTCGGCGGCTCGGCAGGGAGCGCGCGTCATGATCGTCACGCGCTCGGAGCACGTCGAATCCTCCAACACGTTCTGGGCCCAGGGAGGCATCGTCGGCCGCCCGAAAGGTGATACGCCCGAATCGCTCGCTTCCGACATCGAGAAGGCCGGCGGCGGTCTCTGCCACCGCGCGGCGGTCGAAAAGCTCGCGCGCGAAGGGCCCGATCTCGTGCAGCGGCTCCTCGTCGACGAGCTCGGCGTTCCCTTCGACCGCGAGAACGGCGATTTCGAATGGGCGCTCGAGGGAGCGCACTCGATGCCGCGCGTCCTCCACGTCAAGGACGAGACGGGCGCGCCGATCGAAAAGGCTCTCCTCGATGCGGTGCGCCGGGAAAAGAACATCGACTGGAAGATCGCGCACGCGGCGGTCGATTTTCTGACTCCCGGACACGATTCGCCCGACCCCCTGGATCGCTACGAGACGCCGCGCGTCTACGGCGCCTACCTGCTCGACCGCGAGAAAGGATCCGTCGCTCCGGTTCTCGCCCGGACGACGATTCTGGCCACGGGAGGGCTCGGGCAGGTGTTTCTCCACACGACCAACCCCGCCGGGGCGCGGGGAGACGGGGTCGCGATGGCCGTCCGGGCCCGTGCGCGGGTGGTGAATCTGCAGTTCGTCCAGTTCCATCCAACCGCACTCGTCCATCCGCGGGGCCGCCTCCTCCTCTCCGAAGCGCTCCGCGGCGCGGGGGCGATCATCACGGACGCCACCGGCGCCCCCTTTCTCAAGGAATACGACCCGCGGGGCGAGCTCGCCCCCCGCGACATCGTCGCGCGCGCCATCCATCGGCGGATGCTCGAGGCCGATCAGCCGCACGTTCTCCTCGACATCTCCCACAAGCCATCCGACTGGATCCGGGAGCATTTTCCCGGCGTCGCCGAGCGCTGCCGGGAGGCGGGATACGACGTGACGAAAGGGCCCGTGCCGATCGTTCCCGCGGCCCACTATTCCTGCGGAGGAGTGGCCGTCGATCTGGTCGGCAGGACGACGCTCCCGGCCCTCTACGCGGCGGGCGAGGTTTCGTGCACGGGGGTGCACGGGGCGAATCGGCTGGCGTCCACGTCGCTCCTCGAAGGGCTCCTCTGGGGCTGGAACGCGGGGGAGAGCGCCGCGGGCGAAGCGCGGGGCCGGGAGGAACAGAAGCGGTTTTCGGCGAAGGAGTGGCGTCCGGAGTCCGAGCCCGTCGATCCCGCCCTCGTCGCCCAGGACTGGCTGGTCGTCAAGCACACCATGTGGAACTACGTGGGACTCGTTCGATCGGAGCGCCGCCTCGAGCGCGCGCGGCGGCTGCTGCTCGAGTTGCGGCACGAGATCGACGATTTCTACCGCCATGGCCTGATGTCCGACGCGCTGCTGGGTCTGCGAAACGGCGTCCACACGGCCCTCGAGATCACGCGGGCGGCGGCGGAGGATCGTGTCTCACGCGGCACGCACTACCGCGAAGGATAGGCCGGCGCGGATCATACGGGCCGAATATCCAGCGCGATCCGCCGCGGAGCGGTGGAGCAGACACGAAGTGTCCGGCGCGCCAGCGCCGAGCGCGCCGATCGCCGAGCATGCACGTGCGAAGGCAATACGGGTCCGTGGACCCCGCCGTCGGTCTCGACGTACATGATCGAGTACGCCTCGCCCGCCGGCGGGGTCCCCGAACCCGTCTTTCGGCCCGCCTGACCGCGCCTCATTGTGGAACTAACTGAGTTGAGGTTCGTTGCGCTCGCCGTTTGAGGCCGAGCAGTTTGATTCGGACGTCATCGAGTACGCTTCGCCCGCCGGCGGGGCTCCCCGAACCCGTCTTTCGACCCGTCTGAACGCGCCTCGTCATGGAAGCAACTGAGTCGAGCCTCGCCGAGCCTCGTCGCGCTTGAGGGTGGAACGGATTTCGACCGTCGCCTTGCTTGTCTTCTGCGGCGCGTCGATTGAGCGATCGGTGCTGGCGATGTCTCGCCCCGCGCTTCGGGCGGCCCCGTTTCGCCGCGACTCATCCTTCCCGGTCATACCCGCGGAAGCGGGCATCCAGCGGGCTTCGGCCCTTTTCCGCGACTCGTCTCGAAGCCCGGTTTTCCGGGGCGAAAGCGAGTAAAATACCCCTTCCGAATTCGACCCGGAAAGACTACATTCGGTGGACAGTGAGGTTTCGATGAAGGTTCTTTTTCTTCATTTTACGGGGGAGTCGCGCGACGCCAAAGCCGCCCGCCTGGCCAAGTCGGGGGCGGAGCTGATCGTCGAAGAGCCGCGGTGGCCGCGCTTCTACGAGCTCGCCCGGAAGGAGAAACCCGCCGCGATCGTCATCGATTTCTCCCGAGCCCCTTCCCACGCGCTGGAGACGAGCGACTACCTCTCCAAGGCGAAAGACACTCGGGATCTCGAGCTTTTCGCCATCCACGTTTTTGACGACCGGAAAGACCTCCTCAAGGAGCGCGTTCCGAAGGTCCAGGTGTACTCGGAGCGCGAGCTGGCATCGGTGATCGCGGAGCGTCTCCCGAAGTGGGCCGCCCAGCGCGCCGCCGCCGAGGAGGCCGCTCGCGAAGAGCGGGCCCAGCGCGCCGAGGAACGCAAGGTGGCCGCCGCGGCGTCCCGCGCCCGGGCCAAGGAGAAGCGGCTCGCCGCGAAGGCGGCGGCCGAGGGCTCCGAGCCCGCCCGCGAAAAGGCTCCGGCCCCGGCCGAGCGTCCCGCCCGTCCCCAGACCGCCAAAGCGAAGAAGGTCCCCGCTCCTGCCCGGAAGAAAGCGGCGGCCACGCCGAAGAAGAAGACTCCTCCCAAGAGCGCCCGCAAGCCCGCTCCGAGGCGCCCTCCGGCGAAGTCGCACCGACAACCGAAGAAGAAGTGAACAGGAGCTGAAGGATGCCGTCTGATTTTTCCAAAGATTCCGTCGCCCGTTACGCGGACGCCTCCCGGGAGAAGTTCGAGAAGACCCTGAAGGAGATCGTCGAGATTCCGACGGTCTCGGTCGAGCCGGAGCACAAGGCCGACATGGCGCGGGGAGCGAAGTACGCGGCCGATCTCCTCGAGTCGATGGGGGCCAGGGCCCGCGTCTACCCCACGGCGGGGCATCCTTTCGTGCACGGCCGCTTCGTGGCCGATCCTTCCTTCCCGACCGTGACCATTTACAACCACCTGGACGTGCAACCGGCCGACGGGCCCGATTGGAAGACGGAGCCCTTCCGCTTCACGCGGGACGGCGAGACGTACTTCGGCCGGGGCACGACCGACGACAAGGGCCCGGCGATCTCGGCGCTTTTCGGGGCGAAGTACGCCATGGACAACGGGGCCCGGGTCAATGTCGATTTTCTCTGGGAGCTCGAGGAGGAGATCGGATCTCCCCACTTCGAAGAGACGATCCGGACCCATGCCGCCGATTTCGCCACGGATTCGATCGTCGTTTCCGACACCGTCTGGGTCTCGCGCAAGCATCCCGCCTGCCCCGCCGGCCTCCGCGGCCTGCAGGGATTTCGGTTCACGCTCCGCACGGGAGAGACGGACCAGCACTCCGGCACGACCGGCGGCGCCGCGCGGAATCCGCAGGCGGAGATCTGCGAGCTCATCAGCCAGTGCTTCGACGCGAAGACGGGGCGGGTCAAGATCCCCGGCTTCTACGACGACGTCGTCAAGCCGACGAAGCGGGAGCTCGAGGACCTGAAGAACTGCGGCTTCACCACGAAGGAGTTCAAGAAGGACCATCTCCTGAAGTCGCTTCGCGTGGACGATCCGCTCGAGGTGATGAAGCGCATCTGGATGATGCCGACCTTCGAGGTGCACGGCATCGCCGGCGGCTATCAGGGGCCCGGTGTGAAGACCATCATCCCGCCTTCGGCCACCGCGATCGTCTCGTGCCGGCTCGTCCCGGACATGAAGCCGAAGAAGATCGCCAAGCTCGTAAAGGACTTCGTCAAGTCGAAAAACCCGGACGTCGAAGTCTGGGCGGAACATGCGCTCGCCGGGTACAGCGCGAAGACGACGGGACCGTACGCCGACGCGATCAAGGCGTCGATGAAGTTCGCCTTCGGCAAGGAGCCGGTGTTCGTCCGCGAGGGCGGCTCGATCGGCGCCGTGCTTTCGATGGAGAACGTGCTGAAGGCTCCCGTTTACTTCCTCGGCCTTTCGCTCCCCGAGCACGGGTACCACGCGCCGAACGAGAACTACGATTGGCGGCAGGCGCGCGGCGGGATGATGGCGTTTGCCGAATATTTTCGCCGCGTCGGCGAAATTTAGGGAGGCGCGCACGATAGCTCGAGCGAATACGGGCGCGAGCGAGCCGCCGGCGGCCTAGACGTACGCCCCGGTACGCCTTCGGCCGCCAGCGGCCCGCCCGCACCCCGTCTCGCTCGGCTCTCGCCGCGCCTCGGTCGAGTTTCCAGAGCGAGAGTTTTCACGATCGATGCGCTCCTTCCCACCGTCGAACGGCAACTGCCATTCATGAATCGCCCGGTCGGAATCGTGTATTCCTCGGGGCCGGGGGGCGGGGCGTCGCGCTGCCCGAAATGCGGATGGCCCGCCGAAGCGTGCGCTTGCGCGAAGACAAACGAGAAGCCTCAGCCACTTGCCTCCCAGCGCGTGCGCGTGTCGAGGACGTCGGCGGGCCGCGGGGGAAAGACCGTGACGCTCGTCGTCGGGATGGAGGGAGGGGAGCCGGTTCTCGCGCCGCTCGCCAAAAAACTGAAAGCGCGCTGCGGCGCCGGTGGCACGATCAAAGAGGGCGTGATCGAGATCCAGGGCGATCACGTGGACGCCGCGTTGGCGCTGCTTTCGGCGGAGGGCTACCGACCGAAGAGATCGGGCGGCTGAATCCGGTTCCTGCGTCGCCCTCGTCGGCGACCGTCCGGTGGCCGTTGTCAAGGGAAATCGCCTCCTCCCTCCCGTCCGCCGAGATTGATTTCCCGGGAGAGCGGGCGGACAATCGCTCCATGCTCCCGGAGGTCTTCGAGTGCCCGCGCTGCGAGCGGCAGTTCATCGTGGACGAGCCGCTCGAGGGCTACGCGACGGTGAATTGTCCGCAGTGCGGTCGCTATCTCGGGGAGCGGGATCTTTCGTACGTTCTCCGATCGGAAATCGACGAGCTCGTGGAGCGCCTCGAGTTCGAGCGCCACCGCCTCGAAAACGACGCCGCGGTCTACGGCATGACGGACTGCGAGGCGGAGATGAAGCTCTACGGGCGCGAGATTCCCGCGACGATCGCCGTGCTCCGCGAGACGATCGGCAAGCTTCGGAAGATGAGCGAGTCGTACCGGATCGCGCCGTCGAAGACCCGCGAGGGCTGATTCGCCGGCGGCTCGCCGTGTGTTCATGAATAATCTGGGCTTGCGCGTTCTCGTCGTCGGCGCGACCGGAATCATCGGCCGCGCGATCGTCTCCGCGCTCGAGCCTCGCCACGAGGTCGTTTCCGTCTCGCATCGGAGCGGCCCCCTGACGGTCGATATCGCCGATTCCGCGTCCATCGTGCGGCTTTTCGAGAAGGTCGGTCGGGTGGACGCCGTCGCGTGCGCCGCCGGAGAAGCGCGGGTGCGACCGTTCTCGGAGCTTTCCGAGGAGGACTTTCGCTTCAGCCTGTTCCACAAGCTCCTGGGACAGATCAATCTCGTCCGGATCGGGACGCGGTTCGTCGAGGACGGAGGCTCGTTCACGTTGACGTCGGGGACCCTCGCGAGGCGGCCGTCGCCGGGAGGGGCGGCCGTTTCCGTCGCCAACGCGGGCGTCGAAGCCTTCGTCGCCTCGGCGGCCATCGAGCTTCCGCGAAGGATCCGCATCAATGCGATCTCGCCCGGATGGGTCGCCGAAACGCTCAAGAAGATGGGTCATCGGCCAGAAGGAGGCAAGCCCTCGGCGGCGGTCGCCCTGGCCTACGTCGAAGCGATCGAGGGAGCGGCGACCGGAACCGTGATCGAGCCCGGATAGGAGCCGGCGCGGCGATGCATCGAGCCGGACAGGTGCGGACAGCCCGCGTCGGCCTTCGACGTAGCTGCTTTAGTACGCCTCCGGCCACCGCGGGCTGCCCGCATCCTGTCGGGCTCGCGCCTCACCGCGCCTTGGGATCACCAGCAACGGAACTGCTCATCGGCACCCGCCCGCGAAAGGCTGCCGCGAGCAGCAGGCCTTTCTCGACCGGCGCGTTACGAGAAAGGAAGGACGACGGTTCGCAGGTGCGACGTTCCTTCCGCGAGGTCGTCCAGGACCACGTTGATTGCCCGGGCCTCGAGCGGCACGGTGCGTGTGATCGCCCGCGACAGGTCGATGCTTCCCGCCGCGGCGAGCCCCATCAACTCGTCCAGATCTCCCCGCGTGTGGTCGGAACAGCCGATGATCCGCCGCTCCCCCGCGAGCACGTCCCGATAGGGATCGAGCGGGAAAGGGCGCGCGTCGAGCGCCACGATCACCAGCCGTCCTTCCGGCGCCAGCGCCCGCAGGGCCGCCGCACGCGAAGCCGGCGTGCCCGCGAAATCGACGGCCACATCCACTCCCCGCCCGCCGGTCGCGGCGGCAAGGGCGTCAGCGAATCCGGGGTCGGACGCGTCGAGCGGGTGCGCGCCGAAGTCCCGCGCCGCGGCGAGCTTGCCGGGGACGATGTCCGCGACGATTACCCCGCCGGCGCCGAGCACCCCGGCGAGCTGCACCGCCGAAACGCCGAGCCCGCCGAATCCCGAAATCAGCACGCTCTCGCCGGGCCGAACGTGCGCCAGGCGCAGCGCGTGGAGCGCCGTCGCCGACGAGCACATCATGATCGCGGCCTCCGCGAAGGAGACGGCGTCGGGCACGGCGACCGCGTTCTGCGCCGGGACGGCGATCGTCTCCGCCCAGCCGCCGTCTCGTTCCTTGCCGATCATCTCGACCCGGGCGCAGAAGCGCTCGGCTCCCGCCCGGCAGTAGCGGCAATCGCCGCAGCCGACGAGATAGTGCACGGCGACGCGGTCACCCGCGACGGGCGACTCCACCCCGGGCGCTTTTTCGACCACCACCCCGGCGATCTCGTGACCGGGCGTGACCGGCAGCCGCGCGCGTCCCGGGTCCTTCCGATAGTGCGCATCGGTATGGCAGATCCCCGCGGCCTCGACCCTCACGAGGACTTCGCCCTCGGCCGGGCGCGCGTCGGGGACGGTCTCGTCGCACACGGGCTGACCGGCGGCATGGAGGCGTACGGCGCGCATCGCGGGGATCATATCGGGAGGGAAGTCGCGAGGCGCGAGCTTTCGGATTCGGACGCGACACGAGCCGGTGACGCGGCGTATCGAGACGAGGGCGATCGAGGTTACGGAGCCGGCGTCGCGCTGATGGCCTGAAGGAAGCGCGCGAGGCGGCGCCCGACTGTCTCCCGGCCCAGGAGCTCGAGAACGTCGAAAAGGGGAGCGCCCACGGTCTTTCCCGTCGCGGCCAGTCGCAGCGGGTGGATGAGCTTTCCGGGAGAGATCGAATGCTCGGCGGCGAGTTCCCGAAGCGCGGCCTCGAGCGCGTCTTTCCGAAATTCGGCGACCGCGGCGAAGCGCTCGCCGAGGGCGGAGAGCAGCGTCGCCGTTTCCGGCCCGACGTTCTTCTTCATTCCTGCCGCTTCGTACTCCGCCGGGTCCGTCGCGTAGTCGGCGAGCGCGCCCTTCAACTCCGAGATCGTGCGCGAGCGCTCCCGGTGGAGCGCGATCGCCGCGAGAGCGATCGGTTCGGGGGGGAGAGGCGCGCCGCCCGGCTCGAGCCGGGCGAAAAGCACCGCCGCTGTCATAGAAGCGAGGTACTTCGAGTTCATCCAGAGGAGCTTCTCCGGATCGAAGACCGAAGGCGACGCGCCGACGCGATCGAGGGAGAAGTCGCGGACCATCTCCTCGAGGCTCATGATCTCGCGGTCGTCGCCGGGCGACCATCCGAGGAGCGCGAGGAAATTGACGAGCGCCTCCGGGAAGATGCCGGCGTCCCGCCATTCCTCGACCGACGCCGCGCCGTGGCGCTTGGAGAGCTTCTTCCGATCCGTTCCGTAGATCATTCCGAGATGGGCGAAGGCCGGGAGGGGCGCGCCGAGGGCGCCGAACAGCGCGACGTGCTTCGGGGTGTTGGCGAGATGGTCGTCGCCGCGGATGACGTGGGTGATCCGCATGTCCACGTCGTCCACGCAGACGGTGAAGTGGTAGAGGGGATGGCCGCCGGAGCGGACCAGCACGAAGTCGTCGGTGGCTCCCGCGGGGAATTCCACGCGTCCCCGGATCAGGTCGTCGACGACGATCGGCTCGGGCCCGACGCGCAACCGGATGACGAACCGCTCGCCCGCGTCCGCGCGGCGCGCGCCCTCGGCGGGATCGAGGGAGCGGCACTTCTTCGAGTACTGGTAGGCGCGCTTTTCGGCTTCCGCCCTTTTGCGCTCCGCGTCGAGCTCGTCGGTCGTGCAGAAGCAGCGGTAGGCGCGCCCGTCGGACAGCAGCTCATCCGCCTTGGCGCGATAGAGGTCCATCCGGTCGGACTGATGGATCGGGCCCTCGTCCCATCCGATGCCGAGCCATTCGAGCGAGCGGAGGATCTGGTCCGTGAGCTCCGCGCGCGACCGCTCGACGTCCGTGTCCTCGATGCGGAGCACGTGGACGCCGCCGTGATGGCGGGCGAAGAGAAAGTTGTCGAGCGCGGTCCGGGCGCCTCCGACGTGGAGGCTGCCGGTCGGCGAGGGGGCGAAGCGGACCCGAACGGACATGGCGGGCGATCTTATCCTCCTCCGCTCCTGGGAGCTACGGAGGATTTCCTCGGTCCTCCGAAGCCCGGGCGAAGGAGGATACGATCGTCCGCCGATGCACGACGATTCCGGCTCCGGCGCGGCGGAGAAGCATTCCTGGCCGGCGGCCTGGGCGCTCGTCGGCGTCACGCTCGTCTGGGGCACGACGTTCGTCGTCAACGCGAACGTGCTCGGCCGCGAACCGCCGCTCGCCTATCTGGCCGCGCGTTTTGCGATGGCCGCCGTGATCCTCCTGGTCGCCACACTCGGGCGGCAGCCGACGCCGGGCCTCTGGCGGGACAGCGCGGGCATGGGCGTCCTGCTCGCGCTGGGGATGGGCGCGCAGATCATCGGACAGACCGAGACCTCCGCGTCGAAAACCGCGTTCATCACCGGGCTCTCGGTGGTCTTGACGCCTCTCGTCGGGCTGGTCCTCACGCGCCGGCTTCCGTCGCGATCGAGCGCCGCGGGCGTCGTGCTCGCGACCGCCGGCTTTGCGCTGCTCTCGTGGCCGTCGGGCGGGGGAGGCGTCAACCGAGGCGACTTGATGGTGCTCGCCTGCGCGGTTTTCTTCGCCGTCTACATCTTCGAGAACGCGAGCCTCTCGCCCCGTCACGACGCGCTCCTCTACACGGCACGGCAGATGATCTTCTCGGCGGCGGCTCTCGGGGCGGGGTCCGCGTGGCTCCGGCTCGCCGCGCCGCGGCTCGCGATCACGGCGTTCGAGGCGCGCCCGCTCTCCTTCGACCGGGCTTTCGTCATCGCGATCGCCTACATGACGCTGTTCGCGACGATCCTCACGTTCGCGGTCCAGAACTGGGCGCAGGCGCGGATCTCCGCGACGAAGGCGGCGATCATCTTCGCGCTCGAGCCCGTGTGGGCGGCGATCTTCGCGGCCATCCTGCTCGGGGAGCGGCTCGGCGTGCGGGGGTATGGCGGGGGGGCGTTGGTGATTGCCGGCATCATCGTGTCGGAGCTCTAGCCGGCGCGGACCATAGGGGCCGTTATGGCGGATTCGGCGGGCCTGCCGGCGGCTCGACGTAGCTTCCCGAGTACGCCTTCGCCGCCGGCAGTCCCGCCGAATCCACCTTCCAACCCCTCTGGCCGCGCCTCATCGTCGAGGTTGCTGAGAGAGTGTATTTCTGGAGAGAAGTCATTCGGGCGCGGGCGATACATCGAGCCATACGGGCGCGTGCCGCCCGCGGCGCCCTGCGACGTACTTCGCCCAGGGGGCTGGCGAGCCTGCTTCGCTCGACGGGCACGCCGTCCTGACCGAGTACGAACGGGCCGGAGGCGCTTGCGCGGTCGACAGATTTCCGGCCCGAAGCCGTGTTCCTGGATCTGGGGCTCTCGGGAATGGACGGTTTCGAGATCGCGAAACGCCTGCGTGCCGATCTCGGTCCGGAAGCGATGCTGGTCGGCCTGACCGGCTACAGCCAGGTCGAGGATCGCGTCCGAACGGCACAGGCCGGTTTCGACCATCACCTCGTCAAACCCGTGGCCCTGGAAGAGATTCACCGGCTACTCGCGACGATGGACGGGAAAACGGGCCGCGGAAACTCCTGATCCGGGCCGCACGGCGCTTCAGATCGATCCCCGACCCTTCTCGCTAAATCGTGTATTGTGCGAAGGTCGTCTGAGTTTCGTGCGGCGCACGTCCGCCGTTGCCAGCCGCGGCCAGAGCCGAGCGAGACGGGATCG
>Ga0070666_10001199_pt1 | contig 15677 bp, 9 predicted proteins | sample KBSS23metaG_FD_64677 | JGI IMG/M metagenome (GOLD analysis project Ga0070666, IMG submission 64677) | Switchgrass rhizosphere microbial communities from Kellogg Biological Station, Michigan, USA - KBS S2-3 metaG | ecosystem: Host-associated > Plants > Roots > Rhizosphere > Soil ... | reverse complement strand
TATGTCCACTCCGACCAACAAACTAATCTGCGCGTGCGCCGCTTTGCTGACCAGCGCGGTTCTGTGTCCCGCGCAGCAGTTCCGCATCGCTGCAGCGGACCCCGTGAAAGCGTCCGTGCCCGTCACGGGTGCAACCAACGCGGGAACTCAGGCGACCCAGCAAACAACGCAGACGACGCACGCAGCTCAGACGGCCCAAGGAACTCAAGCAGCCGAAGAAGCTCACAGCACGTCAGCACCAACGCCCATGACGCTTGTGCAGGCAGCCCCGGCGGCACCTCAGCCTGTGGCGGCGACGACTGCGGCCTCGCCGGCTGCAAATACGGCGGCGAACTCAGTGATCGAAAGTGGTGGCGTCGGAGTCCGTGAATTTCAGGGAGACGACGTTGGTCAAGTCCTGCGTCTGTTGGCTCGTCAGGCGAAGATCAACATGGTCGTAAGCGAAGCGGTCGCGGGCACGGTGACGATGAGGCTCGAGGACGTAACCGCAATGCAGGCTATCGCCATTATCGTGAAAGCCAAGAGCCTCTTCATGGATCAGATGGACAATGTCTACTACATCAAGACAGCCACTGAGCGGACGGCGGAACCAACTGAGAGCGACAGCTACCAGTTTAGCTACGCTCGCGCGAAAGACGTCGCGCCGCTGGTTCAGGCGCAGCTTTCCAGTCATGACGCGCCGCAAGTAGATGAGAGGACCAACACCGTTTTCTTTCGCGAGACCCGGAGCAACATCGACAACATTCGCAAAATGCTCGTGCAGATCGACAAACCGACCAAGCAGGTCATGATCGAGGCTCGTCTTGTCGAAGTTAACGCCAACCCCAAACAAAGCTATGGCATCAACTGGGCAGGCGTAGTCGGCAGCTCGAGTTCCCCGCAAACCTTCAAATACGGCGGCAGTAATTTCCCTGATCCCTCGACTGGCCAGTACACGATTACGACGGACCCCAGCGGGCATATCATCACGAATGACTTCGCGCTTTCAGGTTCCCAGAGAAACCTCGGAGACAACTTCGGCAAACTTTTGGGGAGTGCGCTCAGCGCGAACCAACTCGCAATCCTTACGGTCCCGCAGATGTCTCTTACCATGCGGCTCCTGAATGAGGATTCTGACGCGGAGTTCCTTGCTAATCCCCGAGTTGTGACGGCGGATAATCAGCAAGCGAAGATCGAGATCATTCGTAACCAGCCTGTCCCGCAGTTGAATTTCAATGAGCAAACCGCGACCGCGGTCTTCGGCGGATTCCAGGACAAGAAATTTGGCAATACCCTTATCGTCAGGCCGTCGGTCAATAAGGATGATTTTATCACCCTGAGCGTCAAACCCGAGATCAGCAACAAGGTGGCGGACGCAACCTTCGTCTTCGCTGGTGCAACGGTCGCGAGTCCGATCATCGACACGCGAACCTTGGATTCCAATGTCTTGATCAAGAGTGGTGACACCCTTGCGATCGGTGGGTTGCTTCAGGACGAAGTGACGAAGGGCCGAAATAAAGTTCCCGTGATGGGAGACATCCCTATCCTCGGCTACCTTTTCCAGGAGCACCTCAACTCTCGCACCAAACGTAACCTGCTGGTCTTTGTCACACCGACGATTCTCGAGCAGCGCTACGGCACTGGTCTGGAAGATCAGGTCACCGGCTTGCATGAGAGCGGTGAAGAATATGCGGACCCGAATGGTTGGCGGAACAATGCCAAGGGCGCGGTCCGTCTGGTCCCAACCTCGAATCGACAGCTCGCGGCCGATATACCTAAACCGGGCGTTGCGCCTCCGCCGTCCAAGCTGCTCTTCAGGAGCTCGGCGAAGGATCGCGACTACTAAAGATACTTTTGTTGTGGGTTGAAGGGGCGGATTGTCGAAAGACGTCCGTCCCTTTTGTTGCTTTTAGTTGCACCCGCATCGGGAGCTGTGCATGATAAGTTGTCTGCGTTTCTCCGCATGAAGCGCACTTTCCTTGATGAAACTTTCGCTCATTCCTAATTCCCTCCGACCGGTTGCCGAAAAGATTGACCGCAACGAGCGGATTTCGGAGCAAGACGCGCTCCTCCTGTACCGGTCGACCGACCTGAACGCGCTTGGGATCATGGCCAGCGCGGTGCGTGAGCGAAAGAATGGCAACGTCGCCACTTACATTCTTAATCGTTACATTAACTATTCCAACATCTGTGTGCTCTCGTGCCAGTTCTGTGCTTTCGCCGCCAAGAAGCGAGACGCGCACGCCTTCGAAAACTCTGCCGATGAAATCGTCGCCGCGGTGCAGGAGGCTCTGGCGAGTGGCATCACGGAGGTGCACATGGTCGGCGGCCTTCATCCTACGCTTGAGAAGGACTGGTATATAAATCTGCTCACTCGGCTAAGGGCGCTTGACCCTAAACTCCAGCTCAAAGCCTTCACCGCGATCGAAATTCGCCATATGGCACGGCGTATTTTCAAAAAGCCGATCGCCGAGACACTTGCCATTCTGCGTGAGGCGGGCCTCGGTTCGCTTACGGGCGGGGGGGCGGAGATTTTTGATCCGGCGGTGCGTGACGAATTGTGCCGTGGAAAAGAGAGCGCGGCAGAGTGGCTTGAGGTCCATCGGACCTGGCATCAGATGGGTGGGCGAAGCACCTGCACGATGCTCTACGGACATATCGAGACCGTCGAGCAGCGGGTTGATCATCTCCGGCAATTGCGCGCGTTGCAGGATGAAACTGGAGGATTCACCGGGTTTATTCCATTCGCTTTCGAACCGGGTGAAGGCACGGTCCTTTCGCATATTCCAAGGGCGACGGCGTTTGATCAGCTGCGCAACCTCGCCGTCAGCCGCATTTATCTCGATAACTTCGACCATCTGACCGCTTATTGGGTCAGCATGGGCCTTCCCCTTGCGCAGGTCGCTTTAAGCTACGGTGTCGATGACTTGCACGGCACAATCATGCGGGAAAAGATCTTCCACATGGCGGGAGTGACGACTCCAGAAGAGCAGACTGCGCAAACCCTGCGTCACGCAATCCGGGAGGCCGGACGTGAGCCGGTGCAACGCGACAGTTATTACAATCACCTGAGTTCGAGGGAGGCCGACCGCACCGAGCAGGGCGCGTTGCGGGCCGACGGCGAACTGGTCTGCGCCTGAGGTGCAGCCGGACGATTCTCTCCGACTGGGTTGCGTCCGGTATCTTAACGCACTTCCGCTCATCGACAGCTGGCCGGACCCGGTTCGGTTTGATCACCCTTCTACTCTTTGCCGTGAACTTGCGGCGGGCCAGTTGGATGTAGCGTTGGTCTCGAGCTTCGAATACCTGCGCAATCCGATCTACTCGGTCGTCGACCACGTGGCGATCTCGTCGCGCGGCCCTGTCTATAGTGTCGTGCTCGCTTACCTCGATGCAGTGGAAAGTTTGCAGGAAGTAGTGGTGGATCCCGCGTCTGCCACCTCGGTCAATCTCCTCCGTTGCTTGCTAGGCGAACGAGCAATTCCAGCGAGATTTGTTTCCGCTGGGGACCTGAGTCCGACTCGAGGGCTGCTTCTCATCGGAGATCAGGCGATTCGTTTTCGGGAAGAGGCGGACGAAAATGTCCAGTTTTTCGATCTGGGTACCGGTTGGAACGAGCAGGTACGCCTGCCTTTTGTTTACGCACTCTGGCTCATTCGGCGCGATTATCCCGGTGAAAAGGAAGTAGCCAGTGCGCTGCGATCGTTAGCCGAAAAGAATCTCGAGAATCTCAATGAGCTCATCGCAAGACAACCGGAAGTCCGGCGAACCTTTTGTGAGTTTTATTTCCGCCAATGTTTACGCTTCACTTTTGAGGAGGAAGAAAAGCAGGGGTTCCAAAAATTTGCTGAGTTATGCTTAAAGCACGGTGTGCTCCCGTCTATCCCGGCCGCCCCTCCGCTGGTTTAGGCGATACCACGACAAGATGAAACGGGCGCGCCGTTGGATTTTACCTTCTTTGAGCCACGATGGAACTCTCGTGAAGTTCTCTGAGGATGTCTGCTCTCTTGCCTCCATTGCCCGTCTTTTGCAGCGCAAAGGCTTGCTCAATGATCAGCAAGCGACTGATTTTCTGCGACCCCGACTTCGGCAGTTGAGCGATCCTTTTTTGCTTCCGAATATGCGCGCCGCGGTAGATCGAATTCTGCGCGCGATCAGCGAACAGGAGCGGATCGTTCTTTACGGCGATTACGATGTCGACGGTGTCACCTCGCTCGCCCTTTTGAACGAGATGCTTGTTGCTTATGGAGCTACGCCCTCCCTCTTTTTGCCTTCCCGGATGGAGGAAGGCTACGGTCTGAGCGCGGAAGGAATCGAACGCTGCTGGCAGGCCCACAACCCGCAGCTGTTCATCGCGGTTGATTGCGGAACCAGCTCATGCACGGAAATAGCAGAAGTCCGCGCCCGCGGAGCCGACGTCATCGTGCTCGATCATCACGAACCCAAAACCGCGTTGCCGGATTGTGTCGCGCTTGTGAATCCTAAGGTGAGTGGCGCTTCCGCATTCGGTTATTTGTGCAGCGTCGGGATCGTGTTCAAACTTTGTCACGCACTTCTCAAGACTCGCCCCCTGCCGGATTTCGACTTGCGTCGGCGACTTGATCTGGTCGCGCTTGGGACGGTGGCCGACATCGTCCCGCTCGAGGCGGAGAATCGCATTCTGGTCCATCATGGAATGCGTGAGATCGCTTCTCGGCGATTGTTAGGCATAAGCGAACTGCTGAACGTGGCGGCGATCGGGTCGCCGATTTTGGCCGAGCACATCGGTTTTCGGCTCGGTCCTCGCCTTAACGCGGCCGGTCGCCTAACGACAGCCGAGAAGGCCCTCCGTCTGCTGCTTACTCGTGATACGGCGGAGGCGAGTGCGCTGGCGGCTGAATTGGATGGACAGAATCGCGAACGGCAAAACGTAGAGCGCGAAATCGTTCTGCAGGCCGAAGCCAAAATCGCGGATGGGAGCCTGGGTGAGGCTGCCGCGATTGTCCTGGGGGACCGGAGCTGGCATCCCGGAGTCCTGGGTATTGTCGCATCGCGCGTTGCGCGCAGTTACCACCGGCCAACTATCATTGTCGGTTTCGATGAAGCGGGAGTAGGCAAAGGAAGCGGGCGCAGCATCCCCGGCCTGTCGCTCGTCGCGACCCTCGGACAATGCGCCGATCATCTCGAAAAATTCGGCGGGCATGAGATGGCTGCCGGCCTAACGATTCACGAAGAAAAATTTCCGGAATTTGCGGCGGCCTTTCAGAAAGCCTGCGCGGCAATTCTTTCCCAAGAACAACTCGAACCCACTCTCCATTTGGATGATGAATTAGCCTTGAACGATCTAAACTGGAACCTGCTCCGCTGGCACGAGCTTTTACAGCCTTTCGGGCAAGGCAACCTGCAGCCGCTGTTTTTCGCCCGGGCAGTGGTGCCGGTCGCGCCCCCGCAGACTCTGAAGGAGAAACATCTTGTCTTGCGTTTGCGGCAGAACGGACAATTTCGGCGGGCGATATTTTTTGGAGGCGCGGAACAGGCACTCCCCAAGCCGCCATGGGATGTGGCGTTCCGGATCAACAGCGACGAATACGAGGGTAAGATTCGTCTGCAAATGCAAGTGGAGGCGATTCGATCCGCTGTGCCGGCCGAGTAATGACAAGAACAGATTTGTTAGGCGAGATTGCGTGGATTCCGCGCCCGCGGACTACGGCCTTGCGCCGCCTCGGTATCGTAACGGTGGGCGACCTTCTTACGCATTATCCGCGGCGCTACGAAGATCGGAGCGAGTTCGCCGGTTTTCCGCATGAAGAAAGTGACCAGCCCATCTGTCTCTGCGGCGAAGTGATTAAGACACGCTTCAATCACTTTGGGCGCGGGAAAAGGATCTTCGAGGCCACCTTGCAGGAAGACAATGCCCATGCCCTCAGCCAGCCGCTCGTTCTGCGCTGGTTCAATCTTCACTACGTCCAGAAAATGATTCTGACCGGACAACGGCTGGTCGTTTTCGGAAAACCGCGCCGACGTGGGCAACGGCTTTGCATGGAGCATCCTGAGTTTGAGGTGATCGAAAACGACGAAGAAATCTTGATCCATTTCCGGCGCATCACTCCGATCTATCCGGCGACAGAAGGACTTACTCAGCGCGTTTTGCGCAGTCTTGTTTACCGGTTGCTTGACGAATACGAAGATGACGACCTGGTGGGTGTACTGCCGGCGAATCTCACCAACGACTCGTCCGGAGAGGCTTGGCGCCAGATTCACTTTCCGTCGTCGGAGCAAGCATTGATGCGCGCCCGTGAAACGTTGGTTCTGGCAGAATTTTTCGCGATGCAGATGCGGCTCTCGTCGCGGCGGGCGCGGTTTCAATCCCGGGCAGGGGCGGCCCATCGAGGGGAGGGGAAATTGCTCGAGGCTTTTTTGCGTGCCCTTCCCTTTGCCCTGACAAATGCGCAAACGCGGGTCATCGAGGAGCTACGGGCCGATCTTAGCTCGACGGTTCCGATGAACCGATTGCTCCAAGGTGACGTTGGGTCAGGGAAAACGGTTGTCGCAGTAGCCGCAATACTGCTCGCGGTGGAGGCGGGTTTTCAAGCGGCACTGATGGCGCCGACACAGATCCTTGCCGAGCAGCATTATCTTTTCCTGCGTCGCTGGCTCGAACCACTGGGCGTCAGAATCGCCCTGCGAACAGCTGCCCGGCAGGAAGAAAGCTTTCTTCCCCTGCTCGAAGGAGAGGCGGCCGCGCAAATTTTTGTCGGCACACATGCTCTCCTTTACGAAATCGAGGGGCTCGAGCGGCCCGGCCTGGTTGTGATCGATGAGCAACACAAGTTCGGGGTCGCGCAGCGCGCTCGCCTAACGAACTATGAGCCGGTCCCGGACGTTCTGGTCATGACCGCGACGCCAATTCCGCGCACCTTGACGATGAGTCTTTATGGTGATCTTGACGTTTCGACGATAGACGAGATGCCGGCCGATCGCGGTCGAATTGTAACGGCAGCGCGCGAAGACGCGAAATTACCGGACGTCCTCGCGTTTTTGTTGAAGGAACTCAAGTCCAGCCGACAGGCTTACATCGTATATCCATTGATTGAAGAGAGCGAAAAACTGGAGGTGAAAGCGGCCGCCGCCGAATTCGAAAAATGGCGTGAGCGCTTACGGCCCTTTACCTGTGAATTGCTGCATGGTCGGATTCCAGCTCAGGAAAAACAGGGAATCATGGAACGGTTCCGGCGCGGCCTAACGAGCGTGTTGATCAGTACCACGGTCATTGAAGTGGGAGTGGACGTGCCTAACGCCACTGTGATGCTGGTCGAAAACGCCGAGCGCTTCGGCCTTGCCCAACTGCATCAACTGCGCGGTCGAATCGGACGCGGCCCGCACAAGTCGTACTGCATCTTGCTCCGTTCCGACTCCTCACCGGAAACCTCTGCCCGGCTGGCTGTGCTCGAACAAACCAACGACGGATTTGTCGTGGCGGAGGCTGATTGGGAACAGCGGGGCCCGGGAGATCTGCTTGGGACGGCGCAGAGTGGGTTATCAGCCTTGAAACTGGGGAATTTGCGATTGGATGCAAAACTGATGCAAAAGGCACGCTCAGCAGCCACCGGGATTTTTCGCGATGATCCCCAGCTCGCGAATCCGGAAAATCAACGTTTCCTGCATTTGATTGTCGAAGAAGAGGGAAAAACCTTTTCCCACGTCAGCTAATGAAAAATCTCCTCAAATTCTTTTTGCTGGTTCTCGTCCTTAGTGCAGGCGTTTCGCTTCTTTACGATTATCAACTGCATCATGGCCGGCTTAACCTGAGCGAGCATCGGGCACCTGAAAAATACACACTGGCAGAGAAGTCAGCCCTCGACTCGAAAACAATCGCAAGTCTGGCTTCCCTCAGTGACGAACGTCGCAAGTTAGTGGCGAGTGTTATTCCTTCAGTCGTTAGCGTGAAGACGACGAAGCGAATTCAACGCCGGCAATACGGCCTCGATCCTTTCGACTTTTTCCGGGGTAATTACCGCCAGTTCCGCGGTCCACAAGACGAAGCGGAGGTGCAAAATTCGCTCGGGTCCGGCGTGATTGTAACCAATGAGGGCCATATCATCACCAACAATCACGTTGTCGAACAAGTGGACGAAATTGAAGTTCAGCTCAGCGATGGCCGAACTCGAAAAGCCCGCTTAGTTGGGGCGGACTCGGAGCTCGACCTGGCAGTCCTCAAAATGGAAGAACCGGGTGTTAAGCCGCTTAAACTCGGGGACTCCGATGCAATGCAAGCGGGCGATTTTGTCCTCGCAGTGGGAAATCCGTTCGGGTTCGAAGAGACCGTGACGGATGGAATCATCAGCTCGAAGGGACGACCTAACCGAGTCGATGGTTTTAGCGATCTCCTGCAAACGAACGCCGCCATCAACCCGGGGAATAGCGGTGGGCCACTGATCAATCTTCGCGGCGAGGTGATCGGGATAAACACCGCCATCATCTCGCGTAGCGGCGGTTCGCAGGGCATCGGTTTTGCGATCCCGTCGAATACCGTTCGGATGGCATTGGAAAGCCTCTTGAAACAAGGCCGAATTATTCGCGGTTATCTCGGAATCGAGACGGCTGCGCCCCGACCTGGGCAATCCAGTGCGAATGACAACTCGGGAGTGATCGTTGCAGCCGTGGTACCGAATTCACCTGCTTCGGAAGCCAGTATCCAGCGTGGGGACTTAATTCAAAAGTTCGACGGCCATGAAGTGCGCAACATCCTTGAGTTGCGTCGGCTTGTTTCGCAAGTGGAGCTGGACAAGAAGGTAGAGGTCCAAGTCACGCGTAACGGCAAGCCGGTTACACTTTCTGCCACAATCAAAGAACAGCCGGCCGGATACGGAGTTGCGCGCGCGACCCCGGATCAGCCGGGCCAGTCTTCGCCCCCTCAGCCTAACGAACCAGAGGATGATCAGGACCAAGCTCAAGACGGGACGGCAGGCGCGAATGGAATTCTGGGCTCAATCGAAGTCCAGGAATTGACTCCGCAATTGGCTAACAAGTTGGGTGTGCCCCCCAATGTTCGCGGGGTGGTGATTGCACGGGTGGGTGCGGAAATCGGTGGACCGCAGCTGCGTCCCGGCGATGTGATCGAAGCGATTAACCAGAACCCGGTGAGCTCGGTTCGGGACTACCAGGAAGCGGTGCAGTCCCTCGACGACAGCCAACCGCAGGTGCTTTCAGTTTGCCGTCAGCGCAGTCGATCCTTCGTTGTCGTAAAACCGCGCTGAAGGTTGCCTAACGTTCTTGGCAACGCGCGCAAGCTCGGCGACTTTCGAATCTCTGAATAATCGCTGGGCTATTCCAGTCCAACGTTCCAATAAGCCATGAAAAGAATCCTGCTCGCTCTAATGACCGTTGCTTTCCTGCTGCCGCTCGCCAAGCGTGTTCAGGCTGACACCGAGGTCTCTCTAAACTTTTTCTACGACAACCTCGCCGACCAAGGCAGTTGGATTGACGTGGCCGACTATGGTTACTGCTTCCAGCCCAACGTGGCTATGAGTGATTCCACTTGGCGGCCCTATGCCGACGGCTATTGGGCTTATACCGATGCGGGGTGGACTTGGGTTTCCTATGAAGACTTTGGTTGGGCGACTTATCACTACGGCCGTTGGACTAACTTGGACGACTACGGATGGGTTTGGGTGCCGGGGTACGAATGGGGTCCAGCCTGGGTCTCGTGGCGAACTGGCGGTGACTATGTCGGCTGGGCGCCTCTTCCCCCGCAGGGAAATGAGGTTGTCTACGAAGGCAGCGCCATAACTGGTGCAGTTGACATTACTTTCGGCATCGGGCCGCTCTATTATAACTTCATCGACATTCGCTATATCGGCGAACCTGTCCTGCGCGCGCGACTCATCGAGCCCGCTCGGAACGTCACGATCATCAACAACACGGTCAACGTAACGAACATCACCTATAACAATTCGGTTGTGGTTAATAACGGGCCCGACCTGAATCGAGTGAACCGATTCTCCGCCCGGCCGATTCAGCACCTAACTCTGCAGCGCGAGTCAAATGTCGCGGCAACTGTCGGTCAAGGCGGCCACCGGGGAAATTTCAATCGAGTTAACGGACAGCAGTTCGTCGTTGCCGCGCCGCGAATTCAAAAATCGCCGCAACAAATCGCCCCCAGGCAGGTCAAGGCGAAGGTCGAAAATCCGAAGATCGAACGCGGTTGGCAAGGCGTTGCCAATCGGCAGCAAATTGAAGCGGGGATGAAAAAGGAAAATCCGAAGAAGATTTCCGAACCGACTTTCCAGCCGCAAAAAGATCGCGGGGCTGGAGCCGCCCGCGCTGGCGGTCAGGATGCCTCTCAGCCGAACGAGCCACGGAGTGCTGCGCAGAACCCACCTGCTGCTGGCAACGATCAGGGAGGCCAGAGAGGTGCCCGCCGATTGCCACGCGATGATCGAAACGCGAATGCAGGGCAACCAAACTACACAAACCCACCTGTCGGCACGGGACAGGCGCAGAAAGAAAAGCCAGCTGGAATGAATGACGTTCAGGCGGAGAGAGAGAAAAACCAGCCGGCCGCCACGGCCGGTGATCAACAGGCTGAACGCGCTCAACAACCTCGGCGCGCAATGCAGACGCAACAGGCCGAGAGAACAAGACCTGCCGCACAAGGGCAGGCCCCCGACCGGATGAATCGCGCCGCACAACCACAGGACTCCGAGCGCACCAACGGGGCCGCGCAAGCGCAGCAATCCGAGCGCATGAATCGACCGGCGCAAGCCCAGCAGACTCAACAGCAGCCCGTCGAACGTGCGCACACAAATCCGATGCCACACCGGGTTCAGCAGGCCCCGGCTCCAGACCGGCACCCGGACCAGCAGCAGACCCATCGCCCGCAACAAGCCAATCCTCAGCAGCCTCAGGGCGGCAACCAAAACCCTGATGGCGAGCACAAGAATAAGAAGAAAAAGCCGAGCGAAGAACCGTCGCCACAGGGCTAACGCAGTTTGACACTGATGATTGAGCGGCCTCGGGAGAAATTCTGGGGCCGCTTTTTTATAGCAATTCTGCGATCTGGACCGCGTTCAGCGCAGCACCTTTGAGCAGTTGATCGCCGGCAACCCAAAGCGCGAGGCCATTCTCGAACGCACAATCATTACGCAGGCGGCCCACCTGGCAGTTGTCTTTTCCTGCCGCCGCGAGTGGGGTGGGGTAACGATCGGAGAGCGGTTCATCGACGAGATCGAGCCCTGGTGCTTTTGCCAAAACCGCCCGCGCCGATTCCACAGACACCGGCCGGTCAAACTCGGCGCTCATCGCAACCGAGTGGGCCCGGTATACTGGCACTCGGACGCAGGTAACCGAGGCACGAAAATCGGGCAGATGCATGATCTTACGGCCCTCATTCTGCATTTTCATCTCCTCCCTGGTGTAACCGCCTTCAACGAATGAATCGACGTGTGGGAGGACGTTGAAAGCGATCGGGTGGGGATAAACGTGAGCGTTGACCGTGCCGCCTTGCACCGTGGCTTCGACTTGCCGTCGCAGTTCCTCGATGGCGCGCGCGCCGCTGCCGGATACCGCCTGATAACTGGAGGCAAAAACGCGACGCAGGCCAAACGCAATATGCAGGGGGAACAGAGCCATGAGGGCGACCGCCGTAGTGCAATTCGGATTCGCGATCAACCCTTGGTGTCGAGCGACGTCGTTGGGGTTGATCTCCGGGATGACCAGCGGAACATCGGCGTCCATCCGGAAAGCGGATGAGTTATCGATTACCACCGTTCCCGTGCGCTGCGCGATTGGTGCGAATTTTTTCGACGTCCCACCGCCGGCGCTGAAAAAAGCCAGGTCGATGCCCGCGAAAGAATTCTCATCGAGCGCCGAGACGGGCAGGTCCTGGCCGCGGAACTCCAGTTTTTTCCCGGCGGACCGCGTCGAAGCCAGAAGCCGCAAGTCTGCTACCGGAAAGTTTCGCCGTTCCATCACGCGAAGCAGTTCGATTCCTACCGCACCGGTCGCGCCCACGATCGCGACGTGATAGTTTTTGGGCATCGTGGGCGCAGTTTATAGCCCGCGTTACGAGATGCAAACTTCCGAGCGGCTCATTCGAATCTCCGTGCCTGAACAACGCCTCCAGCTGATGGGCGACGATGGAAATGTCCTGGCTAGCTATCCGGTTTCGACTTCCCGTTTCGGCCTTGGCTCAGAGGAGGGCAGCAGGAAGACCCCGCTTGGCAGGTTCAAGATTGGCGAAAAGATCGGCTCTGATTTTCCAATCGGGACCGTATTTCAGGGACGCGTTCCGCTCGCCCCAGACGACCCGCTGCCCGCGACCGAAGATTTGATTATGTCGCGGATTCTCTGGCTCGATGGCCTTGAAGAACACAACGCGAATACCCGCCAGCGTTACATTTATATCCACGGCACAAATCATGAAGATAAGATTGGCCAGCCGGCCAGTCACGGTTGCATTCGGATGAGGAACAACGACTTGGTCGCTCTTTTCGATCAGGTCCCCTTGGGCGCGGAGGTAGTAATTGAGACCTAGAAAAAAAGGCGGAGAATTTCGTTGCAAGCACTGGTTTCCCCGCCTAACTAGTCCGCAGCAACCTGCTACGAGAGGAGGCGAGTTTATAGTGAAACTAGTCAAAATGATCATGATCTTGGCCATGGCGGCCGGTGCGTTGAGCCTTGGTGCTTGCGCGCAGAAAAAAGAGACGGTGGCGCCCGCGCCAGCGTCGACCGGAATGTCCAAATAGTGTCGCACCGGCGGTTCGCCTCCGACCGGATAACTTTAACCAAAAGGCCAGGTCGACATGTCGGCCTGGCCTTTTTCTGTTTTCGACTGGCCGCCGAGCTGGCCTAAGCGTAAACGGAGGAGATCGAGAACATCACTCGAGTTGGGTGGAATTCTCGAGCACTTCTCGTAGTATTCGCTCCAATGCTTCAGCTCCACGGACAACCCTTGTCACTGGCCGAGATCGCTCGTGTCGCGTTGGATCGCGAGCAAGTCGAGATCGCACCCGAGGCGCATCCTCAAATCCTCGCCTCTCGCCGTGTGGTTGAGCAGATCGTCGAGCGACGTGATGTCATTTACGGCGTTTCGACCGGCTTTGGAAAGCTAGCTGACGTTCATATTCCGGCCAACAAACTGGAGCAACTGCAGGTCAATCTCGTCCGCAGTCACTCCTGCGGCGTTGGGCGTCCTCTGGCAGAGCCGGAAGTGCGCGCCATGATGCTGCTTCGGGCAAACGTCCTTACCCTTGGGTTTAGCGGGATCCGTCTCGAAGTCATTCAGCTTCTGGTGGAAATGTTGAATCACGGGGTATGGCCGCTCATCCCCGAAAAGGGCTCGGTGGGAGCGAGTGGCGACCTTGCCCCACTGGCGCATCTCGCGCTTTCGTTGCTCGGAGAAGGTGAAGCCTTTTACGAAGAAAAACGCATGCCGAGTGCGAATGCTTTGGACCGGGTGGGACTGCGTCCCATAAATCTCAAAGCGAAGGAGGGCCTGGCTCTCCTCAATGGCACTCAGGCAATGCACGCCGTCGGAGGCCTCGCTCTCTTCCGTGCGAAACGTCTCTCGCGGGTGGCCGATGTCGCCGGGGCGATGACGCTGGAAGCGCTCAAAGGAACTCCGGTCGCATTTGATGCGCGGATCCACGGCGCACGTCCTCACCCCGGACAGCAGGCGGTCGCCCGACATCTCCTGACGCTCCTGCGTGAAAGCGAAATCCGCGCGTCGCACGCGCAGAACGATCCGAGAGTCCAGGACGCTTACAGTTTGCGTTGCATGCCTCAGGTGCACGGTGCGGTCCGCGGGGCCTTGGATCATTGCGAAGAGGTTCTCGCAATTGAGTCGGGCTCGGCGACCGATAACCCGCTCGTTTTTTCCGATAACGGCGATGTCCTTTCCGGAGGTAATTTTCACGGCGCGCCGCTTGCCCTCGCGCTCGATTATGCGGCGATTGCCCTGACCGATTTGATGAGCATCAGTGAACGGAGGATTGATCGCCTAACGAATCCGGATCTGAGCGAGGGATTACCGGCGTTTCTTGCGCAAAATCCTGGGATGCAATCCGGTTTCATGATTGCGCATGTCGCCGCGGTGGCTCTCCTGAACGAGGCGAAGGTATTGGCGCATCCTGCGAGCGTTGATAATCTGCCGACTTCCGCCGGCAAGGAAGATCACGTCTCGATGGGGATGACCGGAGCGCTTAAGTTGCGCACCATTGTGGAGGACGCTGAGAATGTGGTTGCCATCGAGCTTCTCGCTGGCGGGGAGGGTCTGGAATTTCGGCGTCCGTTGAAGGCCGGTTTCGGGGTGGAGCGCGCCTTTGCGACCTTGCGATCCCTGGTGCCGCGGGTGGATGAGGATCGAGTTCTCTCAACCGACATCGAGCGCGTGGCGGCGGCGGTTCGAGCGGGCAAATTCGACAGCGAAGGTGAAGCATTATGACTGATAAAAGAACGATTCGCGCTCCCCGCGGGAGTCAGCTGAGCTGTAAAGGATGGCATCAGGAAGCCGCCCTGCGGATGTTGATGAATAACCTCGATCCTGATGTTGCCGAGAACCCGGACAAACTGATTGTTTACGGCGGCACCGGGCGCGCGGCGCGAAGCTGGGAAGCGTTCGACGCCATTGTCCGTTCGCTGCGGGATCTCGAAAATGACGAAACGCTTCTCGTCCAATCAGGCAAGCCAGTTGGAATCTTTCGGACTCACGAGGAAGCGCCGCGGGTGCTGATCGCAAATTCGAACCTCGTCGGACAGTGGTCGAATTATCCCGAATTTAACCGGCTCGAAAAACTTGGCCTAACGATGTATGGCCAAATGACCGCCGGCTCGTGGATTTACATCGCGAGCCAGGGAATCGTGCAGGGAACTTTTGAGACTTTCGCGGCGGCGGGTAAGCGACACTTTGGGGGAACGCTCGAGGGCAAATTTCTCGTTACGGGCGGTCTCGGCGGGATGGGTGGCGCGCAACCGCTCGCGGCCACGATGGCGGGTGCGCGCTGCCTCGGCATCGAAGTGGATCCAACGCGGATCGAGAAGCGATTGCGGAGTGGTTATTGCGACAAGATCGCGCACACGCTCGACGAAGCGATGCAACTGCTCGAGGAAGCGCGCAAGAAAGGCGAGGCGATTTCAGTCGGCCTCGTCGGGAATTGCGCCGATGTCCTTCCGGAAATGGTGCGACGTGGCGTCGTGCCCGATGTTTTAACGGATCAAACGAGTGCGCATGATGCCCTAAACGGCTACGTGCCTAACGGAATGTCTTTGGCGGAAGCTTTGCGCCTGCGCGTCGAGAACCCCGATGAATACGTTGCGAAATCCATGGCCGCGATGGCTCAGCACGTTGACGCCATGCTGGCGCTGCAAAAAAAGGGCGCGATCACATTCGACTACGGCAACAACATTCGCACCCAGGCGAAAAAAGCGGGCTGCGAAAAAGCGTTCGATATTCCAGGCTTCGTTCCGGAATACATCCGGCCTTTGTTTTGCGAAGGGAAAGGTCCATTCCGTTGGGTCGCGCTAAGTGGCGATCCTAACGATATCGCGCGGACCGACCGTTTGGCGCTCGAGCTTTTTCCGGAAAACAAAATTCTTTCGCGCTGGATGAAACTGGCGAAAGAGCGAATTCAATTTCAAGGACTGCCGGCGCGTATTTGCTGGCTTGGTTTCGGTGAGCGGGCTGAATTTGGAGTGGCGATGAACGAACTCGTTAGGCGCGG
>Ga0070666_10001198_pt1 | contig 15683 bp, 17 predicted proteins | sample KBSS23metaG_FD_64677 | JGI IMG/M metagenome (GOLD analysis project Ga0070666, IMG submission 64677) | Switchgrass rhizosphere microbial communities from Kellogg Biological Station, Michigan, USA - KBS S2-3 metaG | ecosystem: Host-associated > Plants > Roots > Rhizosphere > Soil ... | reverse complement strand
GAGCTCCGAAGAGGCGTATTTCCTCTCGCTCTGCGACGGAAAAACCCGCCTCCGCGACATGCTTCGGCTCGGTCCATCCCGCGCCGAAGGCCTCCAGACGCTCTCGACCCTCCTGGCGTGCGGACTGATCGAGTTCACCCCGTGGCCGTTCACCTCCCCCGCCCGCTTGGCGGCGGATGTCCCGTTCCTGCCCGGGGAGGAATCCCCGGACGGCGAGCCGGCGGACGACGCGGAAGCGCGCGACGATCGGGCGCGCGAATCCTACGCGACGGCGCTCACGCTCCTCTCGGACGACAACTACGCGGACGCGATCGTTCTGCTCCAGGAATGCGTGCGGCTGTTTCCTTACGACGTCGACTATCGATTCCAACTCGGCGCGGCCCTCGCCCGGAACCCGCTGTGGCGCCGGCGCGCCCTCGTCCAGTATCGCGAGGCGCTCGGCTTCGATCCTTACCGGGAGGATCTCCTCCTCGCTTTCGCCGAGCTTCTCATTTCGGAAAAGAAATTCGCGGCGGGGGTCGAGATCGCCCGGCGGCTGGTCGCCCGGTATCCGGACGTCGCGCGCTACCATGAGCTCTTCGAACAGAGCCGCGCCGCGGCGCGTCGCGAGCCGCCCGAAGACCCGGGGGTCGAGCACCCCGGGCGCGGGCTCTCCGAGCTCTGAGAATCGAGCTTCCGCGCCTCCTGCCGATGGCGGCCGTCCGCCACCGATTGGCACGCCCGTTGCGGCGATTTCCGGACTTCTGGCAAAGGAGGAATCCATGAACCCCGTGGTCCATTTCGAGATGCCGGCCGATGACCGGAAACGCATGGCGAAGTTCTACGAGAGCGCTTTCAACTGGCAGACGAAGATGCTCGGGCCCGAGATGAACGACTACGTCGTCGTCACCACGACCGAGACCGAAACGGACGGGACACCGAAGCGGCCGGGCGCCATCAACGGCGGCTTCTTTCCGAAGAAGCCCGACTGGCCGGCCCAGTACCCTTCTGTCGTCATCGCCGTCGACGACATGGAGAAGGCCATGAAGCGGGTCGCCGACGCCGGGGGCCAGGTGCTCGGCGAGCCGATGGAGATTCCCGGGATCGGCACCTACGTGTCGTTCTTCGACACCGAGGGAAACCGCGCTTCCATGCTGAAGCCCCTGCCGCGCATGGCCGAGCGGCCAACCTCGAAGACTCCGTGAGCCCGACCCTAGACTTCCGACAGCGCTCTTATCGCCGCTCGACCGGCGGAACTCTCCGTTACCGGGGTCGGTAATCGGCGCAGGGCCCGTCGTTGCGAATCCTGGCGAGCGCTTTCAACTCGTCGACCGCGTCGTTCGCGCCGTCCACCCGCACGAGATCCGCGAGCGCCGTCAATCGCGGCGCGCTGAAGACGAAGCCTCCCGCCGCGAGGGCCTTCACACGGGAAACGAGCGCGGAGACCGCCGGCCTCGACGCATCCACCGCGGCATCCGGCTCGGCCTCGATCTTCTCGAGCTTCGCGAGCGCGGCATCGAGGTCCTCGCGCGAAAGCCAGAATCCGTGCGCCATGACGCCCCGGTTGGCGCGATAGGCGGCGGCGTCGCGCAGCGGATTCGTGTCGAGGATCACCAGGTCGGCGCGCATTCCCTTCTGGATCTGTCCGAACTCCAGCGGCTCCTTGAGCGCCCGGGCCGGCTCGCTCGTGGCGGCGCGCATCGCTTCCGCGGGCGAGAGACCGGCCTCCTGCAGCAAACGCATCTCCTCCACGAGCGCGAAGCCCATGACCTGGAACGGATAATTGTCCGCATCGGTCCCGGCCAGGAATTGCGCGTGCGCCCGGTGCAGCTCTCCCACGATCGTCTTCATGATCGGCTGAGCTTCGCGACCCAGAGCATCCCCCCTCCCTTCGGGTTGATCGAGCGCGCGGGACCACGCCACTCGCTTGCGCAGGGGCGCGTAGCGCATCTCGGGCGCACTCAGCAACTTTCGCGCCTCCTCGCCGCGCGCGTAGCCGCGGCCGGCGTACAGCGTGGGGGTGTTCCAGACGTCCTTCCCGGCCGCTGCCGGAAAATCGGTCTCGCCGGGTTTCAACGTGGCATCGTCGATGAAGCCCTTCAGATGTTCCATCGTCCGCATGCCGGATTCGACCGCGTGGCGGACGGTGACGTGGTGCGGAACGTGCCCGACGACGTCGATTCCGAGCGCCTTCGCCTGCTCGTTGACCGCGTCGAAGATCGGGCCCGGAACGATGTTGTGGACCTTGATGAAGTCGTAGCCGCACGCGGCTTCCTGCCGGACGATGCGCCGCGCATCGGCCGGGCTCGCGGGAACGACCGAGTATCCCTCCATCGCGTACCCGTTGATGAGCGGGCCCGCGACCGATAACGCCGGGGCGAGCATGCGGCGCGCGTTGATTCGTTCGCGCGCCTCGAGCATCCAGGGGAACCCCGCCATGTCGCGCACCGCCGTCACACCGGCGGCGAGATCGAGCAACCAACCGTCGGCCGCGCTCGCGTGAACGTGCATGTCCGTGAGTCCCGGAGCCACGAACCGCCCGGAGCCTTCGATCACCCGGGCGTCCGGAAGCTTCGGCTCTTCTCCCACGCCTCCGACCCAGGCGATCTTTCCGTTCGAAACGATCACGCTCTGTTTCGAAGCGACCGACTCCGCCAGCGGATCGACGACCTGGACGTCGCGCAGGATCACGACGCCTGCCGGAGCCCCGTGCTGGAGCCCTCCCAGAATCTCCGCGACCGCGGCGTCCTGCTGGAGCTTGTGGAGCGCCACCTGGGTCGGGCTCGCGGCCGCGGGCTCCGCCGCCTCCGCTCCGCCCCGGACCGGACCCGCCGCGAGCCCGAACGCCGCGGCGAAGACGATAAACCCTCTGCGCATGGAGACCTCCCCCACAAAAGACGCGACGAGAACGAGAAGGTTCCGGCAGATGGCCTCGATTCCCGGCGGACGCGAAAAAAGCAATTTCATCGTAGACGGCGGCCGGCGGCTCGGAATAGCGTCCCCGCCAGGGAGGCCGCACCGATGCCCGCATATCTCATCGCCGAGATCGAGGTCCTCGATCCCGCCGGCTACGCGGAGTACATCCGGCTCGTCCCCGCGACGATCGAGCGGTACGGAGGCCGCTACATCGCGCGGGGCGGCCCCGTCGAGACGGTCGAGGGGGACGCCTCGGCCGGCCGCGTCGCAATCGTGGAGTTCGCGAACGTCGCCCGCGTTCACGAGTGGCTGGAGTCCGCCGAATACCGCCCCGTTCGCCCGATCCGCCTGCGCACGGCGAAATCGCGGCTGAGGATCGTCGAGGGACTTCCCTAGTCACCCGCCGGCCGGGCCGGGCGGGATCACGTCCGGGTATGGCGGCGCAGACGGGTCTCCAGCTCCTCCGCGCGCTTCTTCGCCTCCGCGAGAGCTTCGTCGGCGGGAGTGTGGCCGCCCCGGCCGAATTCGGTGTTGGCGAATTCGACCCAGTCCGGCATCTCCGCGCTGAACGCCTCGATGTCGGCTTCGTTCAAGAGCTCGATCGAGAAATAACGGCCGTCCCAGTGGAGATCGCGGGCGCGAATCGTCTGCGACCCGAACGGAGCCTGCCGCAGGAGCTCGATCCAATGCGGCGGCGGCGTCGGCAGCGGCTGCCACGCGACGAGAAAGCTCGTCACGAAATCCGCCTTCGTCAGACCCGAAGGATTCGCGGCGGTTGGAACCACGTGCGGCAGCACGCGCGGGAAACCCATCCGGATGTGAACCCGTGAGGGCTCTTGCTCGTCGGCGGACTGAAAGGGCTTTTCATCGAGCGGCGGCATGACGGCTCCCGACAAATATACGCCGGGTGGGCCTCCCGGCAAGCGGATCGGGCGGCGAGGCCTCGACCCCATCCCGCGCGGAGCGAGGGCCCCGGCGTCGATCAGGAAGGGTTTCCATAGAGTCGCCCCACCTGGTGCTCCCGGTGGAGATGGAACAGCGTTCGTCCGACGTCCCGGGCGCTGATGCGGAGCTTCCGGGCGAAACGGCGAAGAATCGTCAGGTACTCGAGCCAGTTCTCGAGAGTGAGGCCCGTGCCGCGCGCGTTCGTCCGGACGTTTCCCGCCTCATGCAAGAGCTGCCACGAGCGAATATCGATGACGCCGTAGCGCTTCGGATCGAGGAGCATGAGGATCGCCGAAGCCGTCGGAACACCGACGCCCCGGAGCTCGAGAAGGGATTCCATGCGCGCCCTCTCGCTGCGCGTCGCCAGAGCGGCCCGGGTCGCCGCTCGAATGGCGGAAGAAGGGTTGGAACGCACCAGGCGGATCGCCCGGGGCGACTTCCAGGAGCAGACCGCCTCGAGCTCGAAAGCGGTGAGGTAGCCCCGAGTTCTTGCCGCGCGCATGCGGCGGATGAGCCCCAGAGTCGATGCGTCCTCCTCGGAGGGAAGAATTTTCCGGATGAGCCGATCCAGCCCGCCCCCCGGAAGCTTTCTCAGGCTCATCCCGCCCTTCCATCATCTCGAGAGGAGAACCCGTTCCGTCGCCCCATGCCTCCCCCGGAATCAGTCGTGGGCCTGGACCGCGCCTTCGATGATTTCCGGCTTCTGGGTGACGAGCTTCGACATGTGATCCCGGACGTATTCCGCCGCCATGTGGATCGATTCGTCGGCGCCGGCCTTGTCCGTGAAGACGCTGACGGAGGCTCCCTCGCCGTTGCCCGTATCGAGCCAGTAATAGCGGATGAAACCGTTCGCCTTCCGGATGAGCGGCAGAAACTCTTCCCTGACCATCCGGTCGATCGTGGCTCCGTCCTGCGGTTTGAAATGGTAGTGGCGAATCACGGCAAACATCGTGGCGTCCCTCCGTCTGCATTTTCGTTTCCGGTTGCACGATCGCTCCGGCCCTGGAATCGTATACTCGCCCCGGGCGCGGCGTCGCGGGCGTCATCCGGGCCGGGCTCCCGCGGTGTTATCCTCTTCGAAGACCAACCCTTCCATTGTGAAATCCGCGAACCCGCAACGCTTGTGTCGCGAAAAGGAGAGCCATGAAGCGCATCCACTGGGTCGTCGCCGGAGTCGCCGCCATCGGGATCGGAACCGCGCCGGCCTGGGCCATTCTCCCCTCCACGAACATGAAGGTCGAAAAGACGCTCCTGTCGGCGAGTCCGGCGCATCCCGGCGCGCCGATCGTTTACCAGATCGTCGTTTCGAACACCGGCGCGCTCGCCCCGACCGTCAACATGGATGACGACATCGACCCGAGCGCCGTGTTCGAATCCCTGGACGCGCCGTCCGGATGGAATTGCTCGACGCCGCCCCCCGGCCAGGGAGGGACGGTCCAGTGCAGCTTCTTGAACATGAGTTCCGGCGCGTCGGCCACGCTCACGCTCACGGTCACCGTCCCGCCCTCTCAGGGATTCCTCCCCTTCGTCCTGTCGAATACCGCGGCGGTGTCGAGCTCGCTCCCCGAGCTGGACGCCTCCGACAACAGCTCGACGGCGGCGACGCCCGTCACCGAGCCGTCGAGCGTCCCCATGTCTCCCGTTGCCCTCATTGCCCTCGCCGCGCTCATCGGCGGAGCCGGCGTTCTGCTGAAGTCCTGAGCGGCACTCGCTTGCCCCGGAACGCTTCCTCGGATCGCGGAGGCCGGGCGCCGAAAGAGGTGCCCCGCGTCCCCTTCGATCCGCGAGGGTCCGTTCACCTTTTACCCTCGCTTCATCCGACAACGACGCGGAGTTAACCCGCCGTTCCTAGTCTCCGACTCCAGCGGCCCAATGCCGGGTCGCGCTCTTTCGAGGATAGGAGATCCCCATGAAGAAGACTCTGGCGCTCGTCGCCGCCGTTCTCTGCGGTCTCGCCGCTCCGGCGGCACGGGCGGGCAACGGCGCCCCGCTTACGCCTTCCACCGACCCCATCACGATCGCGGTTTTCGGCGACTGGCCGTACAGCTCGACGCTTCTCGAGAATGCCCCGCTTCTCGTCAACTCGATCAATGCCGACCCGAAGGTTCGCCTCGTCCTCCATGTCGGAGACATCCATTCCGGCAGCATGCCGTGCACGGGCGCGCAGCTCGAACCGATTCCCGCCGGCTCCGTGCCCGGCTGGAACGTGGGGATCTACAACATCTTCCAGCAGCTGAAGGATCCCGTCGTTTACACCCCGGGAGACAACGAATGGACGGATTGCCACAAGTCGAAAGAGTCGAGCAGCGGATATCCTCTCTACGAGCTCGCGGCGGTCCGCGACCTCTTCTTCCCCACCCCCGGCCTCACCGTCGGCGGCCGCAAGAAGCAGGTCGAATCCCAGGCCCTCGTGTTCGATCCCGCTCACCCTTCCGACGCGCAGTTCGTCGAGAACGTCATGTGGGAGGAATCCGGTGTCGTGTTCGTGACCTTGAACGTCCCCGGCTCCAACGACGACCTGAAGCCGTGGACGGGCGTATTTTCGAATCCCACCGCGCAGCTCCAGGAAAGAACGGACCGCGATGCCGCCAATCTCCGCTGGCTGAACCGCGCCTTCGACCGCGCCGCGGCCGACAACGCCCGGGGGGTGCTCATCGGCCTCCAGGCCGACATGTGGGACCCCGCCGCGCTTCCGATCAACGGGGGCGACGGCCTCACCGGGTACACGACCTTCGTGCAGGCGCTCGCCAATCGGTGCGCCGCGTTCGGACGCCCCGTTCTTCTCATCAACGGTGATTCGCATGTTTACGGTTCGGACACGCCGCTCGCCGACCCGACGAGCGCCACGGGCGTCATCCATGGAACGCCAGCGGTCCCGAATCTGACCCGCATCACGGTCGAGGGCTCGACCAGCTCTCCGAGCGAATGGCTGCGGCTGTCGATCGATCCCGCCGATCCCCAGGTCTTCCGCTGGACGAACATCGTCTATCTTCCCTGAACTGTTTCGGCCGGCGAAACGGGGCGGTTCGCGGGGCGCGGGCCGCCCTTCTTCGTTTGGGGTCAGATCTACTTCGTTTGGGGTCAGATCTACAATATAAACTATGGCCCCGGCTCGAGCTCCCGCCGCAGCTTCTCGATCCTTCTGGCGAGCGGCTTCCGTTTTCCGTCGCGCACGCTCTTGACCACGTTGCCCACCTGAGGGTCACCTTCTTCGTTGGGGTCAGATCTACAATATAAACTATGGCCGAGGCTCGAGCTCCCGCCGTAGCTTCTCGATCCGCTTGTTGAGCGGCCTCCACTTGCCGTCGCGGACGCTCCTGGTCACGTTGCCCACCTGCGCCGCGCTGACACCGAATTCGCTTCCGATTTCCGCCCCGCTCAAACCGGTCAGCTCCCGGGCCAGGAATATCGCCGTGGCCTTGTCCTCTCCGCCGCGCTTGCGGGAAAGCTCTGCCGTCGTCCTTCCGAAGTCCTTCGCCACGACGCGCTTGATCTTCCCGATGTCGACGATAAACGGACGCCGTTGCCGCGCGGGGACCTCGCCGCGCGGGGGTCGCCCTTCGAGCCGCATCTCCATCTCCTTGAGAAAGGCATCGCCCCCGAGATAAATCTGCCCGCGCACATCTTTCATCGGCGACCGCGCGCCCTTCCCCTCGGCGACGAAGCGGCGGTAGGCCTCGCGAGCCCTGCTTCTCTTCGGGGAGAATCGGGAGAGCGTCCATCGGACATCCAGCCAGTCCGGCGGCGCGCTCACCCCTGCCGTTGCGCGGTAGTTGCTCCAGGACCATCGAGACGCATCGTCCACCATTCCCGCGCGCACGGGATTCAACACCACGTAGCGGCACAGCTCCAGCAGGTGCTCTTCCTTTTCGACCAGGATCGCCTTGTACCGTCCCTGGAGAAGATGGCCCGACCGGTCATGATGGAAGTTGAACCACTGCGTGTAGCGGCCGTTCAAACGCTGCATCCCGCGAGCAAGGTTTCCCAACGGGGTCTCGATGAGCAGGTGGTAATGGTTTCCCATCAGGCAATAGGCGTGGAGTTTCCACCGTGCCCCGCTCACCACCGCGCCGAGAAAACCGAGAAACTTCGTGCGGTCCAGATCATCCCGGAAGATCGTGGACCGTTCGTTTCCCCGGCTCGTCAGGTGATAGACGGCGCCTTCGTACTCGAGCCGCAGCGGACGTGCCATTCACCCATCATACTTTATATTGTAGATCTGACCCTATGTGGCCGGGGGCGCCCTCGGCCCGGCGACGCTTCGCCCTTCGCACAGCACCGTACAATCGCCGGCATGAGATCGATCGCCTCGCGCATCCAATGCCGGACCTGAGAATCCCGTTCATCCAGGTCGCCGGAGTCCGGAGCAGCGCCGAGGCAAAGCTCCTCGAAGATTGCGGCGTCGGGTACCTCGGATTCCCTCTTCGACTGCCGGTCCACGCGGAAGACGCAAGCGAGACCGAGGTGGCCCGTATGGTCGCGGAGATCACGCCGCCGGCACGGGGCGTCCTGATCACTTACCTCGACGATCCCGAGGCGATCGACGCCCTGTGCCGCGCGCTCGGCGTCCGGATCGTCCAGCTCCACGGCGACGTCCGCGCCGCCGCCCTCGATCGATTGAGGGCTCTCGACCCGGAACTCTCGATCGTAAAAAGCCTGGTCGTGGGCCGCAAGGATCCCTCCGCCCTCGAAGCGGACGTTCTCGAATTCTCCCCGCGGGTCGATGCGTTTCTCACCGATACGTACGATCCGGCGAGCGGAGCTTCCGGCGCGACGGGCAAGACCCACGACTGGCGCATCAGCCGCCGGCTCGTCGAAATCTCCCCTCGCCCGGTGATCCTGGCGGGAGGCCTCACGCCGGACAACGTCGCGGCGGCAATTTCCGCGGTCCGCCCCGCCGGCGTCGATTCGCACACGGGCGTCGAGGTCGCTTCGGGCGCGAAAAGCCGCGAAAAGGTCGCGCGCTTCGTCCGCGAGGCAATGGAGCAGTTCCGGCGGATGGCGCCGGACGACGTCTGATTGCAGCCTATGGGCTCCCGGAGTTCACGCAGCTCTCTCCTGATCGCCATAGGTTCACTGATGCTATGGGGTCAGATCTACAATATAAAGTATGGCAGCTGAGGCCTCGTCTCTTGCGCCCCGGGGCCGCAGACTCCCGGCACCCCTCGACCGTCCGCCAGCCGAGAGGTAACTGGCTCCGCCATCCGATGCTCGCGTGAGCACGGCCTTCCATCTGCCGCCGCATTCAAGCCGGTCTTTCCCCCCGTTTTTTGCGGCGACAGATTCGCCGCACCGCTGCGCGGTTGGCCCCTCCGAGCCCGAACGGCCATGCTGGGATACTCCTCGGCCTTGACGCCGCTGCGTCACTGTGCGATGGGGGACGAGATGGCCCACCCGGCCGCTCGATATCAGAACGATCCGCTCGCCCCCCCTCCCCGCAGTAGAATCTCAGCAGACAAGAAGGAGAAAGCCATGAAGGTGATTCGATCGGTCGCGTGCGCCTTGCTCGTGGGCGGGATCGTTTCGACGGGCTGCGCGAAAAAGGAAGCTCCCGTGGCGGCGACTGCGCCCGCCCCCGCGCCGGAGCCAGCGCCGGTGGCCGCGGCTCCCACACCCGCACCGGTGGCCGCACCCGCGACGACCTCCACGGCAGCAGCCCCGGCGGCGACCGTGCCCCCCGCGACGGGCTCCGGCTCGTCGATCGAGACGACGTCGAAGCTCGAGGGGGTCGAGTGGGCGCTCCGGCAGGACTCCATCAAGAACGACCGTGACGGCCAATGGGCGATCGGCGCCACCGCGTCATCGGCGTACCAGGACGCGAAGGAATCCGCCCCGTTCTCCGCGAACCAGACGACGGGGGTCCCGAACGTCGAAAAACTCGGAGACGACGGCAGCGCCTGGGCCTCGAAGACCGAAGACGGCGGGATCGAATGGCTCGACCTGAAATATCCCAGGGCCGTGCATGCCACCGAGGTCCGCATTCGCGAGTCGAACGCACCGGGGGCAGTCATCCGCGTCGAGCTCGTCGATGAGACCGGCACGCCGCACCTGGCCTGGGGAGGAAACGATCCGACGACGGGCTTGAATTACCTGATCGTCAAGTTCCCGAAGACCGAGTTCAAGACAGACCGCGTGAAGGTCACACTCGCGACGAACGTGGTCCCCGGCTGGAACGAGATCGACGCGGTTCAGTTGGTCGGCAAGGACCAGTAGACGTTTCGACGCGCTATCCGACGGACTTCACGAGGTCCCACTCCTCGGCGGCCATGGCCAGGATCCGGTCGAGATCCGGCGTGGACTTGAAGGTCAGGGTAAACCCCATGGATCGGGGCAGGCGCAGCGCGCGACGGATCCGGAGGCGCCCTTTCTTCTGCGAAAGCACGCCGCCGTCGGCGAGGTTGACGTCGAGGCGGTCGCGCATGCCGGGGATCGCCAGCATCAGATCCATGGCCGTCCGATCCGTCGCCCACGCCTCATAGCGCTCGGCGTCCGAGGGATTGAAGAAGTCGATCTTCGGCGGTGAGAAGAGCTGGATCGGCCGGTTCAGGAAGCTCCCCTTCCCACGGGCGCGCATCTCGAACCGGCCGGGGCGTTCGGCGGCGTTCGTGATGGAGAGATAGGCGGGCGCATTCTTGTAAGGCGGCCGCCAGCGGAAATCGACCGCGCGCCCGTTCCACGTTCCCGTCACCGACATCGCCCCGAAGGCGTGCGTCCGGATCCCCGTCCAGCCGAACGACGCGGCCAGCTCGGCCAGCGCCTTGCGGATCCGGCGTTGCTTGCGGGCTGCGACCGAAATCAGGACGACGTTCAGCAGCGCGAAGACGAGGAAGATCGCGTAGCGGGAAAGAAACGACGTGACGTTCGGTGCGATGGTCCGAATGATCGCACGGGAAGACGGGTCAGGCACCGAGAGCCCAGGGGAGAACACGACGTCCTGGAAGAAATACAGATTCAGCGGGTATTCAGCGCTTTCGGGCTCTGGGGGCGGAGCGACGCGCCGTCTCATTCCGCAAGACTCTCCGAAGCTCTTCGTTCACATCGGGTGAGGGGGCCGGGGCGCGGCTTCCACGCACCCCGCGCTTCGTTCTCTCCGGGCCTATCCCCCGGCGATGGCTCCCACCACGAGAAACGGCTCCGTGCCGGCGGCCACACTCGCCGGAAGCGGCGCGTCGGGAGATTCGTGGGAGAAGTCCTCGCCGCACGCGAAGAAGCGCACGAACGGGCGGCGAACCTGCGTGACGTGATCGCGGATCGTGCCCTTCAGCATCGGATAGCGCGCCTCGAGCGCGTCGAGGACCGACCGCTGCGTGGCCTCCCCCGCGACGTCGACCGAAATCTCCGCCGGCGTGCGCGCGAGATCGCGCAGGTTCGGCGGAATGGTCACGCGAACGGTCATGCGAGCGTCTGGACCTCGACGGAGAGCACCGCGGGAAAGTCGTGCACGATCGCCGTCCAGGAGTCGCCGGCGTCGGGGGAAACGTAGACCTGCCCGCCCGTCGTTCCGAAATACACGCCGCAGGAATCGAGCGAATCGACGCACATGGCATCCCGCAGGACGTTGACGTAGCAATCCTTCTGCGGGAGGCCTTTCGTCAGCGCCTCCCACTCGTTTCCGCCGGTGCGGCTCCGGTACACGCGGAGCTTGCCGTCGGCGACATAGTGGTGCGAGTCGCTCTGAATCGGCAGGACGTACACCGTCTCCGGCTCGTGCGCATGCACGTCCACGACGAAGCCGAAGTCGGTCGGGAGATTTCCGCTCACCTCGTGCCAGTTCTCGCCGGCGTCGTCGGTCCGCAGCACGTCCCAGTGCTTCTGCATGAAGAGCGTGTTCGGCCGGGACGGATGCATCGCGATGCGGTGCACGCAGTGGCCGACCTCGGCATTCGGGTCGGGGATGTACTGGGATCGCAGGCCGCGGTTGATCGGCTTCCAGGTCGCGCCCGCGTCGTCGGAGCGGAAAGCGCCGGCCGCCGAGATCGCCGTGTAGATGCGACCCGGGTTCTTCGGATCGAGGATGATCGTGTGGAGGCACATGCCACCCGCGCCCGGCTGCCACTGGGGGCCGGTGCCGTGGCCGCGCAGACCGGAAAGCTCCTTCCAGCTCGCGGCGCCGTCGGTCGATTTGAAGAGCGCCGCGTCTTCGATGCCCGCGTACACGGTGTTCGGATCGTCGAGCGAAGGCTCGAGATGCCACACGCGCTTGAATTCCCACGGGCGCTGCGTGCCGTCGTAGAACTGGTGGGTCGTGAGCGGCTTTCCCGTCTCGGGCGAGGTGTCGTACAAGAACTTGTTGCTCTCCCCCTGCGGCATGCCCTGGGGATTCGTCGTCATTCCGCCGCCGGGAGTGTCCCAGGTCTTGCCGCCGTCGCTCGAGCGCTGGATGACCTGTCCGAACCAGCCGCTCGTCTGCGAGGCATAGATGCGATCCGGATCCGTCGGCGATCCTTTGAGGTGGTAAACCTCCCAGCCCGTGAAGAACGGGCCGGCGACGTCCCAGTTCTGGCGTTTTCCATCGGAGGTCAGAATGAAAGCGCCCTTGCGGGTGCCGACCAGGACGCGGACTCGACTCATGTGCCGTCCTTTCGTGGAGCCGGAGCTCCGATCGATCTCAGGGAAAAGATTCTATCCAGAGATGGAGAGAGATGGGATGTGGGAATTTCGTGCGCGCCCGGACCACTACCCGCCCGAGCTCCCGCCTCAGGAGCGGCTCGACGCTCCGATCTCCCGGAGCCAGCGATCCGCGCCGCCCGCGAGATTCGAGACGCGCCGGTAACCGGAATCGGAGAGAAACTGCGCCGCCTGCGCGCTTCGGCCCCCCATCTTGCAATAGACGACGATCTCGGCGGAGGGCGAGAGACGGTGGGCTTCTTCGGGAAGCGTTCGGAGCGGGATCGCGAGCGAACCGGGAATCGAAAAGGCCCGCGACTCGTGCGGCTCGCGGACGTCGAGAAGCACGAAGTCGTCCTTCGCGTCGATCTTCCGCTTCAATTCGGCGGGGGTGATCGTGCCGCCGACTTCGGGCGCCGCATTGCTCGAAGCCGTGCCCGGAACGCCGCAGAACGCCTCGTAGTCGATGAGCTTCGTGATCGTGGGATTCGGTCCGCACACGACGCACTCCGGGTTCTTCCTGAGCCGCAGCTCCTTGAACTTCATTTCCAGCGCGTCGATGAGCAGGAGCCTCCCGAAGAGCGGCGAGCCGACCCCGAGGATGAGCTTCAGCGTCTCCGTCGCCTGGATGAGCCCCAGAAGCCCCGGCAGCACGCCGAGGACTCCCCCTTCGGCGCAGGAGGGCACGAACCCGGGCGGCGGCGGCTCGGGATAGAGGCAGCGGTAGCACGGGCCGTCCTTGGCGGAAAAGACCGACGCCTGCCCCTCGAACCGAAAGATCGACGCGTACACGTTGGGCTTGTCGAGCATCACGCAGGCGTCGTTGACGAGGTAGCGCGTCGGGAAATTGTCCGTCCCGTCGGCAACGATGTCGAAGCCCGAGAGAATCTCGAAAGCGTTCTCCGAGGAGAGGCGCGTCTCGAACGAAACGAACTTCACGTTCGGGTTGAGATCGGCGACGCGCGCGGCGGCGGACTGGAGCTTCGGCTTCCCCACGTCACCCGTCCCGTGGAGGACCTGCCGATGGAGGTTCGACGCGTCCACCGCGTCGAAATCGACGACGCCCAGCGTGCCCACTCCCGCCGCCGCGAGATAGAGGACGAGCGGCGAGCCGAGCCCTCCCGCGCCCACGCAGAGCACACGGGCGGCCTTGATCTTCTTCTGCCCCTCGACGCCGACCTCCGGCATCACGAGGTGCCGTCCGTAGCGGAGGAGCTCCTCGGTCGAAAGCTCGGAGGGCGCGGGGCGGGGATCGGCGATGCCGGTCATTGGGGAAATCTACCCCAGCCAGGTGTCGAGGAGTTCCAGCGTCTCCAGGATCGTCCGGGTGCGGGCCAAAGGGGCCGCAACCGGTCCGCTCTTGACAGAACGTACGTATTTACGTACGCTTTCGGAATGGCGACCATCACCGCGACGAAAGCCCGGGCCGAGCTCTACCGGCTGATCGACGAGACAGCGGAGACGCACGAGCCCATCGAGATCACCGGCAAACGCCACAACGGCGTTCTCATCTCGGAAGAGGACTGGCGCTCGATCCAGGAGACGCTCTACCTGGTTTCGATCCCGGGAATGCGCGCGTCGATCGGGCGGGGGCTGAAAACGCCCCTTTCGAAGACCTCGAGCAACCCGGGCTGGTAGTGGCGCCCTGGCGGGTCGTCTTCACCCGACAGGCTCAGAAAGACGCAAAGCGAATCGCGCACTCGGGTCTTCGCCCGAGGGCTCAGACCCTTCTCGGCATTCTCGCGAAAAATCCGCTCCAGACTCCGCCCCCGTTCGAGAAGCTCGTCGGCGATCTCGCTGGCGCCTGCTCCCGCCGCATCAACATTCAGCATCGCCTGGTGTACCAGGTCCTGGATGCCGAACATGTCGTCAAGGTCATCCGGATGTGGACGCATTACGAGTAAGCGACTGACCCCGACCGGGCTCCCCCGCGACCGCGCCCCTTGCCCTTATCCCCCGGCGCGCTTCTCCGGGTAGAGGTTCTGGAACTCCGGCTCGCCGTGAATCAGGGCGAGCGACGGGTCGCGGCGAGCCCAGTCGGCGTCCCGAAACCCGGCTCGCCACGCCTTCGTGATGGCGTCGAGCGCTTCGGGCTTCTTCTGAATCGTGCAGAACGTGCACGCGGCGTTGTAGAGCACCATCGCCTCGTTGGGACGGAGCGTCATCGCCAGGTTCGCTTCGCGCATCGCATCGTCCACGCGCCCGTCTTCCGCGTAATAGGCGCCGAGCAGGATCCGGGCGCGGGCGTCTTCCGGAATCTCGCGAAGCTGGGCTTCCAGCGCCTGGATGACGCGCTGGCGCAGGTTGTTCTCCGCGTCCTTCTTGCCCAGCGCGCCGAGCGAATTCATGATCGGGACGTAGACGTTGTAGTCGGTGCCGCTCGCTTCGATCGCGCGCTCGGCGATGTCGGCCACGTCCTGGTACTTGCCCGAGGCATAGAGGCCGCGAAGGAGCAGGTAGTAGGCGCCCTCGCAGTCGGACTTTCGGGCGATCACGTTCCGGAGGATCACGATCATCTCGTCGTACTGCCCCTTGGCGTAGAGAATCCAGGCCTGGGCGACCATCACCTCCGGAAGGCCGGGATGGAGAGCCATCGCCTTCTCCGCCGCCGCGCGGGCCCGCTGCATCCACGCGTCCTCGCGGGCGTAGTGGGCGTGGTAATAGGCGCAGACGTTGGCGATCGCGGCGAAGGCGAGCGCGAAGTTCGGATCCTGGGACACCGCGTTTTCGAGCATCTGGAGCGCGAACTCGAGGTCCTGGCGCGTCAGCCGCCGGGCGTAGCTGCGTCCGCGAAGATAGAGGTCGTAAGCCTGCGGGTTGTCGGTCGGCTTCGAGGCGAGCGCCTCCTGCTCCTGCCGCGACAGCTTGATGCGGAGCGCCTCGGCGATCTTGCGGGCGATCTCGTCCTGGACCTCGAAGACGTCCTTCATCTCGCGGTCGTAGCGCTCGGACCAAACGGCATAGCCCGTCGCGGTCTCCACGAGCTTCGCGGTGATCCGGAGCCGGTCGCCGGCGCGCCGAAGGCTCCCTTCGAGCACGTACGCCACGCCGAGCTGCTGGCCGACTTGCGACGCCACGAGCGGCTGATCGCGGAACTGGAGGACCATGGAGCGCTGGTTGACCCGCAGCCCCTCGATCTTCGATAGCTCGGTGATGATGTCTTCCGTGATCCCGTCGCGGAAATATTCGTCTTCTTTCGGGCCGCCGAGGTTCTCGAAATACAGCACCGCGACGGA
>Ga0070666_10001194_pt1 | contig 15727 bp, 17 predicted proteins | sample KBSS23metaG_FD_64677 | JGI IMG/M metagenome (GOLD analysis project Ga0070666, IMG submission 64677) | Switchgrass rhizosphere microbial communities from Kellogg Biological Station, Michigan, USA - KBS S2-3 metaG | ecosystem: Host-associated > Plants > Roots > Rhizosphere > Soil ... | reverse complement strand
TTCCTGGCTCGCGATGAAGGTGACGGTGGCGGTGATGTTGGCGGCGCAGCCATCACATTTGATCGAGACGCGCTGACCGCGCTTGACATGGGCGAACTGCGTCTCCGGCACGAAGAAGCGGACGTAGATGTTTTCCGGGGGCAGCACCGAGACGATCGGTGTCATGGCAGGCGCGTATTCGCCGGTACGGAAGAACACGTCTTCGACGCGGCCCGCCGTGCGCGAGATCACATCGCGCTCGGAAAGCTGATAGGCGGCGCCGCTCAAACCCGCGCGCGCTTGTGCGATCTGCGCGTCGATCTGGCCGACCTGCGCGGCGGTCGCGTCATAGTTCGCCTTGGCGACGTCGTATGCCTGCTTTGTACCCGCGTTGAGACGCAGAAGGTTCGATTGCCGCGCGAGTTCTTTCTGCGCCAGTGCAAGATTGGCTTCGGCGGCGCGGCGCTGGCTCTGGGCAAGCGCGATTGCCGCTTCGGCCTGGTCGCGCGACGCCGTTTGGTTCGGGTTGTCGAGGGTGAAGAGGCTGTCCCCTACCTTCACTTGGTCACCGCGCTTCACGTTCACGCGGGCGAGCCAGCCGGCCTGCGGTGCGGCGATGAAGGCGTTCTCGCCTTCGACATAACCGAGCCAGGGATGATCGTCGCTTTGCCCGCAGGCGGTGAGCAGCAGAAGGAGAACCGGGACGAGGCGCTTCATGGCGCGGCTCCATCGGGCGCGAGGCCGCGGAAGAGAACTTCGAGATGTGTCGTAAGCAGCGCCTTGTGATCGTAGGGCACCGGATCGAGGTGGGCGAAGGTCACACGCCAGATGGCGCTGAGCAGCATGGGGGCGATGAAGAGGCGCGCGACATGCTCAGGCGGGAGCGGGCGGAATTCGCCGCGGTCGATGCCACGTTGGATCAGCGAGCTCATCAGGCCCAGGCCGCGCTCGATGATCTCGAAGCGGTAGAACTCGGCCAGCCACGGAAAGTTGGCGCTTTCAGCGATGACGATCTTGGGCAGCACCACCTTGTCGCTGTCGATCAACATGGTGCTCATGGTGGTCAGCACCATGCGGAGCAGGAACTTGGCCGAGCCTTCGTAGGTCGCGACGTCGGCGGTGACGGTGGCGAGCGTGTTGCCGACCGACTCGCGGACGAGTTGTTTGAACACGTCCTCCTTGCCCGGGAAATAGAGATAGATCGTGCCCTTGGTTACGCCGGCGCGTTTGGCGATGTCGTCCATCCGGGCAGCGGCGAACCCCTTCTCGGCGAACACTTTCAATGCGGCATCCAGGATCTCGCCTGGACGGGCCTGTTTGCGGCGCGTCCAACGCTGAGGCTCAGAGGGGCGCGGGATTTCCATCGCCCCAAGTTACTAACTAACTAGTCAGTTATATAATGCAAAGAACGCAGACCAGCCCTGCCAGGAACTCGCGATGTGGTACACTGGTTACGAGGTGGGTAGGAGAACCGCCATGAGATTCAATCATTTAGCATGTACAGCACTGGTCTTGGCGCTTGCCGGCTGCACCACAGGTCCGGCTTATCATCCGGCGGATGGACCGCGCGGAACTGGATACAGCGACGAACGGCTGGCTGAGAATCGGTACCGGGTCACGTTCCAAGGCAATTCCGGCACAAGACGCGAGAAGGTCGAGAATTTCCTGCTGCTGCGCGCCGCCGAGGTGACCCGCAATGCCGGGTTCGCGTGGTTCGCCTTCGACCAACGCGATACCGAAGCGAAGACCACTTACGTCGCCACGTTCGGTGGCTACCCCTATTGGGGTCCGCGCTGGCGCGGTTTCGGCTGGTATCATCGCAGCTGGGCCTACGATCCCTGGGATCCCTTCTGGGCCGACAATCCGATCCCGCGGACGCGCTACCAAGCCTATGCGGAGATTGTGATGCTAACACCGGCGCAGGCGAAAGACGATCCGCATGCGCTGAGCGCAGCCGACGTGATCGCAAGGCTGGGGCCGGCTGCGGCGCCGCCTCCGGCAGCTTCGCGTTAACGGCGGATCACTAGGCGGATCGACGATCCCTCACGCGACTGGCTGACGATGGTGTGCCCCTCTTCGTGGCACATGTGCGGAATGTCGACTGCGGCCATCGGATCGTCGGCAGTAACCTCGATCTCCAGCCCGAGGGGAGCGCGGGCGAGCGCGCGGCGAGTCATCAGCGCCGGAAGCGGGCATTTGAGGCCACGGAGGTCGAGAGGTTCGGGCATGGTTTCCGGATCGTTAACCGTGAAAGACTAGGCTTGAAAGGGTTTGCTGCTGTCACGGGCATCATGGAATTGGCCACCGCGCTAACGCGCGAGTCCACTTATATCTCGGCGATCACGCGCACCCTGCTGGGCTTGCGCAACGTGAAGCCGGACAGTCCGCACACCATCGTCGACGTAGTTGAGGCGCAAGCGCGCGCGACGCCGGACGCGGTGGCGTTCTATTTCCTCGATCGGACCATGTCCTATCGCGCACTGGACACAGGTGCAAACCGCGTGGCGCGCTGGGCGAAGGCGAACGGCGTTGGGCTGCATGATGTCGTAGCGCTTCTGATGGAGAACCGGCCCGAATATGTAATGACTTGGCTGGGGCTGCTGAAGGCGGGCGCCGTAGTGGCGCTGATCAACACCAATTTGCGCGGCACGCCGCTGGCGCATTCGATCTCGATCGCGGGTGCCAAGCTCGCAGTGGTCGGTGCGGAATTGGCGGCGACCTACGAGGACGCGGCGCCACAGATCGAGCCGCGACCCGCGGCCTGGTGCGCTGGCGGGACGTGCCCAGGATTGCCGAACTTTGAGGCCGCGTGCGCGGCACAAAGCGATGCGCCGGCAGAAAGAGCCTGGCGCGCGGGCGTCACATGCAAAGACAAGGCGTTCTACATCTACACTTCGGGCACAACAGGTCTGCCGAAGGCGTCGAACTTCACCCATCTGCGCATGCTGTTCATGATGCATGGCTTCGTCGGCGGGCTGAACGTCAAACGCACCGACCGCATCTACAACGTGCTGCCGCTCTATCATTCGGCGGGCGGCGTGTGCGCCGTGGGGATGGGACTGCTGACCGGCGGATCGGTGGTCATCAAGCGCAAGCTGTCGGTACACGAGTTCTGGGACGACGTGCACCGCTATGACGCGACGATCTTCCAGTACATCGGCGAGCTTTGCCGTTACCTGCTCAACGCGCCGCCTGCGAAATACGAGCGGGATCATAAGATCCGCGCGATTACAGGCAACGGGCTGCGCCCCGAAATCTGGAAGAATTTCCAGGACCGCTTTGCGATCCCGAAGATCGTGGAGTTCTACGGCGCGACCGAGGGCAATGTGTCGATGCTGAACTATGACGGCACGGTTGGCGCGGTGGGGCGCATCCCGTCCTATATGCGCAGGATATTCGCCACCCGCATCGTGAAGTTCGATGTCGAGCACGAGATGCCGGTTCGCGGACCCGAAGGGTTCTGCATCGAATGTGCCGACAACGAAGCGGGCGAATGCATCGGCGAGATCAGCAACGAAGCCGGCAAGACCTTCGACGGCTACTCAAAGGCCGCGGACACGCAGAAGAAGATCCTGGAAGACGTGTTCGCGAAGGGCGACCGCTGGTTCCGCACCGGCGACCTGATGAAGCGCGACGCCCATGGCTATTTCTATTTCGTCGACCGCATCGGCGACACCTTCCGCTGGAAGGGCGAGAACGTCGCGACCAGCGAAGTCGCGGAGGCGCTGAGCGTCACGCCCGGCGTGAAAGAGGCAAACGTCTATGGCGTGCACGTGCCGGGGCAAGATGGCCGCGCGGGCATGGCAGCGCTGGTGACTGGATCGGGCTTCGATATCGCGGGGCTGGCGGCGGCGGTCGCACGCAACCTGCCCGCTTACGCGCGACCGGCTTTCGTGCGGCTGCTACCGGAACTGGAGATCACCGGCACATTCAAGCAGCGCAAGGTCGAACTGGTGAAGGACGGGTTCGACCCAGCTGCAATCGCCGATCCGCTCTATCGGATCGATCACGCGCGCGGACAGTATGTGCCGCTGACGCCGGCGGATTACGCCGGCATCGTCGGGGGCAGCGTCAAGATCTGAACTCTAGTGCGAGCAGACCGAAGCAGCGAGTTCGTCGCAGCGACCGTTGTTGTTCGCCTGGCATTGACGCCACGCGATCGCCTTGGCCTGTCCTTCGGACCGTGCCGAACCCGCGCCCCATCCGACAGAGTCGCCATGATGGGTGTGGTTCAGTACCAGCGCCGCGCAATAGGCACCGTGCGTGTACTGCACGATGCGGCAATCGTCTGCGCCGTTTGCGCGGTTTTCGCAGTTGTCGATGGCCACGCGATTGGCGCGGCCGGCGCTACCCTGGTCGTAGGAATAGCCATAGGCACCGGTCGACTGCGAGAGTGCGATGGCGCTGTAGGTCGTGGCGTGCGCCGCGGCCGGGATGGCGGCAGCAACAAGCGCCAACGCAAAGATGCGAGATTTCTTCATGGGATCCCCCTGACAAGCACGCTGACTCTCGCACGGTGGCGAGCCCGATCAAGGCTCATTTTTGGTGCAGTCAGAACATCCCGGCAATGTTGGCACGCGCCAAACGGGCAATGCCTAGAATGTCACCTCTGCCGCGGGCTTTACGGCGGCGAAGTCACGGCTGATGGCGTTCTGGAGCGCGATGATGTCCTTCGCCTTGGCGGGGCCCATGTCGCCGGTCGAATGCGCGTCGGAGACCAGCGTAATCTTGTAGTCGCGCTCATAGGCGCCGCGGATCGCTGAATTCACGCAAAACTCCGACTGCATGCCGGTGATGACGAGGTGATCGATGCCCCGCGCCTTCAGCTTGGCGTCGAAATCGGTGTGATGGAAGGCGCTGGACTTGGTCTTCACCGTCACATCATCGCCCGCCTGCGGTGCGATGGCGTCGTGGAAGGGGTAGCCGGGCAGGCCGGGCTTGAGCGGGTGGTTGGGTTCATCCTTGCCGTGATGCTGGACGTACATGACGGGGACGTTCGCGGCGCGCGCCTTGGCGATGAGGTCGGAGATGCGCCCGAGCACGCCTTCATCGTCATGGGGCGCGAAGCCCGGACTCCACATGCCCTTCTGCACGTCGATGATGACGAGAGCCTTGCTCACGCGTGGAACTCCGTGACGGGTGTCCATTTGACGGCGCGGCGCGCGGTACGGCCGGAAACATCTTCACCGCCGAAATCGTGCGCCACGCCGGGGATATCGTAAGGTGGCGGCGGTTGGAAGGTGTTGGCGTTTACCGTGATGTAACGACCGCCCGCTTCCTCCATCAGGGCACCGATGAAGACGCCGCAGATCCGGCAGATCAGGAAATCCGCAGTGCCGAGGCCGAAGCGGTAGCGCTGAAGCTTGTCGGCGTCGTGGACGGCAAGCGCGAATGTTCCATTGGGGTCGGAGGTCGTACGGGCGCCATGGGCGCGGCAGAACGTGCATTGGCACGCACGCAGCCCGAGTTGTTCCAGCGGTGCGCTCGCGTCGAAGACGAACGAGACGTTGCCGCAATGACAACCACCGGTGATGCGATGCGGGTTCATGCGGGGAGCATAGCGCGCGTGGTGCGCGCGGAGGTGTCAGCAGGCTGCATGGCGGCCGCGCAAAGTTGCATGCCAAACCAAAAGATATTGGCCGGCCGGTGAAAGCGGAACGGGTTTTCCGGGACACCGTTTTGATGTTTGCCAAACCGAGGATGCAGTACCGATGTCGCCGGCCGCCGACGCCTCCATGCGGGATGTACTGGTTGCCAAGCTCTGCCGCCTGACGGCGATCGACAAGGTCGCGGTGGGTTTTGCCGCCGCGTTCGTCTTCCTGACTGTGGCCTTCGCCATTTGCGCATCGTTCGCAATCGGCGATGCGCCGGAGGGCCGGTTGTGGGGCTTCCTGTTGAGTTGGGCGGCCGTTGGATTTGGCACCGGCATCGTAGCGCCGTGGGCGATGTGCCGCATGTTGCATGCGGCCGGTCATGCGGCGCGGTTCGTGCGGGAACAGCGCAATGCACGTCCGCAGCAGAACGCTCCGCTTTCGGCGTTCTACGAGGGACGGCCGGCTTAGGCCCGGCGATTACTCCGCCGCCTTGGTGGCCTTCTTCGCCTGTTCCTCGTTGTGCTTGACGATGGTCGCCATGGCGGCCGTCATAGCGGCGCCGATGAACTTTTCCTTGTTGCTGCCGGCCCAGTTGAAGGCTTCTTCGCGCTTTTCGTTGGCGCCGTTGATCACCGGCGTCACGTGGCGCTGCCACAACTCGTAGCTCTTCTTGGTGTTCTCGAAATTCGCCCAGTTGTGCGCGAGCTGGAGGAACACCCCGAATTCACCCTGCTTGGCCTGGAGGCGGCGGATCTGGGCGATGGCGTCGTCCGGCGTGCCGATGACCAGCGCGCCGCTCTTCACCTGCTCCTCGACCGATTGCCCCTGCGCGGCGTCGCGGCCGGCAACGGCACTGATGTTGCCGAAATAGTTCTGCCATTTGGCGAGTCCGAACTTCACATTGTCATAAGCTTCCTGGCGGGTCTCGGCGATGTGCACGGGACCGACAAGGCGCAGCTTCGCCGGATCCATCTTGCGGCCGTTCTCGGCGGCGACGTCGTTGGCGACCTTCCAGTTGATGCCGAGCGCGTCATAGCCGCCCTCCTGCGTGGCGGCGACGCAGAGCATGCCGAAGCCGTGCTTGCCGGCGAGCTTGCCGCCCGAGGGCGTGATTGACGAGGCCACGGCGACTTCCGGATGCGGCCAGGTGTAGGGCTTGAGCTGCAAAGTGGCATCGACCAGCGTGAACCAGTCTGTCTTGTGCGTGACGCGTTCGCCGTTGAAGAGACGCAGGATGACCTCGATCGCCTCGACCATGCGGTCGCGCTGAGTCGACGGGTCGATACCCATCGAGAACGCGTCGGAGGGCAGGAGGCCGGGGCCGACGCCGAACATGAAGCGGCCGCGCGTCTGGTGATCGAGCTGAATCACGCGGTTCGCGGCCATCAACGGGTTGTGGTAGGGCAGCGAAATCACGCCGGAACCGAGCATGATGCGCTTGGTGCGTTCGGCCGCCGCGGCGATGAACACCTCCGGGCTCGAGATGATCTCGTAACCGGCCGAGTGATGCTCGCCGATCCACGCTTCATCATAGCCGAGGCGGTCGAGATGATCGATCAGCTCCAGATCGCGCTGTATGCAGAGCGTCGGGTCCTCGTCGACCGGATGGAAGGGCGCGAGAAAGATTCCGTTTTTCAGTTTGATCGCCATGGTCTCATCCCAACAATATTGTGCTCCGCTTATGCCATAGCGGCGAAGACGAGTCCTCATTTCCGCGGCGTCAGTGCGGCGGCGCAGCGCGTATCCCAACGGACATCCCCTTTGAACGGCAAAAAAGGGCAGACATCGCGCGATCCCTGCCCTTTCCCCGTGACGCTACAGCCGGCACGCGGCGGGCGGGTTCAATCGCCCGGCCGACGTGCACTTTTGCATCCCTCTCCACGGTGTCCTCAGCGATGCACGGCTTTGTCGTGCCGTATCCGCATCGCGCGGCGCGCGTGACCCGCGCCAAAGGTGTCCTGTATGTGCGGCCCACGTCAGCTTCGCCCGGTCATCTGATCTGCTCCCAAATTTCTTGAAGAGCAGATGTGGGTGCGGTTCGAAGGGCGACGATAAGCTTTTTCGAGTTTTCTCGAGGCACGCGGCGTGGGGCGAACGATCTCAGGAGGTTAGTGAGAGAGTGCGCGCCAGCACCCGCTAGATGTTGTGGCATCAGCGGAGGACAAATTCGATAAGGAACTCTCGCAACGCGGGGTGTCGCGATCCCGTGAAGGGGGAGTCCCGTCCTAAAGGGGCGGCTTCCTGAAACCGCCCAAGCCGTCTTCGATGGCGGCGGCGAAGTCGAAGAGGCGGTCCTCGCCATTCCACGGGCCGACGACCTGGACGCCGACGGGCAGGCCCGCGGCGGTCTGGCCCGCCTGCACGGCAAGCGCCGGCGCGTGCAGCGCGGTGGCCGGCGAAATCCAGTTCAGGATGCCGCTGTAGGACACGGGCTTGCCGTCGAGGTCGAGGATGCGGTCGTTGAACGCGATTTCCTGGTTGTGGGGGAAGGCGGTGACCATCGAGATCGGCATGACGATCGCATCGTAGCGGGTGAAGAAATCGGCCAGCCGGTCCTTCGCCGCCTGCTGCTTGATGTTCGCGGCATAGACCTCGCGCGCGGATGCGGTGGCGGCGAGCCGGTAACCGGCGCCACGGTCGCCCTGCGCGGCGAGCTTCCGGTCCTGCGTGCGCGTGGCTTCCCAGGAATCGAGGAGCTCAGGCGGAAGACCGGCGCCGATGATCGAGGTGAGAATGGTCAGGTAGAAATCCATCAGGTGCGCGCCGTCGATGCCCGGCTTGGCGTGCTCGACCTGTGCACCGGCTTTCGCGAGCGCCTCGCCGGCACGTTCGGTGCCGGCCTTCACGTCGCGCGCGAGCGGCCATGAGGCTTCGGCGTTCCAGATGGCGACGCGCGACCCCTTGATGTCGCGACGCGGCTGTTCGGCGGTGTGTTTCAGGATGCTCCAGAACAGCCTGAGGTCGCCGACATTGCGCGCCATCGGGCCGTACACGCCCAGATCGCACTCGTAATAGTCGAGCGGCGGAACGTGGCCGCGGCCGCTGAGTGCGCCCCAGGTCGGCTTCAGCGAGGTGACGCCGCAGAAATTCGCGGGGTGGCGCAGCGAGCCGCCGATGTCGGAGCCGATCTCCAGCGGCGTGACGCCGGTGGCGAGCGCCGCCGCGGCACCGCCGGACGAACCGCCGGGGACCTTCGTCGCGTCATAGGGATTGTTCGTGGTGCCGTGGATCGCGTTGTAGCTCTGGATGTCGCTGAGCATGAACGGCACGTTGGTCTTGCCCCAGATCACGGCGCCGGCCTTGCGCGTGTCGGCGACGACGGCCGCGTCGGGACAATTCTTTGCGCGATCCTTCAGAGCGGGGTTGCCGCTCATTGCCGGCAGGTTCTCGACGTCGAACCCGTCCTTGATCACGAGCGGAAGGCCGGCGAGCGGGCCCAGCGCTTCGCCCTTGGCGCGGGCCGCGTCGATAGCGGCGGCATCTTTGCGGGCACGCGGGATATCGGTCTCGGTGACGGCGTTGATCTTCTTCGCGATACGATCGTTCTGAGCGATGTGGGCGTCGAGCAGTTCGCGCGCGGAGATCTTCCTGCTCTTCAGGTCCGCCAGCATCGAACGCGCCGTAGCGTAAGTGTCGATCATCGAGTCCTCCATTTGCCTTGCTCCGAACATGGCATAACGTGGCCGCTCATACGTATCGAAAAAACTCGTTCGAAAGCTTGGGGATCACATGCGCGCCGCCGTGTTCAAGGAATTGTCCAAGCCCCTGGCGATCGAGGTCGTCGCCGATCCCACGCCGAAACCGACCGACATCGTCCTGCGCGTGAAGAACTGCGGCATCTGCGGTTCCGACCTGCACATGACCGAGCCGGGCACGATCATGCCGCTGCCGGGCGGCTCGGTGATGGGGCACGAGTTCGCCGGCGAGGTGATGGAAGTCGGCAGCGCGGTGAAGCATCTGTGGAAGGCGGGCGACCGCGTCACGGGCTTTCCCGTAATCTGCTGCGGCGACGCCACGCCGTGCCTGAATTGGACCGGCCGCGGCGCGTGCGCGAAGATGACACCGGTTGGACTGGGCCAGGCGCCGGGCGCCTATGCCGAGTTCGTGCGCATCGGCGCGAGCCAGGGCTACAAGCTGCCGCAGAGCGTGAGCTTCCGCGAAGGCGCGATGGTGGAGCCGCTCGCGGTCGGCCTGCACGCGGTCGACATGGCGAAGATGGCACGTGGCGCGACGGTGCTGGTGATCGGAGCGGGGCCTGTCGGCCTCGCGACCATGCTGTGGGCCAAATTCCTGGGCGCGCGGCACGTGATCGTGAGCGAGAAGGCGGAGGTGCGCAAAGAGATGGCGGCACGTTTCGGCGCCACGGACGCGATCGATCCGGGCCAGCCGCTGCTGGGCCAGGTCGAGAAGATCGCCGGCAAGGGGCCGGACGTGATCTTCGAGTGCGTCGGCATTCCCGGCATGCTGATGAACGTGATGAACGAAGCCCCGCGCGGTTCGCGCATCGTGGTGGCCGGCGTGTGCCAGCAACCCGATACGATCATGCCTCTGATGGGCATCATGAAGGAGCTGGAGCTGCAGTTCGTACTCGGCTACCGGCCGGCGGATTTCGATTACGTGATCGCGATGATCGCGCAGGACCGCGTCGACGTGGGCCACATGGTCACCGACATCGTGACGCTGGATGCCCTGCCTGCGGCGTTCGAGGCACTTCGGAAGCCGTCGCACCAGTGCAAGGTGATGCTGGAGAATTAAGCACGTAGGTAGTTTTACGCAGTGCGTTCCTGAACGGGACGTTCGGCCGCACCAGATTGGGCGCTGCAACTGCTAGAAACACCCAGCGATTTGCTTCGAGCAGGGAATCGCGGACTCCAAAAGCCGACTTGAGGAAGCGGCGCGCCGAAGCGCGCCCGTGTGTATGAGCGATAGCGCCGACGAGTTCGCCGCCAGACTGATCAGCGACAAGCTGAAAGCCGTTCATGCGTTGTGGCGTGAGCAGAAGGGCGAAGCGGTCGGACCCAAGCGCGGGCAGATCACCCCCGCAAGGCTGCGCACCAGCATGCCATGGAGCTTCATCATGGAGGTCATGGGCGGCGACTTCCGCTTCAGCTTCGCCGGCGACCGCATCGTGCAGTTCATGGGCAAGGCGCATGCGGGGACGCTGGTGTCGGCACTGCTCGGCACGCCGTTCTACGACGGCATGAACCGGTTCTTCGCCGGCGCTGTCGCGGCGCGGCGGCCCTTGCGAGCCGGTCCGGCGCGATCGGCCTTTCCTGGCAAGGAGCACCTGGAGATGGAAGCGATCGTGCTGCCGCTGTCCGAGGATGGCGAGCGCATCACGGCGCTGCTCGGCGCGTTCGAGACCTGGCGCGCCGGCACGCACGCTTCAGGCTAGCCGCACCAGCGTCTTTCCGGTGTTCGCGCCGTTCAGCATACCGATCAGCGCCGCCGGTGCGTTGGCGATGCCGTCGAAGAACGTCTCCTGGTAACTGATCTTCCCGTCGCGCAGCCAGCCGGTCATCTCCTCGTTGAACTGCGGCAGCAAGTGCGGGAAGTCGGTGGTGACGAAGCCGCGGATGTTGATGCGTCCGTAGATGATCGTGGAGAGATTGCGCACGCCGATCTGCTGGTCGTTATAGGTCGAGATCATGCCGCACACGGCGACGCGGCCAAGGCTGTTCATTTTGCGCAGCGCAGCTTCGAGATGATCGCCGCCGACATTATCGAAATAGACGTCGATCCCCCTGGGTGTCGCCTTCTCGAGCGCGTCGCGGATCGGCTCCTTCTTGTAGTTGATCACGGCATCGAGCCCGAGGCCTTGCAGCCAGGCGACCTTGTCGTCGCTGCCGGTCGAGCCGATCACGGTGCAGCCTTTCAGCTTTGCGATCTGCGCGGCAAGCGAACCGACCGAACCGGCCGCGGTCGAGACAAACACCTGCTCGCCGGCTTTCATCCTGCCGATCTCGATCAGGCCGCCATAGGCGACGAAGCCCGCGCCGCCCATCACGCTCATGTAGATCGCGAGCGGCAGCTTCGGGTCGGCATCGACTTTGCCAACGTGGCGCGCGTCGGCGACATACGCTTCGCGGTAGCCGAAGGCGCCCCGGACGATGTCGCCTTCCTTCAGGTTCGGTGCGCGGGATTTAATCACCCGGCCAAGCGCGAAACCGCCGATCACAGCATTTAAGTCCTGGCCGCGCGTCAGCCGCGGGCGCGTTGCCGGGTCTATCGAAAGATAGACATTTTTGACCAAAACCTGGCCATCGGCGGGATCGGAAAGTGCGATCTCCCTGATTTCGAAGTCGGAAGGCCGGGGCATACCGTCAGGGCGTCGCACCAAATGGACTTCGCGGGATTGCATGGCGGGCTTCCCTCCCTATATCGCTGCCGAAGTCTAGGGACTGAGCTGCGCGGGGCCAAGCCGTGCAGAAGCCGGTCCGTGCAGGGGAAATCATGAGCAGCAACAGCGCGGCCGTCGCGTGGCCGAAAAAGACGCGTGAAATGGAGAGCAATCACTTCGATTCCACGGTCTGGAACGAGTTCAAATTCCGCAAGGGCGACGTCGTCGTGGCGACTTACGGCAAGTCGGGCACCACGTGGACGCAGCAGATCGTGGGGCAGATCCTGCACGGTGGCGATGCCGGCGCGGCAGTCGCGGAGCTCTCGCCCTGGCTCGACCTGCGCGTGCCGCCGAAAGAGGTGAAGCTCCGGATCATGGAGTCGCAGACCGCACGGCGATTCATGAAAACGCATCTGCCTGTCGATGCGCTCGTGTTCTCGCCGGACGCGCAATACATCTATGTCGGCCGTGACGGCCGCGACGTGCTGTGGAGCCTGTACAACCATCACATCAACGCGAACGATGCGTGGTACGCGGCGCTGAACGATACGTCTGGACTTGTGGGGCCGAAGATCGAGCGCACCACCGACGACGTCGTGACTTACTTCCGCAAGTGGCTGGCGAACGATGGTTATCCGTTCTGGTCGATCTGGGAGAATGTCCGCAGCTGGTGGGCGATCCGCGATCTGCCGAACGTGAAGCTGGTGCACTTCAACGACCTGAAGCGCGATCTTTCAGGCGAGATGCGCGGCATCGCGAACTATCTGAATGCGCCGATCGATGAGGCGAAGTGGCCGGCGATGGTCGAGCATTGCACCTTCGACTACATGAAAGCGCATGCCGCGCAGTCGGCGCCGCTGGGCGGCGGATTGTGGGAAGGCGGCGCGAGCACCTTCATCAACAAGGGCACCAACGGTCGCTGGAAGGACATGCTGACGCCCGAGGACAACCGGGCTTACGAGGAGCGGGCGGTGAAAGAGCTGGGCGCAGAATGCGCCCGCTGGCTGATGACCGGCGAGCGCTGACGCGTAATTTCCGTAGCCGTAAAAGCCACTTGGCGGAACATTACAAATACCTCATGTTCGTCTAGACTGTGCCCCCTACCGATTTCTCAGGGCGGGGCACGGGTATGGCGCGCGCATCCAGCAATCGGCTGTTGGGACTCCTGGCGTTTGTCGCGCTGGTTTTCGCCGCCGCGCCGGCCACGGCAGACGTCGAGACGAACTACGGCGCCGGTGAATACGGCCGTTACCGCCAGCAGGTCGCCGGCTTCGTCGGGCGCGCCGATGAACTGGAAGCCGAAGTCCGCAAGCTGACCGTCCAGACGACCTATTGCATTGGCGACGTTCCCACGCTGGAAGACGATCGCGAGACGGCGCGCAAGCTGAGAGCCGCGATCGACAGGCTGTGGCGAGAATACACCGCGTTCCGCAGCGGGTTGATGCAACTGGCGAGAGATCATCCGGGGCAGCTGACTGGCTTCGACCAATCGAAGATGACTCCGGAGAATGCAAATTTCTGGACCGGCAGCGATACGCTGATCCGCCAGCCGGGCAATATCCTCGCCGTGAAGGAAGCCGTGCTGGCGAAAGCCAGGACGATCGACTGCAAGAAGGCGGAACCTCCGCCGCCGCCACCGCCGCCGCCACCACCACCTCCTCCTCCGGTGGATCAGATAGATCCACTGACGGGCATGCAGCGGCCCGTGCTTGATCTGCCCAATCCGCCGCCGCAACACGGCCGCTTCTGCACCGAGGCCGAGAAGACGGCATATCTGAAGATGATCTCAGCGTTGCGCGAGCAGGCTTTCGCTGCGCAACAGGCGGCCGGCGCCTATCGCGTGGCGCTCGCCGACAGGGCCGTCGAGGTCGATCACATGAAGACGGGAGGCAATCCCAACGCGGCCAAGGAACGCAAGCGGCAGCTTGCGCTCATTGAGAAGGAGATCGCGGAGTTCGAGCCGATCTATCAACGCACCGAGCGGTTGTTCCACCAGATGATCGACCTGGAGAACGAAGCCCTGGCTGCGCCAGTCGAGGACTGCCGCCCGCCCGGCACCATTGGATCGCTGCCCGGCGGTGGCGAGCCGGTTGAGCCCTTGCCCGTGGAGATGCGGCAGCCGCATGTGCCGACGGATTTCTGCTCCGAAGACGAACGCGCGCAGTGGATACGGGACAACCTGAACCCGCTGGACGACAAAGCGGCCGACCAGGCCGAGGCGTGGCAGGCCTATGTCGATGGCCTGAAGCTCAAGCAGGAGATGACGGGCGACAAGGCCTATCACGATCGCATTGCGCGGGAGCTTGAGCATGCGGAGAAGGAGCTTGCCCGGGCGGGGCAATACGAGGAGCTGATCAAGAGCCTGTACCAGGAGGCGCGCGCGGCAAAGATCAAGAGATGCGGCGGTTCTGATCCTGGCCTCAGTATCGGTATTGGCATCGGCGTCGGAGGCGGCCACGATCGCCGTGATCGCGATCATCCCGACCGCGGCCATGGGGACCGCCCGCGTGAAGAGCCACGCGAGGATCGCGCGCCCCGGCACGATTGAGGCCCGCCATGCCGGCGCATTATGACTACCTGACGTTCAACCTCGTGCGCGGACGCCAAGCTTGGGCGGATTTCGCTGCGCATGTGCGGACCGTGGCCCCCAGGATCGCGGAGTCCGGTGGTGAAGTGCTGGGGCTGTTCCAGCCACAACTTGGCTTTGGCTCCACCGAAGCGGTGGTCCTGTTGCGGTGGCCGGAAGGCGCCCGCGACCGCTTGCGCGAGTTGGACCAGGCGCCGGGCGTACACACGATGCACCCCGAGAAGCTGACGCCGACGATCCGTCCGTCGGAGCGCGACGTGCTGAAATCCGGCGGCATCTATGTGCACCGCTGGTTCACGGCGGACGCCGACAGCGTGGCGGATTTCATATCGCTATCGAACCGGGCCTGGACGAATTTCGAGGGGAGTTACGACACGCAGATCTTCGGGCTGTTCACCGCCGAGGCGACGGCAGCGGATGTACGCGAGGGCGCGGGCCGGCTGCTGCTGCTCACCTGGTACGCGAGCCATGGCGTATGGGAGAACTCGCGCGACCAGACGCGGGACCCCGAAGGACTGTTCGTCAAGCGGCACGCACTGACCCGCACAACGGTTGGAAGAAGTTCGCTCTCCGTGCCGCTTAAGGGTTGATCCCGAAAGGGATTTTTCCAACTGCGCCACTTTCCGTGACGTTATCGTCATCTAAGCCTTGCGCGGAACGTTCAGGCTCTTTTAGATGCGCGGCATCTCAAAGGGAGGACGTCATGTCCGTCGATGGCAAGTACAACATCACGCTTCAATCACCCATGGGCGCGCAGCCGGCGGAGCTTGAACTCAAGTCCTCCGGTGGCTCGTTGACCGGCACGCAGTCTGCCCGTGGCAACAGCATGGACATCGCGAACGGCAAGGTGGACGGCAACAACGTCTCCTGGTCGGTGAACATCACGCAGCCCATGCCGATCACGCTGGAGTTCTCCGGCACGGTCGATGGCGACAAGATTTCGGGTAATGCGAAGGCTGGCGCCTTCGGCTCGTTCCCGTTCTCGGGCACCCGCGCCTAAGCACGCGGCGAAAGCTTGATCAGGGGCGGTGCATTGCGCCGCCCCTTTTCTTTGGTGGGACGTTAGAATAGGCACATGCGCATTCCGATTCACCGGGAGGGCTGGCCGTTCATCGCGATCTTCGCGGTGGTGAACGCGCTCCTGTACTGGCTGTCGCCGTGGGCGGCGCTCGCGTTTGTGCCTGTGACGATCTGGTGCATCGCCTTCTTCCGCGATCCCGAGCGGAT